>Ga0180009_10000716_pt1 | contig 43633 bp, 42 predicted proteins | sample OS_PC_MetaG_FD_123537 | JGI IMG/M metagenome (GOLD analysis project Ga0180009, IMG submission 123537) | Groundwater microbial communities from the Aspo Hard Rock Laboratory (HRL) deep subsurface site, Sweden - OS_PC_MetaG | ecosystem: Environmental > Aquatic > Deep subsurface > Groundwater...
GGGGTAACAGCCGGGCACTAAAATTTTGCGAAGAGAAAGTTGTGGCACTACGTTTATGGAAAGCTTAAAACTGCTTATAAATAAAGGACTTTGAAATCGGTGGTGTTTAAGATGAGTGAGGGATCTGTTATCAGCCGCCATTTCCCACACAATCCGGATGTGGGGAGCGACTTCGTCATTAATAATAACTTTTTTTGGTTGTTTTCCGTTTGGCAATGGATCGCCGTTCGGTATCAGTTTATATCCTATCGGAGTTTTCCCGCCAACACGTAGTCCTTGCCGGACCCTGGCAATGGCTGATGCCTTTACCCGCTCGCCTGTTAATTCTCTCTCAAATGCAGATAGCAAACCAAGGATACCAATTACCACGCGCCCGATAGCTGTTGAGCTGTCCAGGTTTTCTCTTACGGAAACAAAGTCAACGTCTTTAGCCCGGAAAAGATCAATCAGCGAATAAAGGTCCCGGGGATTACGTGTCAAGCGGTCGAGACGGAAGAAGATTATTCCGTCAAACGACCGCTTTTTGTTTATCTGAGACAGGATTGATTGGATGCCGGGACGGTTGAGGTCTTTTCCTGAATAGCCGTCATCATTTATAACACCTTTTTTGCCGAAGTTAGCAAGTTCGTATCCAAACGCATCTATCATATTTTTGCAATGATGGGCTTGGGCATCAAGTGTTGTAAACTCACCTTGGGCCTGGTCATCAGTGGAACAGCGGGTATAAATTACATATCGTTTTTTCTCAGATTTTTTGTTGGGTGTTATCACAAATGTATCTCCTTTTACAACAACCCCTATAACAAAACGGCGCACAAGTCAAGCGATATCAATGGGTTTTGTTTGTTCTGTGAAAGCGGCCTAAAATATAGGCATCTACTATGTATATCCCGATTTTTTCTGCAGTTTGTCGCAAAGAAAGTGCGACATTTTGAGAAGAAAATCGGGATATACACATAGAGGTGGTTAATATGGGGCAGCGGATAATAAACAATTTCGAGAAGCGGTTTGGAGGCCGGATTCGTATAGATTATACGCAAAAATCTTCCGCATCAGAAAAACGACTCCAAGACGGAGCTCTCTGTAAGGCAATAATAAAAGTGCTCTCCGGCATTTTAGGCAGAGAGCCTACGCAAAGAGAGATTTTAGGTATTGATGACGTTTCAAAAAACATAAGAAAGCGCAAATGATTTAAATCTCTTACATCCTCTGTAAAGCTATCTCATAACACCCGGAAGTCATTCATTACGTTGCTGTTTCTTTGCGGCAGTGTTAGAAAAACTAAGGGGGAGGTTTTTTGAATTACGGAGGATTGTTCGAGAGCTGGGAAATTGGGATCGCAAAGAAAATAATTAATGAGTATAGAGAAAAGTATAAAAGTTTAAAACTAGAGAGCTTTGATGACCTGCTACAAGAATGTCTTATATGCTGGCTGAACCTTCGTGACAAATACGATCCCGGCCGAGAGGCTTCAAAGAAAACTTTTATGGCCGGGGTCATCAGAAAAGAACTTGGTAAGATTGCTGAGAAGGCGAGAGCAGATAAACGAAAAACAATTTATGAAAGCGTTTCATTAGATAGCCCTCTTAATGATGATGAAGATAGCTCTACTCTAAAAGATCAGCTCCCGGCAATCAAAGATACCCCGCCCCAAATTGAATCATAGGGGGTTCATTCCCCGCAGCTTGCTGCGAAAAAGTTATCTGGGATAAACATTCGATACCCCGTAGCTTGCTGCGGGGTAGTTGATTCAGACCTAAGAATAGAACTTTCCAGAGTATATCAAAAACTCACACCTCAGCAAAAGAAGTTATGCAAGTTACTAAGTGAAGACGGCCTAAATATAAATGAGGCCAGTAAGCATTTTGGTAAGCATAGGAGCAATGTGTATCGAGAAGTTCTTAGAATCAGGGAAATCTTTGAAAAAGAAGGGCTTAAGAATTATTTGAAATAATTTTTAAAAAGTATGCGACATTTCGGGCAAAAAATCGGGATATACGAATGGAGGCGAATGAAATGACGGATGTATGTAAATTCAAATTTCAGGAAAAGATAGGTAAAAAAACTATCGAGAAACAGATAGCCCGCGCGATTGAGACTGCCGAATATGCTTTTGGCCAAGCCAAGGTTAGGCTTCACGCCGGGTATCTGGCCACCAACGACAAGGCGGTCATCGATGCTTCGAGCGAGGTCGGCGAATACATCGCCCAGATATTCATCGGCTTAATGACCCGCAAACTCGGAGAGGATAAGTTCACCGTGGAAAGGATAAGGAGGAAAGAAGATCTATGAAAGTAAACAAGGGATGGAAAGACCTCTACAAAAGACTGAGCGGGTATAACCGGCAGAAGTTCATCGAAGCCAACCGGCCGCTTGGAAAGGATCCAAAAGAATTCATAAAGATGCTGATGTGGTTTCTGGCAGTTTTATTCATCATCGGCATCGTTTTGGTTATCGGGAGGTGATAACGAATGGCTAACAAAAGGAAAGAATTATTAGCTTGGTGTAAGCAAAAAAGAGTTTTCTCGAAGGCAGACATAATAGCTTATGAAAGCAGAAACTATTACCTGCGGGCCGACAGGACTATCAGGGATTTTGTCCAGAAAGGCATAGTCAGGAAGCTGGATAAGGACGAATGCATCCGGCGAAACTTAAAAGGCAATATGGCCTGGTATGAATTTGTAACCACATAAACATGGCGGCTCTAACGTATGGCAAGAATCAGATATTTAAAACCGGATTTTTTTAAAGATGAAGATATAAAAGAACTTTCTTTTGAGGCGAGATTATTTTATCAGGGGCTATGGATTCAGGCCGACCGAGAGGGCCGGGGCGAAGACCGTCCGGAGAGGCTCAAGATAGAAATCATGCCTTATGATGAAGTTGATGCCGAAGAAATAATGCGGCTTTTGGCTCATCATAAGAAGAACGGTAAAAGACCGTTTATAGTCCGTTATGAAATCGACGGCGAGAAATATTACCAGATAATCAACTGGCAAAAACATCAAAGGCCCCATAAGACAGAACGGGAGAGCGATATCCCACCGCCGCCTAAAGAGCTTTTAACCGTTAAGCAACCGTTAAATAACCGTTGTCCTACAAATATCTCAGTTGGGAATGGGGATGGGGATGGGGATGGAAAAGAGAATGGGGAAGAGATAGTTAATAAACAGGCAGAGCCAGCTTCCGCTGTTTCTTCAGAAACCAAAGAAGCCTTGGATTGTGTATATAGCCAGGGATTCAATATCTATCAGCTCATCAATAAATTTAAGAAAGACGCGAAATGGCGCAAGGACGAGAATATACCGGATGAGGTTTTGAGTAAGATATGCCAGCAGTATCAGAAAGACAAGGGTAGGATCAGCCAGCCTTATCCTTGGTTCATCAAAGTACTTAAGATGGAAAGCTCGGCTTACTTTGCCCGGATGAACATCGAACAGAGTAAGAAATTCAAGAGGCAAGGCATTGGTAAGATGGCGGATATATTAAAGCAGATTCAAGAACACGCTAATGAATAACAGAAGAATAATGGAAAAGATATTCCCGACCATATTAATTGTGCTCGATATTACTTCAGCTGTTGTCTATGCCTGCGGTGGAGACATCAGGCGTATGATCTACTGGGTGGCGGCGGCCACGTTGACCGCATGCGTGACGTATTGAGTCGTGGGTCCTTCCCAGGGGGGCTTGGGCCGAGGGTCAGGTGAGGCGCAGTCTGTCAGTGATTTTGGGTTTTGAAAAGTGATGTCGTGGTCATATGGGGTGGAGGGCAGAAAAGCGGCAACCAGGGGGCAACACGCTTGAAATACGCTGTAAATAAAGGGGTTATGGACTTAGAATTTGTATTCAAAAGGAGGCAGAAATGGCAAAAATCAACGTAAAACCGGACATTTTGGAAGTTAAAATGTCCGATTTAAAACCGGCGCCTTACAATCCACGGGAGATTTCGGATGGGGCACTTGCTGGCCTGCGGCACTCACTTGAGAAGTTCGGCCTGGTGGATCTCCTGGTGGTTAACAAGCGCAACATGCGGATTATATCAGGGCACCAGCGGTATAAGATTTTACAGCAGGAGGGTGTCGAGAATGTCACCGCAATTATGGTAGACCTTGATGAGGTTTCTGAAATGGCCATGAATGTGACACTGAACTCTCAGGAGATTGTAGGGGAATGGACTCAGGCAATTATTCCTCTCTTAGAGAAATTGCGCACTGAGGCTTCGGATGATTATCTCGCACTTCGCATGAAGGAGTTGCGGGATGAGGTCTCGGAGTTCGAAGCAGAAAACACAGGAGCTGGCAAAACACTGCCCGATGATATCCCGGAGCCGCCGGAGGAACCTATTACTAAAAAGGGCAATTTGTGGATATTGGGAGAGCACCGGCTTTTGTGCGGTGATGCGACTTGTGAAGGAGACGTTGCAAGGCTTATGGCAAATCAAAAGGCAAGCCTGTTTGCAACGGATCCGCCTTATTGCGTTGACTATACCGGAGCCGATAGACCGACAGGCGGTAAGGACTGGTCGGATGTCTACCGTGAGGTAGATATTCCCGACGCGAAAGAATTTATAAAATCTTTTTATAAAGTGGGACTGAATTACATAAAAGAAAACACGGCCCTGTATTTGTGGCATGCTTCGAAGCGTAAAGCAATAATCGAAGAAGTTTGCGATGAATTGAAGTTGTTGCTTCATCAGCAGATTATCTGGGTAAAGCCCTGCGCTATACTCACCTATTCTTTTTATTCCTGGCGGCACGAGCCGTGTCTTTTAATGTGGATAAAAGGACAAAAGCCGCCTTACCGGCCAAAAGACAAATCTATCGGAAGCGTCTGGACGATTGATTTATTAAGGTCAGGCGACCCAACAAATCCCGAGTATTACACAGATATCTGGGAGCTGGATTGGGAAGGCAAAAAAAGAAACACCGGAATTAAACATCCTACAGTCAAACCCACAGAGGTGTTCGCTATTCCCATGAGGGTGCATACTTCGCCGGGCGATATCTGTTATGAGCCGTTTTGCGGTTCAGGTTCGCAGATTATTGCCGGGGAGCGTCTTAACCGGCGTGTTTTCGCGATGGAGATCGAACCTGTATTCTGTGATGTTACGGTTAAGCGATGGGAAGAATTTTCAGGAAAGAAAGCAATCTTGGAGGAAGGTCAGTGATAGAGAAGAAACAAAACCTGGCAGAGATTGCCCGCAAGAAAAGGCATCTTTATTTGATTGAGAAGATGCAAAGCAGAAAGGCTTTGTCTAATCAGGAGATTGCCGAGCTTGAGCAATTCGAGGCAGAGCCCCTGGGTTCCGCGGTCGTAAAGACAATGGAAGAAGTTGCCAGGATTATGGATGTTGCCTACAGGACTGTTCAGCGTTGGAAAAAAGACGGTATGCCTACTACCAGGGAAGGTTTTTATGATCTTGACGAAATCAAGGCCTGGTATGAACAGCGCAATGTAGACCAGACTGATGAGAGGGCTTATTGGAATGCGAAGATCCTAAAATATAAGGCAACTTTGCTTGAGTTGGAGGTTAAGAAAGCAACCGCCGAGTTGTTGCCCCGTGATGAAGTGGAGAAAGGCCGGATTGCAAGGATCATTGCGGTAAAAACATCTTTCCTTGCCTTACCGACAAGGCTTGCTCCGATTTTGGCGATGAAAGAACCCAGGGAAATTGAAGCCGAGTTATATGAGGCGATAATAGAGATTATAGAGGAATTTGCCAGAGATGATGATAGTGAGGAAACAAGACAGGAAAATCTGGACGCCCGAGGAGAAGCAGTCGTGGAAACCCCCGGAGAAGATAACAGTCAGCCAGTGGGCTGATCTTTTTCGTTATCTTAATCCGATTACTTCAGCTGAACCGGGCCGGTGGAAGACTCAAAGGACGTCTTATTTGGGAGGTATCATGGATGCTTTCACCGATCCCTTTGTTGAGGAAATAACTGTTATGGCCGCTTCTCAGGTTGGTAAGACCGAGGCCATGTTTAACATGCTCGGGTTTATTATTGATCAGGATCCGGGGCCTACGCTTGTGGTCCTGCCGCGCGAGAGTGACGCAAAGAGTGTTTCCTGTAATCGGGTTCTGCCTATGATCCAAGGTTCTTACGTTTTACGTCAGCATCTTCCCAGGCTTTCGGATGACATAACAAGACTTGAATATCACCTGGATAGAATGACTTTGTATTTCGCCGGATCGAACTCGCCTGCCGACTTAGCCTCTCGCCCTATCCGTTATCTTTTTTTGGATGAGATCGATAAATATCCGAAGTTCTCGGGCCGGGAAGCTGATCCGATAAAACTTGCCAGTGAGCGGCAAAAAACATTTTGGAATAAAAAAACAGTTAAAGTATCCACACCGACAACCAGAGATGGCTATATTTTTAGGGAGTATGAGAAATCAGATAGGAGCCGTTTTTATGTTCCCTGCCCTCATTGCGGCAAGTATCAGGTTTTGGTATTTAACCAGATCAAGTGGCCTAAGAGTGAGAAATCGTCCGAGCGCATCAAAAACGAACGTCTCGCCTGGTATGAATGTTGTCACTGTAACAAGCACATAAAAGATTATCACAAAAATAAAATATTGTTGCAAGGCAAATGGGTACCGGAAGACGCCGAGCTTGATGATGACGGAAGTATTTCGGGAAATATCATCAGAAGTAAGCACAGAGGATTTTGGATCAACTCTCTTTATTCTCCCTGGCTTAGGTGGAGCGATATAGCAAGTGAGTTTATGAAGTCGAAAGATTATATCGAGCTTCTGATGAACTTCGTCAATTCCTGGCTTGCCGAGGTCTGGGAAGAAAAGATAGAAGAAACCACCGTCGATAAGATAAGGGTTCTCTCACGCGAATATGATCAGGGCACGGTGCCGGATGACGTGATTGTATTAACCGCCGGAGTAGACGTCCAGAAAGACCACTTTTATTATGTGATTCGCGGCTGGGGTTATTATGAAGAGTCCTGGTTAATCAGGGCCGATCGTGTCGAGTATTGGGAAGATATCGTAGATGTACTTTTCAAGACGGAATACAAACGCTTGTCGAACAATGATACTTTGCCGGTATACATGAGCTGTATCGATTCGGGATACCGCACTGACGAGGTATACCGGTTTTGCCGGGAATGGTCGGACAGGACAAAGGCTATCAAGGGACAGGAAGAACTTGCGGGCGGCCGCTTATATAGAGCTTCCAAGATAGATATCAATTCAAGAACCGGCAGTGTTATCAAAAGCGGTTTGGTTTTATGGAATTTAAACGTCAGTCAGTATAAGGATAAAATCAATCGCCTGGTTGCGACTCGAGATCCTTATAAATGGCATATCTTTAGGAATCCAACCGATGAATACTTAAATCAATTTACCTCAGAGCATAAGGTTTTGGTGCGAAACAGAAACACCGGACGTGCCAAAGAGGTTTGGCAGAAGAAAAAGACGGCGATGGCAAACCACTATCTTGACGCAGAGGTCTACGCAGTTGCCGCGGCAGACATTATCAGGGCGTTAAACATCAGGAAAGACGAATCAGTTAAAGTGCACCAACAGATAGTCGATCAAGATACCAGCCGTGGAAATTGGATCAGGAAACGTGAAGGAAGCTGGCTTTAAATGAGCAGATGGATTGAAAGAAAAACTAACTGGCTTAAAAACGACAATTATGATAGTGGTTTCAAAGAAAAGACAGCGGGACGCCCGCCAAACAATAGCGAGGATTACGGAGTCAAATTTATTCCGTTGAGGTGTCCGAAATGCAAGAGCAAAAATGTCCTGTGTTATAAAACAGACTTTCCAATCAGGTATCACACATGTCAGGCATGCGGCTGGAAATTCAAATCGGTAGAAGCAAAGTAATTATTACCAGAATCTGGTAACGACTATTTGAAACGGAGAATTATTTTAAGTAATATAGGACTATAGATTGTTGCGCCGGGCCTGATCAGCTCTTAAGCGCGCCCAATAGCAAGAAGAAGCCCGTTTCTCGTGCACGAGCGAGATGCGGGCTTTTTTATTGGGATATAAAAGGAGATCGTTGTGAGCGCGCCTTCAAAACAAGAGATGCTTGATAATGTCGAAAACGCTATTAACGCAAGGATGACAGGCGGTGCTGTGCAGTCTTACTCTATTGGCGGAAAAAACCTCCAGTATATGTTACTTTCGGAGCTTCGCGCGTGGCGTAAACAATTAAAATGCGAGATTGCAGAAAGCGGCGGAACCACGACATACGCAAAGTTCGATAATCCATCATGAAGACTAAAAAGAAAATATCAGAAAAGTTATCAACCGGAATAGACAATGTCATTTCTTTCTTTTCCCCCAAGGCCGGGTTCACGCGAAGGATGTACCGGGAGGCAATCAATATCTCGCATAAGTTCGGCGCTTACAAAGGAGCGAGCAGGGATCGCCTGCGTTCCTCATGGCTTCCCGGAGGGGGTTCGGCAGATCAGGATTTGCTTCCTGAGTTATCCGATATCCGGGAGCGCAGTCGTGACTTAAATAGAAATGACGCCCATGCCTCAGGGATTACCTCTACCATGACTACGAATGTCATCGGGACCGGCATCAGGCCTCAGTGCAGGATGGATAAAGATTCCCTCGGCATAAGCGAGAAGTCGGCAAATAACTTTCAGAAAAAAACCGAGAGGATATGGAAGCGTTGGCTGCCATATGCTGATGCGGGAGAACGCATGGACTTCTACGAAATTCAACAGCTGGTGGATAGGCAGATCCTTGAAAACGGCGAGGCGATAATTGTTCCATTGATGTTGAAAGACAAAGGCAGGCCGTATTCATTGGCCCTGCAGTTGATAGAATCCGACAGACTTAATACTCCATCCGATAAAAGAAGCGATAAATCAATCAGGTCCGGTGTCCGGATTGGCGAAAAGGGTGAGCCGATTTCTTATTTCATTCATAAGACACATCCCGGAGATATCAGCCACAGGACTAGAGAAGAAGCAAGGCAATACATGGAAATCCAGGCCAAAGGCGAATATGGCAGAAAGAATATTTTTCATTTGTATTATGTTTTACGGGCTGGCCAAACAAGAGGGGTTCCCTTCTTTGCTCCCGTATTGACTTATTTCAAAGATTTAGCCGAGTATGCCGAGGCAGAACTTGTTGCCGCGCGTATCGCGGCATGCTTTTCGCTTTTCATAACTTCCGAGTCATCGATGGATGTGGCAGTTAATTCTGCCTATGAGAAGAATGCTTCAGGGCAGACGGTAGAGTCGTTAGAGCCGGGGATGATTAAACACCTGATGCCGGGGGAATCCATTACCTCATTCAATCCGCAGAGGCCAAGCGCGACATTCGAACCGTTTGTCGATAGGATTTTAAAGGCAATATCCGCGGCATTGGGCCTTCCTTACGAGTTGGTCGCAAAAGACTTTTCAAAGACAAATTATTCAAGCGCAAGAGCCGCGCTTCTTGAGGCCAGAAGATATTTTAAGGTTAGGCAGGAATGGTTAGCTCAAAAACTCTGTCAGCCTGTATGGGAGATGCTTTTGGAAGAGGCTTATTTAAAGGATGAGCTGAAAGTTAATAATTTCTATGGAAATCGGCTCGATTGGGTTAGGGCGAGATGGATAGCACCCGGCTGGTCCTGGGTGGATCCGCTTAAAGAGGTTAAGGCATCCAAGGAGGCTATCGCAGGGAACATTTCAAGTCTGGCCGACGAAGCAGCCGGGCAAGGCAAGGATTGGGAAGAGATTTTAGAGCAGAGAGCAAGAGAAGAGCAAAAAAGAAAAGAGCTTGATCTTCCGGAGACGACAACCAAATCAAAAACTCCCGCAGAAGAGGAAGAAGAAAAGAAAGAGGAAATGAGGCAAGAGGAAGATGTTAGGGAAATATTGAAAGACGCCGAAGAAGTTACGAGGAAGAACGAGAAACTGAGCGGCGAGCTTGTGAAGATGGGAAATGACAACGGCATCTTAAAAAAGGAATTGGCTAATATAAAAACCAAGCTGGAGAAGGTTTTAATCGATGGATAAAAAACAAGCCCTTTTAGAAAGAAACAAAATCAGCCGGTTATTGGGTACGGAAACCGTGGACGATAATCTGGAGAGGAATATTTTTCTGCTTCAGTCTTTGGATAGACAGAAAGATATCGTCAGTATCATCAGCAAGGTTTATGTGTTGATAAAAGAAGGACAGCCAGACTCCAAGGCATTTAAAGATATCAAGAATGAGATACGCGGATTGGCAGAAACATTGGACAAATACCAGCAAGCATTTAGCAAAGAGTTTAAGGTCTTTGTCAGCAATTTCCCGCCCCCTGCCGGAGAGGTGAGAATATCTAATGCAGAAGATTTCAAGCAGGAACACCCCAAGGAGATAAGAGTTTCTAATCTAAAAGAGATAAAACCCGAGAAACACCCCGATGAGATAAGCATTAAGAAGCCTGTTTGGTATAAAGAGTTCGATTTTAAGAAATTGTTCAAATTCGCTAAAGATTCGAACGAGAGTATTTTTAGCCAGGTCAAGACAACTATTTTTAAAAGTTTCATTAGGAATTTAAAACCTAAAGAAGCGATACCTGTCAGGCTGGTAACGGAAGACGGCGAGAAATTTTATCGGGCCGGTAATGTTTACGTCGGGGGCGGAAGCGATGGCGCTGTTTTAACCGAGTTGAGAAAGTTAATCGGTTTCGAGATTCCGGCTTACGATTATATCGCTTTGACTTATGTATCTTCGGGCGACGGCCAGGGTGAAATCGAAACCGTGACTTATAAAACCGGCGGAGCTGGCGGTATCACGGTTGCAGTCTTGACTTTGACTTATAATTCGGATGATGAAATCGCAACAATAGCAAGGGCTTGATATGTCGATGAAATTCAATCCAACTACGGCAAAACTGGATATTGTGCGGGCAAAAGCAAAACCTGCAGGAGCTTTAATCTTTGACATTGATTTTAATAACAGCGCTCAAGAAGATATCGTGATCCCGCTTGACTGCGTGAAGGAAATACTAAGAGCCAGATTATATATCGATGAAGACCCGGGAGCGCCGTTTAAAGCCTGGGCGACATACACCTTTTACAATAAGACCGCCAAGAAAGGCCAAGACGCATTCTACAGAACGGCCGCTAAGCTGGTTTATACCGAATTGGAAGCGGCTACAACCGGAGCGGATGCGAACATCACGCCGGACGATCACACTGATTTTAGCCCTAATGATTTAGCTTTGATTTTAGACGGCTTGGAATTTATCAGGTTACAAACAATAGCCGACACAATGATTGCCGAGGATACTATTGGGTCTCACCCGATTGACGCAGGTCTGGTGAGAGTATCGGAGTTCAGCGGCTTCTCGTTATTTAATAATGAAGCCGGAAAAGAAGTTTATCTGCGGATTAGTTTTGCCAATCCGCAGACAGTCAGCTTGAAGCTGGAGTTAATTTTAAGGAAGTAATATGAATAAATACTGGGTAGGCACAAACCAATACTGGCACGATGATAATAATTGGGCCCTAACAAGCGGCGGTGCTGGCGGCGCAGGTATTCCAACCGCAATCGATGATGTCTTTTTTGATGCTAACGGCGATAACCTTATATGGTTTACTCCGGCTTTTGAATGCAGGAACTTGACCTTTGAATTATCGGCATCGAGTAAATTTTTTCTCTTTGAACAAGGCGGAATAATTCATGGTGATTTTTTACAAGAGGCAGGTTATTTCGGGGGAACCGGCGGCGGAGGCTATGTATTGGAATTTAAGGGCAACTGGCAAAGCACGGGAGGCACGTTTGCAATCGGTACCGGGACAGGCATAGACCTAATCTGTTTGTTTTCCGGGATAGATAAAACATATCAGTTAAATCAAACGGGAGCGGCGTCATACCAAAATTTTAGCGTGACCGGAAGCTATACATTTTCAGGGACGAGGCTGGTTGTTGCCAATATATACCAGAAAATCAGCGTCACCGGGACAATGAATATTGCTTTTGGGAAGAGGATCGATTTAGACGGGAACGACGCGGGATTCGATGTATTTACCGGAACAATAAACGGCGATGGAAGATTCAGATGTGGTTATAGGAATACCAGCGTTATGCCTGTCACAGGAACTATTTCAATCAAGTATTGGCTGTTCAGCTTACAAGGCGCTCTGGCAGTATTGAATCCGAGAACTTACGAATCTAATTGCGAGGTTGAGATTGAATACAATAGCAACGGTCAGATCTTTAGATTAGGCGGAAGCGCAAGACATTATTTTTTAGGGGAATTAACTATTTTGTGCGATGAGGCTTCGGTTAATACTGCCGAATTCGATTGTGCCAGCAACAATGCGGAAATGTGGATTGGCGGGAAATTCGATATTTACAAGGATGCTTTTCCCAACGCAACTTTTACGATCAAGTTTGGAAACGGGATACATGTTTTTAAGGGGACAGTGGATTTTTATTTTTCTTATACTTCTATATCTACTCATTTAGTTGTAGATGCCGGGAAGGGAACGATTATTCTTTATCCTACAGGCCGTCAACTTATACCGTTGCCGGTACCATAGAGGATTTGTTATGCCGATTGAACCTATAATTTTAACAAATATTCAATATCGTTTGAGTAGAGTTCATTCTGCCGGGGTTGAGCTTCAAACGTATAACAGAATAATTTTATTTAACGAAAATTTTACATCACCTTCGCCTTATTTTGTTGAAGGATTTAATGCTTTTGAATTTATCGTAGAAAGCTATCGGGCAACCTGGAGTTTTAGAAAACAAACTCTTACTCCGCAGATGATTTATGATTTCGATAGATTTAAAGTTATCGGCAGTGAAATGTATTTACCGACTATCCGTTCCCGGTTGAGTTTAACCCCTGCTCCATTTGGGTTAAAGGTAAATGACGAGCATGATGTGTTTAGTTGTAAGCTTCAAGACGTTGATGCTTCCTGGGGAGAGCAAATCGATGCTTACAATTCGACTCCTTTATCAAGCATAGCCAATATTGACTTTTACGATCGGGATGTCAGAAGCGTGAACAGGCAAAGAAACATTTTAGGCGAGCGGGCAAAGATATCGCCGACACCAGCGCCCGAACCTTTAACGGAAATGTTATTGGAAAAATTATAAGAAAGGGAGGAACAAATATGCCATATAAAACCGAAAAGATACCGAAAGCGGCTTTGAAGTTTAGGGAAGAAGATGTGCCTGTTGAAATTTTGGCATCGCAGGAAGGAGAAAAAACGAAGAAGCGCAAATTCAGCATGATCGCCAATAGCGGCAGGGTCATGCTTAACCACTGGCTCTGGGGAAATCTGGCAATAGATTTATCCGGGGTTTCAATCGGCCGGAAGAAAAAGCCAGCGTTAAGAGAACACAATTCCAATCGCATCATTGGCTGGACAGAAGGCATTAACATAGATGAAAAAAGAGGTATTGTTGCTGAGGGTATCTTCTCGGAAAAGACAGAAGACGGCATACAGGCTCTGGAACTCGCTGACGAAGGTTTTCCCTGGCAAGCTTCTATTTATATCCCCCCTCTTGCAATCGAGAGAGTAAAGGATGGGGAAACAGCCGAAGTTAACGGTAGGAAGATTAAGGGGCCTGGAACAATATTCAGAAAATCGATATTGAGAGAGGTCTCTTTTTGTGCTTTGGGAGCTGATGAGAATACCTCAGCAAGCGCTCTTAAAGATAAGGGCGATAACATAGATTTGGATGTCGAGATCATAGAAAACAAAAAGAAGGAGGTGGATAACATGGAGCTTACTGATTTAACACTGGAGATGTTAAAGACTGAGAGGTCTGATTTAGCCGAAGTCCTTTTGAAAGAGGGCAAGGAGTCCGGAGCTAAAGCGAATCTGGATGCAGGGGTAAAGCAGGAAAGAGAAAGAGCCCTTGCTATTTTAAAAGAGGCTAAAGGCTTTGAAGGAATGGGAGACATTACCAACGAGGCGATAGAAAAAGGCGACAGCGTTGAGGTTGCCCTCGGCAAGTTCAAGGACAAGAGGCTTGCAGAGCTGGAGAAAAATGCGCCTTCCAACCTTGGGCCTAACGCGGACGATCCTGAAAAAGGCACTAAGAGCCATCTTGACCGGGCAAAGGCGTATCAGGCAGAGCATGGCGGAAGCATGACCGAAGCCTTGAAGGCGACGGCAGAGAAAACAGTTAAGAAATAATTCGTGGTGAGCGCAGTCGAACCACGAAAGTTACTTTTAAAAGAGGAGGGATAAAAATGTCACAGCAAACAGAAAATGGTTTAAAGACTTTTACCGCCGGAGAAGTATTAGAGGCTTATCGCCGGGTAAAGTTAAGCGCTGGAAGCGGCAGTCAGGTCGAGTATGCTGATTCGGATGAGGCTTGCATCGGCATTACCCAGAAGAAAGCCGAAGCCATTGGAGATATGGTAACCGTTGCACTGGTTACTACCGGCAGGACTTTCAAGGTTACAGTCAATGAGGCAATGGCGGCCGGGGCTCCTATTTATGCCGGGGCCGACGGTAAGGTTCAGGATACGGATCCGGGTGCAGGAACGATCAGGGGAACTGCGCTTGAGGCCACGACAGCAGACGGGGACATCATAGAAGCGATTATGGGCTCTTAAGAACGGGATGTTAAAAGAGAGTTTTAAAATTGTGTTTTGAAAAAAAGGAGGAACTAAAATGGGCGTAGAATATTCAGGAACTCATGCAAAACCGCGCCTTGAGTTAGGCGTGGCGGTTATGGAGTATGTGGAGCAGGCCAAGGAGTTTATTGCGACAGCTTGTTTGCCTATCTTCAAGACAAAAAAGAAAGAGTCTTCGTTCTCGGCTATCACCAGGGAAGGCATAACCAGGGATGCTGATACCAAGCGCGCGCCTCGTAGTGCTTATAACCGGGATGGATTCGAGGCAAAGGATCTTTCTTATAAGTGCGAGGAGCACGGTCTTGAAGGGGCTTTGGACGACGGCGAGAGAGAAATGTATGCGTCGGATTTCGACGCCGAGCTGGTTACGTCTCAGATCACTGCCCGCAGGTTGATGCAGGCGCAGGAGAAAAGGGTTGCGGATGCTCTTTTCAATGCGTCGGTTTGGACAGGGGCGGATCTGTTTACGGATCATTCCGCTAATCCCTGGGACAATATTGCATCCGATGTCGTTGGCCAGGTTCGTGCGGCAAGAGAAAAAGTCAGGGCAAATTGCGGGATCGAACCCAATGCTTTGATTTGCAGTAAGATAAACATCGACAACTTGTTAGACAACACCGGCATCAAGGATTCGATTAAGTACGTCGCTCGTTTGACCGAGGCGGAGATTCTCAACGCTTTGGCTGACATCCTGGGATTAAAGAAAATAATTGTCGGGAAAGCAATCCGTAACAGTGCCAAAGAAGGACAGTCTTTTGTAAGCGCCAACATCTGGAATGATGATTATGCCATGGTTGGCGTAATTGCCGAAGACGGCCAGAACTTGGTATTGCCAAGCGTGGGAAGGACCTTCTTGTGGATAGCCGACAGCCCGGATAATGCCACGGTTGAGTCTTATCGGGATGAGGTTCATCGCAGTGATATCTTCAGGGTAAGACAGAATGTTGATGAGAAAATCATCGATGCTTATTTCGCTCACTTAATGCAGGTGGACGCATAGTCGATTTTCAACTTTTAATTTTTCATTAAAAGGGAGGAGTCGATTATGGAGCAAAGATCTTTTCGCATAATTTTGGCTGAGCAGAAAAACATCGGCGGTATAGTCAGAAATCCCGGGTACGTTCTCTTGGAGGGAGTGTGCCCGCAGATGTTGACGGCTGATGAGATAGGAGAATCTATTCGGCTCGGTCAGGTCAATGTTGAGGTTATAAAATCTAAGAACCATAGTGAGGAGGCTCCTTGAGTAAGGGGCCTCTTTACTTTTTAAAGGAATAAGTTATGAGCCTTAAAGACCGGTTTTCTCTTGATGTGATTAATTGTTTTTTAAACACTGCTGAATTCGCAGAGGCGATTACATACACCCCTGAGGGAGAGGTAGGTAAAGAGATTAATGCAATTGTGGTTCGCGGCAGGCTCGAGCCGGGGAGTGAAGACCAAGGCAGAGGTTTGCAAAATCAGGTGGAGATCTATATTGCCAATGACACTACAGAGGGCGTTACATTTGTGGATAAAAAAGATGATCGCATAACCTTAAACGACGTTGAAGGAACGAGCCGTGAGGCGCGTATCATCGAGGTTTTGCATAAAGACGAAGGGGCATGGCATTTACTCGTGGGATGGTGATGTATGAGATTGATGACGGAAGTTGATATGAGAGCGCTGGACAAGGCGATAAAGATTGCGCCGAGAATATTAAAGTTTGAGCTTGGTGACGGCATGGACCGTATCAGCAAAGGATTTTTAAAGAGATTCAGACAACAGAGGCTTCAGGGTCCGCCCGGGGTCCGGGGAGCATCAGGCTACGGTCTTTTCGGCACATTCAAAAGAGTATCACTTGTATCCTCTACGATTGAAGGCATGGGCATGCAGGTTTATTCGGAGTCGAAGATTGCCAAGCTTCATGAAACAGGAGGAGTCGTTACTGATCCAAGCGGCGGCCGGATGGCAGTTCCTCTGTCTGCGAGGAGCCAGATGTTTACTCCAAAAGGAAAATTACGGGCGAAGTATAAAAAACCCCGGGAATTGAAGAACGTGGAGCCGATGAGATTCAAAGGACAGACTTTTCTTGTGAGAGTGACGAAGCGAGCGCAGAAGTTATTACCTTTGTACGTATTAAAGAGGTCGGTGCGGTTAAAGCCGCGCTTAGGATTTTATAGAGTGTGGGATAGTTTAGCAAATTACAGGATCGAGATTCTTAATAAAAAAATAGAAAACGCTTTAAGGAAAATTTAATAGTTCGACAGGCTCACTATAAATCATGGAAACGGTAAGAGAAAGAATACTTGCGAACATCAAAACGACGCTCGAGGACATAACAGTTGCCAACGGGTATAATTTCGATTTTACTGCCGACACTGTTCAGAGATGGTCAATGCAGGGCAATAGATTGGTCGACCTTCCCGCTGTTGTAATAAGCCCGGGCGATGAAGAAGAAAAAGGATCGCCAAATCCTTTTGAGGAATGCTATTTGATTGTTTATCTCGATGTATTTTTCGTGAATGACGAAGGTGATTCGATAGTTACGGATACCCATTTAAATAGATTGCAGGGCGATATGAAAAAAGCGATTTTACAAGACCATACTCGTGGGGGCGAGGCGATAGATACGGATGTTTTGGGGACGACTCCCTTTGAAACTACGGAAGGCCAGCCTTACGCAGGGATAATAATGGAGTTGGGTATAAGATATCGCCATTTAAGGTCCGACCCAACCGCAAAATAAAGAATTTCAGCCGGAGGCTGATCCGCCTCTGGCGGAAAAGGAGGGATGAATTATGTCAATGTTAATACGTAAAAGGCAGTTAGCGGCTAAGATCGAGAGTGTTGAAGGCACAGCCGAAACTTTGGCGGCCGCAGACGCGGGGCTGTTGGTTAATTTCACGCCTAAGGCGAATTACGATCCGCAGATGTATCAAAGGAATCCTGTGCGTTCTTCGCTTACCAAGATGGGCAAGTTAACCGGTAAGCGTTCGGCAGGGCTTGATTTCAGTATCGAGTTAAAAGGATCAGGTTCATTAACAGAAGAACCAGAATGGGCGAAGCTGATTAAGGCATGCGGTTTTGAGATTAATATTCTCGAAAAGATTACCATAGGCGCTGTTGCGGGAGGTCCGTTTCAGCATGGAGAGACAATCACGGGAGGGACATCTCTTGCAACGGGCAGGGTTGTAATCGAAACAGCAGACGGTACGACTACGCTTTACTTTGTTGAAATAACCGGCACGTTTGAAACCGGTGAAGTGCTTACCGGAGAAACTTCCGGAGCAACTGCGACTACAGGCTCGGTGCCTTCTGATGCCGGGTATGAGGTAAAGCCTATATCGAGCTTGGTTCCTTCATTGACCATGGGGTTGTATGAAGACGGCATAAGGAAGCTGCTTAAAGGATGCAGGGGGACAGCCAAGTTCAATTTTAGGATAGGCGAACCGGCAACAGTGGATTTTAGTTTTAAGGGGGTTGAAGCCGGGGTATCGGATTTGGCGTTGCTTACAGGGATTAGTTACGACGATGTGGTTCCGCCGGTTCTCTTGAATGCAGTGATGTCGTGTGACGGTGTTTCCCTGAATCTTGGAGAGCTGGATATCGATATTGCCAACACCCTGGCTCCAAAGGATAAGATTGACGATGCAAAAGGTATTTTATCCTTTATGATCACCGAGCGTGACACGCAAGGGTCGTTTAATCCTGAGATGGTGCTGGTGGCAACACATGATTTTTACGACAAGTGGTTCAGCAATACGCCTATGGTTCTTGACATGGCCTATGGCTCTGTGGACGGCAATAAGATCAGGGTTTATGCCCCGAGTATTATCTATAACAAAGTAGATGATGCGGATCGTGACGGCATACAGCTGGCTCAGACGGCATTCGACGTAACCGGTTCGATGGAGCCGGGAGATGATGAACTGGCAATTTTACTTTTATAAAAAGAGGAGGTGCTTTTATGTTAACGGGAATCGATGTAACTGCTACCAGAAAATATGTATCGAAGTTTGATCCGGACAAAGAAAGTCCTACGGTTTTTCATATCGGGTTTCTGGATCCGGCATTAAGGGCAGAGATTGACGATGACTCATCGAGTTATGAGATGAGTTCTACGAATCCGAACGATAAGGCGAAGGTAAAACTTAACTGGAACAAGCGCCAGATTACGGCTATCAAGTTCGGACTTAAAAACGTAGAGAACTTTTTGGATCCTCAGACCAAGAAAGCAATCGAGTTTCAGTGCGAGACTATTCGCTATGCCGGGAAAATGAGGGATTGTGTTCCGGATAGGATTATTGCGATGTTTCCAAGCGAGTTGAGAGCTGAGCTTGCGGAGGTGATATTGGATGAGTCCAAGCTTTCGGAGGAAGAAAGAAAAAACTAATAGTGGCGGTTCATTTGGGCGGCCTTACCATGAACTGCCAAAGCTGTTTATCCGGAAAGAAAACACTATGTGAGTTTGAGGTGCCGGGACAAGAGATTTGGGAGCTAAACGGCGAGCAGTATAAAGGATGCCCTTTTAAAATCGTCACACGGAAAAGTGCGAATTTTTTAAGGGCATTTAATTTTTATGAACGCGGATATTTGCCAAACCCTGGAGGTTGGATAGACCAATCAGCCAAGATGTTGGATGCCTTTGAGGTAATCGAGAAAGAACGCCGATCAATAGAAATTGAAAAAGAACGGAAAAGGAATTTATTCAGACGATGACGAATAAAGAGTTATCTATAATCTTAAGGCTTCGTGATGAAGCTTCAAAGCGCCTTGAAGGAGTGCGTGGTAACCTGCAGAGGTTCGCCAACTTTTGGAAGAAAAACTGGCTAGCAATTACTGCGGCTATTACCGCAAGTATCATGGCTCTTCGTAAAGCCTGGGAGATGATGGAACTTGGTGCCAAGGTAGAACAGCAGAAACAGGCCTTTGAAAATCTTGCCTCTTCTCTCGGTATGAGTTCGGAAAAGATAATAAAAGACTTGCGTAAAATGTCTGGTGAAACCATGTCTACCGCAGAGATTATGGGAAAGGCCTCTCAGGCAATGATCTTGGGGATTGACCCGACTAAATTAGCCAAGATGATGGAGATATCACGCGCATCAGCTCGGGCGTTTGGCAAAGACGTGGGCTTTATGTTCGAGAGTATTGCTATCGGCGTAGGCAGGCAGTCAAAGCTTATCCTGGATAACTTGGGGATTATCGTGAGCGCGGGAAAGGCATATGAGACGTACGCAAAATCAATCGGCAAATCAACCAAAGAATTAACCGAGATGGAAAGAAAACAGGCCTTCTTGAACGCGACCCTTGAAGCAGGTGACAGGATTCTTCAACAGATAGATACTTCTACAATGACAAACTTAGAGAAAATGCAGAAGCTAAAGGCGGCGTGGGAAGATTTTTCAGTAAAGATAGGTCAGGCTTTATGGCATGTATTAGGTTTTATTCAGGGATTTATGAATCAGCTTGTAGCGGGTTTCTTTCAGCTGTTAGAAGTAGCGACAACGGTATTCCAAAAAATGCTGGTGCCGTTGATAAAGTTATATGAATTGTTGGGCAAACTGCCCGGGAAAGTAGGAGAGGCATATAGGCAGGCAGGAGAAAGCGTAAAGAAATTATCTTCTGATATGGAATTGAATAAAAAAGCCTTTGAGATGGCGTCGATAGAAAGCGCAAAAGTTGCCATGGAGCAATATGACCTTGTGTTTGCCAAGGTAAAAGAAACCGGCAACAACACCGCGGAGATATTAAAGAATGTGGCCAAGCAGGTTGGCGAGAACGCAAAGGAAACGGCGAAGCAGTTTAATGCCATGGAAGAGTTTGCCAAGCAATCCGCGCGTAATATGCAGAATGCTTTTTCAGAGTTTTTCTTCAAGGCGTTCACGGGTGAGTTAAGGAACCTAAGGGAGATATTCGCTAATTTCGGAAGAGCGGTCCTGCAGATGATATCGAACATTTTAGCGAAACTACTTTTGATTAAACTCTTTACGGCTATGGCCGGGCCCGGCGGCAAGATATTCGGCGTGGATATCGGAGCTTTGTTTCATCATGGTGGAATGGTTAGAAGGCATCACGGAGGGTTGATAAGGGCGCACGGCGGGCTTTCCCCCGATGAGGTGCCGATTATTGCTCAGACCGGAGAAGGCATTTTATCACGACGAGGAATGGGGGCGTTAGGCGGCTCAGATAACCTAAAGGCACTTAATAGAGGTGAGGCGGTTACACAAGGCGGTGTGACAATTAATATCAATCAGGTTATACAAGCCTGGGACGCGCAGGATGTATGGAGAAACAGGAAGGCGTTATCGAATGCTATTGCCGACGACATTTACAATAACGGAAAAATACGGTCGGTTATCAGGAGTTACACATGAGCGATTTTAATTATACGCCGGACTTTACGGTTGATGAAGCGGTTCAGTATAAGACGCTTGTTTCCGAGTTCGAGAATGGAGTCGAACAGCGCAGGCGCAAATGGGCGAACCCTTTGAGGAAATGGACGTTGAGGTTTGGGCATAGGACGTTGTCCGAGATGAACGATATTCGTGATTTCTTCATGGGCAAATATGGAGCGCTTACGTCATTCACCTGGACTAATCCCAACGATTCGGTGGAGTATACGGTCAGGTTTGTCGAGGATAGTTTTAAGTTTGTTTTAAGGGCGTATCAGATCTATGACTTTGAACTCGATTTTATAGAGGTGAAATAGTGCCGAGAAATATAGACGCAACATTTAAGGCTGAGAAAGCCAAGCAGGAAAACCAGCCGATATTTTTATATACCATCGAAGATTACGATGGCTCTACCGATCTTCATCTCGCCGGATATGATACGGACATCACTTATAATTCGGTTTTTTATTCAAAGTTTCCCATAGCCCATGAGTTTGTAGGCGAGAACAACCAGGGGCAGATCGATCAGGTCAAAGTGAGGCTGGCCAATGTGTCGAGGCTTATCCAATCCTATCTTGAGCAGTATGATTTCAGGGGCAAGAAAGTTATTATCCGTATGGTCTGGGCAAATCAATTGTCCGATCCGGATGCATATATAGACGATGTTTTCTATATCGATAACTATGTGGCAGACCAGAATAATGTCGAGTTTACCTTAACCGGCAAGTTCGACGTCTTGGGAGTGGACTTGCCGTCACGAAGGTATACCAGAAACTATTGCGCCTGGAAATTCAAATCAAGCGAATGCGGATATTCGGGAGGAGAAACGTCGTGCAACAAGACACAGCAAAGATGCAAAGAGATAGGAAATTACTCGAGGTTCGGAGCTTTCCCTTCGGTGCCGACAGGACGGATATACATCATGTAGAGAAGCTTATCATCGATAAGTATCTGGGCATTCCTTATAAGCACAGGGGCCGGGAGATGGATGGCCTGGACTGCTGGGGATTTTTGAAGTTCGTATATGCGGACTTGGGTTTTAAATTGTTTGACATCGAGGACCTGGAATATGGCCAGGCATGGGGGCTTCGCGATAAAGATTATTTCAAGGAGAATTATATCAATGATTGGGAAAGAAGCGAAGTTCCCGAAGTATTGGATGCGGTGTTATTTCTAAACTCCCGGGGAAAGGCAAATCATGCGGGTGTAATCTTTAAGAACAGGAAGTTTATCCATTGTTGCCGGGCAGGTGTGATTGTGTCGAGGCTGGATGATGAGTCTTGGAAGAAAAGAATCGAAGGTTTCTATAGATTAAGGAATAAGGCATGGTAACTATACGCAATATCGAAAACCCTTTTAAATTAGACCAGGCAGAAATCAAAGAGTTTGATTATTCACGAAGCGAGACTGTACGTAGTTTGCTGGATAAGTCCGGTTTCGATTATAAGGATAAGCGGGTTATTGTCACCGGCAAAAAGATTGAGGATCTTGATGTCCGGGCTGAGCAGGGAGACGAGATAACTGTTATCCCTGAAGTTAAGGCGCCGGTAATAGCTGTTATCTCTTGGATTGTATCGGCCGTAGCGGCCTATGCGATAGCTCATCCATTTATATTTGCTTTCTATGTATTGTCTTTAGGATATTCGATTTATCAATATATGAATCAGCCGAAGATGGCTGATTTTAATTTGGGATCTACAGGCCTGGATGAAGGTTCGCCTACATACGGCTGGGACGGCGTTCAGACGATACAAGAGGTTGGCGTGCCGGTTGCGGTTGTTTACGGTGAGCATAAAATCGGCGGGAATATCATAAACCAGTTTATCCGGGATGCCGGGGATAAACATTATTTGAATGTGCTCTTGGCTTTATGTGAAGGCGAGATTGAGGAGATCGGTGATATCGAAATCAATAATAATTCAGTGGATAATTTTGACGGCGTTGACACAGTCAAACGTTACGGCACGAATGATCAGTCATTAATCGAAGATTTCGAAGATCTGCATAATCTTTATACGGTTAATGTAAGCCTTCTAAAAGATGATCCTCATGTTTATGAGACGGTTGATGCTGATGTCGAAGGGTTTGAAATTCTTTTAAGGTTGAATAACGGGTTGTATCAACAAAGTTCCGGCGGCGGGATAAACAGCTGGAGCGTAATCTATAAAGTAGAATACAAACTGCATACCTCAGGTACCTGGATTGATATGGGTGAGACCGGTATCTCCGACAACTCACGCTCACCTGTAAGAAGAACCTATAGAAAAACAGGGCTTACTCCCGGACAGTATGATATTCGGGTGACAAGGATGTCCGATGACAGCTCTCTTGATCCCTTGAAGCAGGGCGATTTAACCTGGTATCAATTAGATGAATTAAAAACTGACAGCCTTAATTATCCAAACACAGCGTTATTGGGGTTGAAGCTTTTGGCAACAGACCAGCTTTCCGGCGGCATGCCTAATATCACGACAGTGGTTAAAGGAAAAAAAGTCCTCATTCCTAATATTTTAAATGGCGCAACTCCTGTCGATTGGGAAGATTATTATTGGGATGGCGTAGATTATAGGTTGCTTTCAGATGATACGTTGCTTTCATGGGACGGCTCAACCTATGTCGAGAAATACTGCGCCAATCCTGTATGGTGCTTAAAAGATTTTGTTACGAATAACCGCTACGGTTTAGGAGAGTTTATATCCATCGGGAATTTAGACGCCGTTTCTCTTTTGGAAATGTCCAGGTATTGTGAGGAGAAGATTGGCGATGGAGACGGCGGCTTTGAGAAAAGATTCAGGATGGATGTGGTAATCGATTCCAACACAAAGGCGCTGGACGTTTTGATTCAGTTATGCGCCACGTTCAACGCTATGCCGGTATATAGCGCGGGCGGGATATCGTTTAAGATTGATAAACAGGCCAACCCCACGCAGTTATTCAGCATGGGCAATATTATCAAAGATAGTTTCGTTCAGAGCTGGAAGACGTTAAAAGAAATCCCCAATGTAATCGAGATCCAGTTTATGGATAAAGATAAAGGGTACCGGCAGGAAACGATAGCTTACATCGATGAGGACACCTTGGCGGCCGGAGATCCTATGCGCAAGAGCCAGGTGAGGTTATTTACGACTCGGGCAAGCTATGCTATCCGCGCAGGCAGATACGCGTTGAAGGTGGCTAAGTATATCAATAGATCCATTTCGTTTAAAGCGGGTATCGATGCGGTTGCCTGCCAGGCAGGAGATATTATCTCGGTTTCACACGACATACCTCAGTGGGGCTTCTCGGGCAGGGTTCAGGCAGGCTCGACAACAACGCTGGTAAAGCTGGACCGGACGATGGTGATCGAGGACGGCAAGTCTTATAAGATTCAAGTCAGGTTTTCCGACGATACCATAGAAGAACGATCTATTACGTCACCCGCAGGCAGTTATACGGAGATAGAATGCACGGCGTTTTCAACCGTGCCTCAGGCTTTCGATGTATATGCGATTGGCGAAACGAATAAGGTCAAAAAGGATTTCAGGGTTGTGTCTATTCAGAGAGAGGGCAAGGACGAAGTTCAGATAGCGGCTTTGGAATATAATGAAAATGTTTATGACGATAGCGACGTAATCATACCGGATAATAATTATTCCTCTTTGGATTTTACCATTCCTTTGGTTTCGAATGTAGTGTTGACCGAGAGAATAATTACCCTGGCAGACGGCACCATAGAAAACGCGATAGATGTATGTTTTGAACTTCCCGACTTGGGCGCCTCGGAATTGATGAACAGGTTCAAGGGGGTTAATGTTTATTATTCGGATAACGACGGCTTGAATTGGTATTACGTGGGATACACCGAAGGTAGCAGTATGTCCATAATCGGTAATATAGAAGTCGGCTCGACTTATAAAGTTTGTGTGACAAGCGTATCTTACGATGGTCAGGAAACAGCAAAGGCTGATTCTCCTACTGCTGAGATTACCATTACCGGTAACACTACGCTACCAAATGATGTTTCGAATTTTGCTTATACCTTTTTAAACGAAATAGTTTTTACCTGGGATGATGTCCCAAATGCCGATCTGGCAGGGTATGAAATTCGGACCGAAGACTCGAATTGGGGAGTGCAGAGTGCCGCCCTCATATATAGCGCACTGGCAAACACATTCACGATCGTTACGCCGTCATCCAGAAACCCGGGCACGTATTACATCAAGGCCTATAACACGTCCGGTAATTATTCTGAGACAGCGCAGTCTGTAACGCCGACAAACGCGGCTCCTTCTACACCAACCATAGCGGCTACACAGTGGTTCGGGTTTGCCAAGATAGAATGGTCTGATGTCAGCGATGAAGACTTGAAATATTACGAAGTCTATAAATCTCCCACCAATGTTTGGGGAGGCGAGGAGGCTTTAGAGGCAAAGGTTCCCGGCACAGCGGCTATAGTTCAGGGTAATGCTCCGGTTGACGCCAAGGCTGACGCGGCGGATGCAACAAGCATTACGGACGCGGATATCGCTGGCTATGGCACTGATTATTTTGTCGGCGATGTGATCGTTCAGACAAGCGGGACATATGAAGGTCAGGAGGCAATAGTCACGGCCTACAATAATTCGACAGGGCAGGTTTCGGTGGCTTCCTGGCCGTCCGGTACGCCTGACGTCGATGATGAGTTCGTTATAAAAGACAGGGCTTATTATAAAGTAAGGGCGGCAGACACTTATGGTCCCGGGAGTTTCTCCTCGGCCGTTACGATAAATTTTACGCCTTTAGCCGAGGCGGAAATAGGAGATGCTGTAATATCGGCAAGAAAGCTGATTGTGGGAGAATTGATTACTTTATCCGCTCAGATAAAAGACCTTATTGTAACGAATGCAAAGATCCTTGATTTGGATGGGGGCAAAATCACCGCTGAATCCATAACACTTTCCAAATTGGCTAGCGATGCGATTCCGCCTAAGACATACTATCAGGATGAGGAACCTGTCGCTGGTATGAACGACGGAGACTATTGGATTGACACTGACGATAATAATAAGCTTTATATCTATCAAGTTGATACCTGGGAAGTAGTATCCGAGAGTGGCGGCGGTGGCGGTATAACCGTCTTTCGGCAAGACGCCATTCCTACCGCCCTGGCCACAGGTGATTTATGGATTGACACTGACGACGGAGACAAGATGTACCGCGCTACTAACCCGGGCGATGATGAGATAATTGCAGGAGAGTGGGAATTGATAGATGTGGCTGCTGCGACAGGCTGGGCGCACGGTTCCGATATAACAAAGATCGACGGCGGAAAGATTTATACGGATTCAATTGACGCCGACAAGATAAATGTAAATCAACTGGATGCATTGGCAGTCAATACCGGAAGCCTGACGGTAGATGAATATATACAAAGCTCTGATTATGTGGAAGGTGTCACCGGTTTTAAATTAACCAATAATGCCGGTTTAAAAATCTGGACCGGAGAAGTGAACGTAGAGGCTCTATCCGGGATTATCACACAGATAAAAGAAGCTACCGTAACTAATCAATCTATAGCTTCTACTACTTTTGTTGATTTATTAACGGTGGCTTTAACTACAGAAGTTTCCAATTTATTGATAATTTTCTCTGCCGGAGATACTTATGGCAGTGTAGATGGATGCTTGGTTGAATTCAGAATACAGGTTGACGGTGTAACCAAGACAGGGGCTATTTATGGGATAGATGATATAGAGGCTACAGGGACAGGAGGGGCGGCTAATCCAGAAACCGATAATGCCGGAGACCATCAGCATAATATTAACGCGGGTTGCGAGTATAGCCCCGATTGCGATAGTGAAGGAGACCATACCCATGGGATTAATTTTGATGATCATACTCACGAAATAGAAACTTTTAATTGGAGGGTCCCTCCGGCATTACAGAAATTTGTGGCAGTAAGCGCTACTTCTCATACCGTGAAAGTCCAATGGAGAAGAACCGGAATTGGAACGGCTTATATAGGAGCTACTTATGGGGCGCAGTTGACGGTTGTAGAATTCAGGAAAAGCGGGACATGATAAGAGTGGAGGGTTAAATGCTGGAAGAATTGAAACAACAACTAAAGCGATTGGAAGGCACAGCAGTGCAGTTGAAGGAATCACGGGAAAAAGCAAAGATAGCCTATTGGCAGACCATAGGCCGCATAGCACAGCTTGAGGATATCATTAAAACGCTGAAAGATGAGTCTGCTAAAAATAAAGATGGAAATTAAAGTTATGCAGGAAAAAACTATACCCGAACGCTTGGCGGTCATCGAAACAGAGGTTACGAATATCAAAAATACTCTTGATGACATCAAGAACAATCATCTTAATTCTATCTACAAGAAATTTGACGATATCTGGAAGAAGTTCAACTGTTTCGAGAAGAAGCTAACCAATAGGCTGCCTTTGTGGGCGACATTGATGATAACGCTTTTGAGTTCTCTGGTCGTAGGGCTAATCGTATATGGAGTAATGAGAAAATGAGGAGGTGAGATAAGGTGAAGAAAATAATCATAATCTCGGCGGCAGTTTTGGTACTATCCGGATGCGCGGGGATTCCTTTCCCGAAGATTACCACGCCCAAGAAACCCGAGACGGTTTATAACTGGCGCGAGGAAGTAACCACCAAGCCCAGGGCGATAATAGCCGATGATAAGGCTTACGTAGTTGAGGAAACAAAAAAGACCCTGCAGGTAGGATTGGAAAACACTCCCCGTAAATTGATGCTGGGAGAGAAAATCGGCAACTGGTTTTCTGGACTAAGCCTGCTGGCTATCATTGCTTTGATTGTAGGATTGGTCTTATGTCCTGGCGCGACTTTGGCCTGGCTGGTCAAACTTCTTTTCAAATGGAAAAGGGCAATGAGAGAGACGGTGGCGGCCATCAAGGAGGCCAAGGCGGTCGAGAATACCGAATTGCATAATGCCCTGAAAGATAAGCAGAGCGTCGAGACCAAAAAGATTGTCGGGCAAATAAAGGCGGATCTTTAAGAGATAAAAACAACTTGCCATACGGGAGATTATCTGGCCTAATCCTTCCTTATGGTCATTAAGGATTTCAGTAAAGTAAAGATTAACCGGTCGGAAGATGTCGCGGCCCTTATAACTATCATCCTTAAGGTCGAGGATACGATCGACAGGGACAAAGAACATCTGTGGGTAATCGGGCTCAACGCAAAAGGCAGGATGAAATTCGTTGATTTAGTGCATCTGGGCAGCCTGGACGGCAATCTTGCCTCACCGCGTGAAGTCTTTCGCCGGGCAGTAATGAACGGCGTCAAGGCGGTTATCATTGCGCATAATCATCCGAGCGGTGACCCTAAGCCGTCGCCGAAGGATCGTAGCATAACGAAGAAGTTGGCCAGGGCTGGTCAGGTATTGGAAATAGAACTCTTGGATCATGTAATAGTCGGCGAACAAGGCAGGTATTACAGCTTTGGGGACGCCGGGAAAATCCCCGAGGCAACATGAATAAATACCAGTGGCCAGCTTCACGATTGGGAGAGAAAGAAATGGCCTTGTTGTTTCGGCAGAGGCAGAAGACCAAAGATAGCATCTGTGAGTTGTTGCGCAAGGCCGTGCATATTGCCTATGGAGAGGTCAATAATAACGGGAGAAAAAAGGAGGTCCGGAATGGCGAATAAAGAAAAACCGAAAAGGAAAAAGCAAAAAAAAGCGGTGGCGGCGTGCACGCAGGTTGCCGCGGCTCAGCCGGAAGCCAAAGAAACCCGGCAGGTCCTTATGCTTAAGGCAAAGGAGCGGGGCATAAAGAATTTCCGCGTCCTTAATAAAGACGAGCTTATGCATGTTCTTGCAGAGGGTATTACCCCGCAGGAAATCGACGCGCTTGTTGCCGGAGCGGTTAAAAGATGGAAGTCTGGCTGGGGCAAGGGAAAACCCAGAAACAAAGCAAAATGATAAGAAGCCAATAGCCCATTGAACCTCTGCTGGCATTCTGCGCTGGCAGAGGTTTTTATTTCCGTAACTTCAATATTTGTAAGCGTTTTCATAAAAATGCTTACCTGCCCTTATTTTTTCCATATAAATATGTTATACTTTTTTGATAGAGATATTTATAAGTATATTCGGATGATATGTTTGCTTATGATCAAAATTTCCAGAAAAATCGGTATTTTTATTAAGAGTTTAACCCTACCTTTCATTAGGTCATGGGTTAACATATCATCCGATTCAAGAAGAGGGGAGTGTTTGGGATTTACCCCGTTAGAGAACGAAGTTTCTAATGGGGTTTAATTCCTGAACGCTCCTTCTCTTCTGGAGTGATTATGGGGAAAAAGAAGAAAACTAAAAAACAGAATTTATCTTTTGAGTGGATATGCCTGGGAGTCGCGCTCTGTGTTGTCTTTGGTTTAGTTACATTAGCGATTGGCGGCGGCAGCGATTACCAGAAAACAATAGGCCTTAAATCTTCCGTTAGTTACGCTTCTGTCTTACCTTCAATGCCTGTTCCCGGGGAAATGGTTGTTCAGAGTCAATTCTTTGTTCCCGTTTTATTAAAAGGAATGACAATTCATCCTGAATATCCTTTTAGATTTGATTTTATTGTTGATAGTGGTAATACAGACTTTAGCCAAGAGCAAATCAAAGAAGAATCAGGCCGCTTGGTAAAGTATTTCCTTGCTTCGATAACCATACCAAAAGATGATTTATGGGTTAATTTATCTCCTTATGAGAGCGAGCGCATTATACCGGAAGAATTAGGAAAGACTGATCTTGGCCGTGATATGTTAGCTCAGGATTATCTCCTAAAGCAACTAACCGCTTCCTTAATGTATCCTAAAGATAAATTAGGCAGTAAATTCTGGAAGAGAGTATATAAGAAAGCTAAAGAAAAGTTCGGAACCACTAAAATCCCTATAAATACATTCAATAAAGTTTGGATTGTGCCGGAAAGCGCGACAGTATATGAAAACGGTAATACTGCCTATGTAGTAGAGAGTCGCCTTAAAGTAATGCTTGAAGAAGACTACCTGGCATTAAAGAATAATAAGCTAAACAAAGAAGTAGAACAAAATCAAATAGACGATAAGCAAGTTAACGATATTTCCTCCCAAATAATTCGTGAAATAATACTTCCTGAGATAGAAAAAGAAGTAAACTATGGTAAAAATTTCACCACCCTACGTCAACTTTACCATTCCCTTATTCTTGCCAAGTGGTACGAAGAAACCATCAAAGAAACCATACTTAACCAAGTCTATGTAGATCAAAACAAAGTAGCCGGAATTGACCTAGAAGACAAAAACATCAAAAACAAGATTTACAACCAATACGTAGAGGCTTACAAAAAAGGTGTCTTTGATTTTATTAATGAAGATTATGATGAATCAACCAGGAAGGTTATCCCAAGGAGATACTTCTCTGGTGGTGAAACCTTTGCAAATATTCCTTTAAATAAGACCAAAGACGTCAGTCGAGTAAGTTCTTCACCTATAGGGGATAATTTTCAGTTATCTATGCGGATAAGCCCGCTGGCATCTTCTTCACCTGTTTTAAAAGGTGACGATAATGCGATAGTTGCTGAAACACCAAGTAGTCCGGAAGGAAAAAAACTTATTGAAAAAGGACTTACTTTTTTAAGAAATGAATTTAAAAATTCTTATGAAAAAATATTACATTTTCTTGAAATAGATGAGCCTTCTAGCGTAGTTTCTTTGGGGCGATATGAACCAGCAGAACGAGACCAAGGTGACGGAAGAGTAACTTACCATTATGTTATTACCTTGCAAGATATGAAAAAGATTGAATTTTTTATAAAAAAGACAGATAACGCAGAAAAAGAAGTCGATATAACCAAAAAAGCTCATGTAGGTGTTGATGGTATAAGTATTGCCCCAAAAGTTGAATTTCTTCAAGAAGATGGACAGGGTTATGTTTTAACTTTGCCAGCTTTAGGGAAAGAATTATCTGTTAGTTATTTTACAGAAGAGATCGCTTATTCAATTGGTCGATCCTTAGCTATCTTACATTCTTTGGGTATTCGCCATAATGAACTATCGCATGAAATTCATTCAGGTATAGATCTTTTTAGATCGGAGCATATATTTGTTTCAACAAAGGATGGGGATGCATTGACTCAATTTATTGATTTTGGACTTAGCAGCATAGGATCAGATAATGGGCAAGAAACAAGATGGGCTCAATCTGCAGTAGGATTACATGGTTTTTATGCAAATAATGATAATCGAAATAGCAGTATAGTTTTTCAATTAGGATATTATGAAACAGCTGCAAAAATTAGAGAAGGCATTCCTTTAAATGATGGTAGTTCTAACTTGAGTTCGGATAAAACTTTTTTGATCGATGTATTATTAAGCATTTTAGTTGATAGAGATGAATCTGGTATGCTGGATGCAATAAGAATTTTGGGTTACTTGAAGGATAATCGTGCCGCTGATGTTCTTGGAGAAATTTTATTAGATGAAAATATCAGATGGATTCAACTACGAGAAGAGGCAGCACAAGCTCTTGTAAAAATAGATAATGAAAAAGCTCAGGAATTTTTGGTAAGAGCTTTAAAGAATAACGATGGTGCAGAGAGACCTTATACAACATTTTTAGATACATTAGCTGCAATAACTGTCAGTAAGAAGATAGGTTTTAATATAAGTAGATTCCCAGAAAATACTAGAATTGATTTTGATGAAATGAATAGGCTTTACGAAGCTGCAGTTAATAGCGGGAAGCATAGTAACGGTGAGTTGACTGAAGAAGATGTGGATTTCCTTCGATACTATAATAATCTTTTTGTAGATGAATATTATAACCACCATACGATGTCTGGATATTATAATTACGCCATAAAAGGTGCGAATGGGGTTAATCAACGGCCTGATTTGACTGAACCTAAGGCGAAGGCGATAGTAGAAAATCTTGGATTGGAGAAAGGAGCAAAAGTCTTGGATATTGGGTGTGCATTTGGATATTTTGTTCAAGATCTAAGGAAATTAGGTATGGATGCTGAAGGCCTTGAAATTTCAAAATTTGCCATAGAGAATTCTGATACGCGATATCGAAAATATCTACATTTATTGGATTCTTTAAATTTTCGGGGGAGGCTTAAACACAAATCTTATGATCTAATTATCCTGAAAGATGTATTGGAGCATATACCTGCGGAAATTCTTCCTAGATTTTGGAGAACCATCTCTAGCTTGGGAGCAAAAATTTTGGTTACTCTTCCCATATCGGATGAAGATGGAGAATTTATCAATCCTAGAGATAGACTGGATTTTACTCATGTGATCAAGAAAAATGAAAATTGGTGGAGTCGCATATTGGGATATGAATCTGAAAAAAAACCTGATTTGAACAGTGTATTAAAAGAAGGCCAAGAAGCAGGAACATTTTGTGCTTTGATTGATATGTCCAAGCCGTTGGACGAAAAATTAAAGGATCCTGGAGATTCAGACAATGCGCAGATGTCTGATATCCAGCTATTGGATAATTTACACAGCATAGAAATCACAGATTCCGAAAGAATATTACATTTGTTAAATCAGATTGCCGATGAATATGGGAAAGAAAATCAATTGATGATAAGGAAGTTAGACATTTTTTTCACAGAATATAAGCAATTGCTGTTAAATATATTTGAAAGGGAAGAGCCAGAATTAGCAGATTATCTGTATTACAAAGTTTTTTACAAATTCAATACTATCATGAAGAAAAAGTTTTCTGAAGGAAGTAGCGCATATGATCTTTTTGTCAAAAGCTTCGTTCATATTGCAGATCTTTCGCATAGAAATGATAATGATGTTGTTAAAATAGCTTTGTTAGGAACGGCTATGGTCAGGGCCGAGCCAATTAAAAAAGATGATTATTTTAAAGGGAAAGTTCAAAAGAAATATCTCTCTCCCCCTTTTGGGGTATATCGATTAGAAAAATTTTTATACGAAAGATTCCGGGAAGAAATTGCACAAGGAAGGCTGATTGTGGATGTTCTAGATCCTTCCTTAGCTTATGTTTCAGAAGAGGAAAGTTTAGAGGAATTGTTTGATGCCTTGGAGCAAGGAAATTATGATTTCATAGGTTTTAGCCCAATTAGAGTATTATTAGGGGAAGACTTATTGTTTATGAACAAGGTCCATGAAGTTACTAGTAAAGGTTCAAAAAAACCGATATATATTGCAGGAGGCAACGAAGCTTCAATGAATTCAAAAGTTGTTTTTGAATCAATGCCTTGGCTTGACTTTGGAATTTCGGGATTAGGTGAACCTGTGTTAGATCAGATGTTGACAATTGCGCTTGATTCTCAATCAGAAAATGATGAGGTTAATCTAGAATCAAAAGATTTCAAAGGGATTGGTGGACTAATATATTTTGAGGATGGAAAAGAAGTCAGAAAGGAACGTTCAAAAGTTAATCATGAAGAATTTGTAGCTTATTCGACTTATTACGGAGAAAATATTCCTTACAATAGGTATTGGAAACACAACCATAGCATGGGGCCTGTAGACATCACATTTGCAGGTACACGAATCGAGACTGTAAGAATATTTACAAGAAATTTTTGTCCATATAATTGTCCTTTCTGCAGTCAGACTATTTTTGGAAGTCAGGTTTATGAAGGTAAAGGAGGATCTTTGCCTGTTGATCTTATAGGAGGCATGGTAAGAAGGGCATATGAAGTAAAAGGTGCAAAAGGCATATATTTTAATGATGACGATATGTTTGGTTCAAAACAAAATGCAAAAGATATATTAAACAAAATAATAGAAATGAAAAAAAGTGGGGCCATTCCTGAAGATATGATATTTCATGGCCAAACACGAGTTGATATGGTTGACGAAGAAATTTTAAGATTGACAAAAGAGGCAGGCTTTTTATTTTTGAGTTTTGGGGTGGAGTCATTTTCAGACGAAAGTTTAACAGGAAAAGACCTTAGGAAAAGCTTTAAAGCAGAACAAGCCCTAAATAGTGTAAGGCAGGCACTTAAGGCCAAAGTGCCAATAACAAATATAAATTTAATACTTTTTCACCCAACAGTGAAGAAGGAAGCTTTTATAACTACTGTTGAAAAAACTATGGAGCTTCTGAAGGTTTCCATTGAAGAAGGGGCAAGGCTTTCTGTAAATAGCTTTCCTTTGATTGAGGCCTATGCGGGGGCGCCTATTAATGAAGTAGCGGCACGGGAGGGTTGGCCGGTCACCAAGGATACGGCTGTGACAGAAAATGGGAATTTTGAATATGTTGTTAGCTACTTGCCCATTGATTCAGAAATGAGAATGGTCGTTGAAGATAATTATTTGATGAAAGAATTTAATGATATCCTTGCAAGGTTGGTGAAAGACAACCGATGGCCAAGCGCGACGGTTTCAAGGAGCATAGGTATCAATAGCTTGGTGATGTTTATGGCCGCTTATAAAATTTTAAATATTTCTGAAAACGAGAGCACGGTTCAAATTAAAGATATGGAAAATTTGATTTGGAACTTGATAGAGAAATTTAATCCAAGCGTTGAGAGGGCATCGAATATCTTTAGTGAACAGCGGGCCAATATTGTTTTCACAAAAAAATATGGCAACCCACTATTCCGACGCAGCGGAATGGAGATAGAAGGTGTTCCCAAAGAAATTATATCGAAATTTTCTGAAAAATTAGACAAAGACCTTTTAATTTCTTTTCAGAGTGTTGATCCACGGCAAATTAGAGATGCATTACATGCAATCTATTACACGGATATTTCAGTTGAAGACGCATTTGAAAAATTCGGAATAAAATGTTTTAAAGAGTTTTCGAAAGTATTGTTAGTGGCTCCTTGGGGAAATTATGACGGGACTCCTTTAAAAACAGTGGTTCCTCACACGGGGTTGGAGCAGATAAATTATTCTTTGATTAGAGATGCTGTGAATCAAGATGTTGACTGTCGTGTTTTTAATCCGAATTTGGTAGGTCGTGACAAGCTGAAAGAGCTTCTTCAGGAAGAAGACTTTGATGTGATCGCTTTTAGTTTTATGCCGGTTTTGTTGAAAAACGATGCGCCCCTCATAGATGATGCGGCTCGGTATGCACCGAATGCTCTTCTCATTGCAGGAGGATTAAATATTGCCCGCTTGCCGTTTAAGGATCTGTTCGGTACCTTGCCCTTTGATGTCTATTTAATTGGACCGGGGGAACAGGTGCTCTCGGGACTTTTGCGGGCCATGTCAAAGGGTTCGTCTAAATCAAAGAACTTGGAAGGCCTTAAGTACATACCCAATCTTGTATATTTTCATGAAGGGCAAATTCAGAGGACAGAGCAAAGGGCTCTTGAATTTGCTACTCAAGAAGAAAATGCCATTAAAGAAGATGTTCCCTATATCCAAGCAGATTTAACTCATGGAACGACCTACTCTCAGGAAACACATGGGGTGCATAGTGATATTTTACCTTATGACATGATCGGGACAAATCGTCTCTATGTCAAAATATCTGATATATGTAAAGGTAAATGTATTTTCTGTTCGGCACCGAAAGAACGTGTGAAGCCCGTCGATCTGGATGAGGTGATTGAATTTATTAAAAAAAATGAAGGCTCGTTCGATAGTATTCATTTTTCAGATAATGATTTGCTGTATAATCGTGATCTAGTCATGGCTCTCACAGAAAAAATTATGGAGGCGGGACTGGAGAACATTCCGAAGGTGGCAAAGTCGCGTACAGACGAAGTAGATCCAGAGTTGCTGCGTGCCATGCGTCGTGCCGGTTTCCGCATTTTGACATTCGGGGTAGAGTCGTTTGATGACGGAATTCTTCGGGAAATGCGTAAAGGCACAACGGCTGATGAAAATCGCCGGGCTTTGGACATGACCCTGCAAGAAGGCATCAGGCCAGGTATGGATATGATCTTTTTCTCACCATGGGAAGATTTTAATACTCTGAAAACGTCGCTGGAATCGGCATTAGCGTTTGTGGAGCGGGGGGCGTATCTCAGTCTGGTCCCTCACATGGCCATTCAAATGGGTGATCAGACATCGAAATCCGGGAAGGTCGACATTGAATATGAAGACATTTTTTTCAGAAGTACGGGAAAAACATTGCACAATCCCCTCAAGGCAAAACTTTCGGATGCCCTTGAACTTTTCAGGAAGAAAGTACTATCCAGAAGATTAAATCTTATTACCGAATTGAAAGAATCGTTGAAAGACAGAAATGGAGGATATGTATCCTTCTCGGTGGAAGGCCTGTTATTTGCCAAGGCGGTTTATCAGTTGTTTATTGAAGAAGGAATCTTCACAGCTCAAGAATTGAATTATAGTCAAATGATACAAAAAATCGACAGACTTATTGTCAGAACAATTGAGCTAGAAGTTGCAAAATATCGCGGATTGCCTGAATTATACAATAACATTGAATCTGATCGGGATGCTGCGATAGCAGAAATAAAATTTAAAATGAAGAAAAAGTGGGATACGCAAGATTCACAAATTGAGGACATTATCAGGGGGCACGATAGAGATGAGCGGTTAATGAAAAACAAGTCAATACTTGATAACAAGGAAGATTTTTTTGGCTTAACGGCATTTTTAAATCATTCTTGGGAATTTGTGGATGAGATGAAGAGCGTTCAAATGGAAATTGCCAAAATAATAGATGATCAAGAAAAATTGAAAAATCCAAATGCAACTCGGACTAAAAAAGCTTTATATACTGACGTAGGAACAGCCCATGTGACATTGAATGGTAATATAATGAAAAATTGGGATGAACGAAAACAAGTTGAGCAGGAACTTCAAGAAGAGTTTAAAGACTTATCTGGATTTGATTTGAATGTTGTAGGCCCTCATCTTATGGGAAGTTTTGCTGTTACATTTGAGTTGGAGTCAGATGATTGGCATCTTTATCGGATGAAAAAGCGTGGCAAAGTGATTTCCGAACGACGAAATCCTCAAGCTACTAACCCGGATATTATCCATTCTTCAATTGTTTATATATACGAGGCCACGGAAGATCAATTGCTAGCCTTAAATAATAAACTCAGAGAAATTCGTGAAAAAAACCAACAGTCCTCGATAGCAATATCTGTTGATACTCTTTCGGTTACTAAAGGGGGCATGGATAGGCGTTTTCGTACAGAGGATACTCCATGGCGTTTGGATATTAATTTAAAACAGGCTGATAGTTCAATGGTTTCAACTGATAGAAATCGACTATCGAAAATTCAAAATAATGTAAATGATTGGTTTAATGATGGACAAAATATCCAGACACCTTTTTTAAATGGTTTAAATGACATTCCAGAAGATACTTTGGGACGAACCAGTATCCGAACAGTCTTAGAACTAATTAAAAGAATTGAAGATGAGAATGGGTGGGAGCCTGGTACAATTGCGATTGAAGGAGGGGCAGTGAGAAGGTTGTTGACGGGAGAATATCTGTTAAAAGATGGTGCAGATTTAGATTTGATGATTAGAATTCCTCAATTAGATCAATCTGGAAAAAATTTTGGGCGAGAAGTTCTTGAAGTGCTTAGGAAAGAATTTAACGGAAGTAAATCCGCCAAAGATATAGATTCTCCGCAAGAAGAATGGTTTTGGCGAGGAATTAAAATGGATTATGTTGGATATTATGTCAAAGACTCGTTGGATGTTTACTATAAGGCAGACATTTTCTCCCATGCAGTTGAACCTATAGCGGAAATGTGGATTGATTCCAACACAAGGATCTATGATCCACATGGTGGGATCAGCGATTTGTTGATTGATAAAATTGCTAGAATTAGGGGGAGAATAAGACGAGATATTGATCCTCCCTTAGATTTTCGTAATTTTATTTTACCTCATCATATATTGCGAGTAATTGGATATAAATTTGAATATGGTTTGGATTTTGATAATGAAACAAAAGATGTCGTCGAAAACATCTATCGTGACCGCAGCGGATTTAATGTTCCTTCCTGGCAGTGGGAATGGATTGATTTCTCTGAGCAATTTAGGGCAAAACTTGAGCAATCTGATCTTAATGGAGATGAGATTGTTTTAGAATTTGAAAGATTTTTAGAAGATAAAGCCTGGCCAAGAGATGAAAATCTACGAAACAAAAGAGTTGAAGAATTAAAAGATGCCTTGAGAAATCAAGATTATAATCGAGCTAGATCAATCTTTTTTATGACCGCTCCTTTTAAGTTTTATAATGATGATTCAAGAAAAGTTATACTTAGAGCTCCGGATTATAAAACCGCACTTCGAGCTAGACAATATCTTGCTGAAATTGGTTTTGAAAAAAATATTGCAGATAAGATTGGCATAGATTTAGATCACATATTAAATGAAAGACCAGATTCCGCTATGGTGTCTTCACCTTCAAAAAAGGGCGGTATCGACATGAACAATATCAATGTCAATCGCCAAGGTGCTGGTGTCGATATCCAATTTGACCCAGCCATGATGCAAGAAATTTTGAATAACGGGGTAGATGGTTTTGCTCCTGTGATTATTAACCTAACACCGATTAATAGCATTATGCCGCTTTTAGGGCTTGAGCCTAGGAGCCAAGAAGAAAAGGAGTATGAGTTATCAGTATTGAATTAACTTAACGCCCTCAAATAATTATTTCATTCCACAAAAAACAGATAGCCTTAACTATTTAAAAGACAAACCTTCGTTGGTCAAATTCGTGCCAGCGAAGGTTTTTATTTTCAAAGGCATTGCTTTGTGGTAGAATCTCCATAAATATGGGGACAAGGATATTGGTTCAATAATAATCATAGCGAGGCAATTATGGCTATCAAACGAAATTATGCAAAAAAGACCACGATAGAATTATCAGATGAGCATTATTTTTTCTTGAAAGAAAAAGCGCTTGCGCTTCAGAAACAAAACAAGAACTCATCCATTGTTTCCATCATCCGGGATCTGATCGAAAAAGATCGTGCTAGATGGATGAAGGAGAAGAAACGATGAGGCAATTCTTTTAGAGATGCTAAAGAAAATCTTTGAGGAGTAATAAGTGGAAATATTAGGCGATAGCCCAATAAGTCATAAAAAAGAGGACGCTCTTGATCGAGTTGCGTATGCTGAGCATATTGCTAAAGGCATACTTAAGTGGAAGTCCAAAGAGAGTTTATGTTTAGCCCTGCATGGTCCGTGGGGATCCGGGAAGACTTCTTTGATAAATATGTGCCTGGAAATTATTAAAGAACAGACTGCCAGTTTAGATAATAAGGAGAAGCCGATAATCGTAAGATTCCAGCCGTGGATTATTTCTGGTCATGAACAGTTAATTCGAACATTCATTGGTGAATTAAAAAAAGCATTAAAGAAGCCAGATCTATCAAAGTATGCCTATGAAGCGGCAGAAAAGCTTGAGGTATATGAAAAGCTTTTTGATTATGCGTCATGGTTGCCAGTGCCTGGAAGAGGTTATATAGAAAAAATTCGAGATGGCTTAAAGCTTCTCAAGGGATCCACGCAAGCCATACAAAAGGATATCGAGAATGATTTGGACTCAAATAAACAGAGGATTTGTGAAACCTTGAAAAAGCTTCAGGCGCCAGTATTGGTTACAATCGATGATGTGGACCGGTTGACAAGCGAAGAGATAAGGCAGTTATTCCAGTTGATCAAAGCCGTTGCAGACTTCCCTAATACAATTTATTTGCTTGCTTTTGATCATCTTTTAGTTGAGAAAGCACTCGAGCCGTTTCAGGTCGGGAGTGAAACACGATATTTAGAAAAGATCGTTCAGCTTGATTTTGAGGTTCCGAATCCGAGCAGAAGCAAATTGACGAGCGTTCTCTGGGCTGGCATAGATGATGTAATAAAAGCGATTCCATCGGAAAAATATGAGCAGACGCGATGGAATGAGGTCAAGTTTGGCCCTTTGCCAGCGCTTTTTAGAAACATCAGAGATGTTAAAAGGTTTCTTAACTCTGTAAATTTTATTCATCCGATTGTGCAAAATGAAGTCAGCCCGGTTGACGTTTTAATCATTGAAGCCATTCATGTATTTGCTCCAGATTTATATAAGGCTATCAGGGACAATAGAGAGTATTTACTTTCCGATCCTGCCTTTGCGAGAGGACAATCGAAGAATGACGAGAAAGACGAATGGATAAAAAAACTTCCGGATATGGCTTCTTTACAATTCAGAGAAGAGATTCAAGAATTGCTTATTTTGTTATTTCCAGAGATTGATTCTGTTTTTAACAGGCATAGCTGGGGTGATGGTTTTTGGGAGATATGGGAGAGCAACAAAAGAGCATGCCTTTCGTCTTATTTTGAATTTTATTTTAAAGGCACGGTGGCGGAAGGTGAGATATCAGCTAAAGAAGCCGATAATGTTATTAAGGAACTGGGCGCTTATGAAAATTTGGCGCTTATCTTAAAGAATTATATGATTGATGGCCGGATTAAAAAGTTATTACCGAAAATTGAAAATTATCTCAAGCAAAACCACGATCGCCAATCGGCATGTAGTTTTATTTCAGCAGTGTTCGAGGCCGGAGATTTTTTACCCTTAAAACCCGATGGCATGATGGAGCTTCCGTTGGATTGGCTTATGGATGGGACTCTTTATCGCGTACTTAAAATGTTCGATGCCGCCGAGAGAAAAGGATTGCTTACCGATGCAATTGCGCAAACAAAGGGTGCAGTGCTTTTCCCGATCAGTTTAATAAATTATATTTGGCGGGAATGGTATCGGCAAGATGAAGACGGTAAACAAAAAGAAAAAGAGGAGAAGCTATTAACGCAAGCCGAGACAGATGAGATTAAAGATGTTGCGTTAAAGCTAATTCGCGAGCGCAACAAGAATGAAAATTTCGATAAAACTCGCCACCTGCTTTCTATATTACATGATTGGGCTCGGTGGGCGGATATAGATGAGGTGAAGCGTTGGGTTGCAGAAATAATTTCTGACGAGAAGAAAGTTCCGGAATTTTTAGGTGGTTGCGGCGGTTTCTCAGGAAGCTCCACCATGGGGTCGCATTTTGCCACATATAAATTCAAGATTGAGCCAAAGCACTTGGAACAATTCTGTGATATCCAGCAACTCAAGATAGTCTGCGAAAAGATATTGAAGGACAATCCTGAATGGTTGACAGATAGTTATAGAGAAATTTTGACTATATTTATCAAAGGTTTTGAGAAAAAAGATTCTTGGGATGATGACTAAGATTAAATATAGGCTATTTGCTTAAGGTTAAATTCAAAAGAGATAAGGATGTGGATTGATAATGAAAAGATACAAGATATTTATTAGCGGAGTACAAAAGGAATTAAAAGCCGAACGCCGGGCCGTAAAGGATTTTATCTGCAAAGATGTTCTTTTATCGGAGTACTTTGACGTTTTCTTATTTGAGGATGCTCCGGCTAAGGGTAGATCAGCGGAAAAGGCTTATTTAGACGAGGTACGAAAAAGCGATATTTATATAGGTCTTTTTGGACTGCAGTACGGTGGTTCTGGGAAAGAAAAGGTATCACCGACGGAAGCCGAATTTCGTGAGGCAAAGGCTAAACACAAAGAGATTTTGATTTATATCAAAGGACAAAATACAATTGATAAGGATCGGGAACCCGGCGTGCAGAAGCTCATGAAGGAGATTAGAAATCCTAAAGCAGGGTACAGCTATAGAAGGTTTGAGGTTGAGGATGAATTGACAGATTTTGTTTACGAGAGTTTGATATCTTTTTTGAAAGAAAAGGGTGAGATCGGTAAAGCTGGATTTGACCAGCGAATATGTGACGGAGCCAAATTTTCCGATATTGATAATGCGAAGGTTAAGTGGTTTCTAAAAGTGGCCAGGGTAAAACGAAGTTTTCCTCTCGGATTAGATTCATCAGCAAAAGACGTATTCACGCATTTAAAGCTCATCAAAGACGGAAAGCTCACAAACGCCGCTGTTCTTTTGTTTGGCAAGAGTCCAAGAAAGTTTTTTGATCAGGCCAAGATTAAATGTGTTCAATTGCCCAGCACCGAGGTCGTTAAACCGTTTTCTTCGTATCATATTTATGAAGAGGAAAACCTTTTTGAACAGGTTGATAAAGCAGTAGCTTTTGTCCTGGACGCGATTAAATTTCCTGTTATTCAGCAGAAAAATACAGTACAGGTATCCCGGCCTCGGGAAATCCCGGAGTTTGCCATTCACGAAGCTATTGTAAACGCCGTAGCGCACCGAGATTACAATACGACATCATCGGTTCAGGTTATGGTCTTCCTTGACCGCGTTGAGATATGGAATTCCGGCACACTTCCCGGAAACCTGAAAGTTGAGGATCTAAAAAAGCCGCATGCGTCTCATCCATCCAACACTGCATTAGCGACTGTCTTATATTTTGCGAACTATATTCAGCAGGTAGGATCCGGTACAACGGAGATGGTGCGTCAGTGTAAAAAACACGGGCTTCCGGAGCCGGAGTTTGTTTCAATACGAAATCTTGAGTTTAAGACTATATTAGCAAGAGATATTTATACTGAGTCATTTTTCCAGAAGGCAGGATTGAATGAAAGACAGGCGCAGGCCATTAGACTTGTTAAGGAAAAAGGATTCATAGCATTAGCAGATCTGAAGCAAGGATTTACTGATATTGCCGAAAGAACGTTGAATCGTGATCTACAGGCACTTGTAAAAAAGGGTATTCTAAAGGCACAAGGTAAGAAAAAAGGCCGTAAATATGGCTTTTAGGATATCGGACATTTATCGGACATAACGGACATCCTTCGGACATTTATCGGACAATATTGATGGGATTCAGATTTTTCTCGAATTCTGCCAGTTCTTTTGATATCCTGTTAGGGCAGGAATGAGAGGCTATTTGAAACAGCGGTTTAACGGCCATCCGGTGTAATATTGACGGATCATCGCACAGTCGGTATTTATCGATGAATTCTTTAGGCAGTTTTTCCATGATTTCTATTAGTCTGGCAATGCGTTTACGGTGGACATTGATTTTTTGCGAGGCCGAAAGGCAGGTTTCATGCGGGTTTTGCTCCATGTAGGATTTGACCATTATGCCTTGCTGGAGTATGTTAATCGGGTCTTTTTTCAGAGGAGGTTCGGGAAACGGCAGGTCGAGAGAAACCTCAAGCCGGACTTTTTTCCGGTTGTAAGATGCTATAAGTAATTGAATTGTTTGAGGTTGTGAAACTCGACTGGCGTCCTGTTTGAGACCCCAATTTAGGCGATTAAGCCCTTTGGCAAGTAAGTCGAAGGGCTTTCTGTATGTGGGGCAAAGACTTCCGTCAATTATGGTGCAGTTCGAAAGTAGGTAGTGGAGCAGGCGAGCCTTTTCTGAGGGTATTTGTCGTAAGTATAAGTCGTAGGCCTTGTTAGAGAGTTCGAGAATGTGGATACCGTGAGCAAGATAATTGGAGTCTGCGTTTTCGTGCCTTGCTATCGCTGATTTAATTCCGTCTTGTTCACTTCGCCAATCATCAACTTTTTCCTTATAAAACTCATCCGTTATATGTCCGTCTAGTTTATCAATATATATCTGATGTATGCGGTTCTGGAGTTTTGTATATTGAGTGTTTAGAGTCGTGAGTTGTTTATCGTGATATTCTTTCTCATCTTTATGGCTATCAAGCAGAGCTTGTTTAACTAAGCCAAGCGTTTCATCGTCTATATGGATATTTTTGATTAACGTCAACTATTATTTCCATCTAACGACAATTATTTCTCCCGAGACGCGAACAAAAAGATTACCTCCTTTCTTGAGCCTTCCGGTTTTTAGCTGTCAGCATACGGTAGCTCGATA
>Ga0180009_10000717_pt1 | contig 43621 bp, 35 predicted proteins | sample OS_PC_MetaG_FD_123537 | JGI IMG/M metagenome (GOLD analysis project Ga0180009, IMG submission 123537) | Groundwater microbial communities from the Aspo Hard Rock Laboratory (HRL) deep subsurface site, Sweden - OS_PC_MetaG | ecosystem: Environmental > Aquatic > Deep subsurface > Groundwater...
AGCCATTCATAGCTTCCAAGGTTCTTGAAACATCAACCCTTTGATGCTGACTGAGTTCCAGTTAATCAAGGTGCCTATAAATGAATTTGTCAGCAGATATGATCGCTGAGCGTCCGGACTACCCTTTCTGAAACATCTTTTCCAGGCGGGGAAGGAGCGCATAGGTAATGGTATCCTTGACCCAGTTCAGATACTGGATACTGTCCGGATCCAGATTCAGCATCGCCGCATAGCAGCTGGCCAATCCGAGGTAGTTGATCAGCAGGGTGGAAAAACTGCGGGTGAACATCTCTATTTCATGGGGCGGTACCGGTGGTTTCAACCGTTCCGCGAAATGCAGCATGTCCTCCGCCAGGCATAACTGGAGGATTTCAAAAGCCGGGACCTGCTCTATGGCTGTGGTCTGGATCATATTCAGGGCGATGATCCGGTAACCGTCGGGATGTTTGTGGTAATGGTCCAGCACATTGTCAAGATGAACGGACAACCCCCTGGCGGGATCCATCCGTTTGATCTCGCTGAACCACTGATCCTGCAAAACAGTCCGTTGTGACTGAATATCGATGATCACAGCCCGAAACAACTCGGATTTGGAGGGGAAGTAGTAGTTAATCAGGGGATGCTCGATCCCGGCTTCCATGCCGATCATTCGATAGCTGGCCTGGTGGTAGGGATAGGTGCCAAACACCTTTTCGGCAGCGGCCAGGATTTTTTCCCGGGTAATGCTGCTTTTTTTCCGCTTCTTCAGTCCGGGTGCTATTCCCTTTCCGGCAGTACCGGGCTGATGGGTGGCATTTTTGTCCTGCATACTGAGTCGATGGGTTGTCCGCTGCTGATGCACCGGAACGGTTAGGGAGACATCAAAGGACCCCTTCCTTTGATCGCCGGAAAAACCCGGATCTCTGCCGGAGCGGAATGCCCGGTGCCGGACCCGGACCTGTCATCTGGAGTCGAGATCAAACTGCATCCCGTCTTCCCCGAGGACGATCTCTCCGTCATACGCCTCTTTCACACCAGCCAGAAAGGCGCGCTCGGCGACGAAATTGACCAGGGGGGGAACGATGTGCACGAACACCAGTTTGTCAGCCGCAGACAAACAAGGGACAACAACAGCACACCGACTCTCTTTTTCATTCAATGCTCCCCGGATTAAGGCTCAGGATTCTCCATCAGAGCTGACTATAGCTTATATTTTTTAACAGGCTTAAAAAAATATTCCCCACCTCAGCAAGCTGCGGGGCATCAACCGTCATTCCGACGAAAGTCGGAATCCAGACAAACTTTACCTGGACCCAGGTTTTCGCCGGGGTGACAAGACGAAGCAAGCTGCAGGGAATTATAACAAACAGGGCCTTGTCTTCACTTGATAGCACCTGTTAAATAGGTATATACAGTCAATGCCATTTAGTTAAGCTTTAAATCCCGTGTCTGCAATGGACCTGTTTCAATTGCGGATCCGTTTCAAGATGATCTAAAACTTGCTTCACTGAGAGCCCAAAACTCGCTTTGCTCAAACAATTGGGCCCTCGGCCGCTTCGCTTCGTTCAGATCATCTAAGAAACTTCTCCAAGCAATTCAAACAGGTCCATCACAGACACTGATCAAGCGGCTTCACTAAATGACATTGTATATACAGTGACAATCTAAAAATATCGGAATGCTCTGTCAATATTTTTTTACGCGTATAAAATAAATATTGACAGAGTTTCAGCACCCTGCAACGATCAGCGGTGTCGAACCCACTGCATGTGTATTATCAATCATCTGCCGGGAGAAGGGCAGCATGGAGGAAACCGATGGGACTCAAACAGATTATCCTGCCGCAGATCACAGCGTTAATCACCAGTGAGAAACGACTTCAAAAAAAACGGCTGCTAACGGAAAAAAAGCGTCAGCGAAAACAGATGCCCCATCAGGTGACATTCTATCACCGGGTCAACGATCCCTATTCCCATTTGCTGCTGAAGGTGCTGCCGGATTTTCGGGATCGATTCGGACTCGCAGTGGAACCGGTCATGCTGCTGCTCGATATGAAAGAGGCGTACTATCCGGCACCGGATATGCTTGAACGGCTGGCACTCAAAGATGCATGCGATCTGGCTGACCGTTATGATATCCCCTTCCCCCGGGTGGATAAACCCCCTGCTCATCAGAAATCCCTGCTGGCATCCCGTCTGCTGCTCTCAATGGCTGAAAGCACCGATCCCCTTGAAACCATGATCCGGGTGGGAGACGCCTTCTGGCTGGAAGACGACGACGCCCTGCAGCAACTGGCGGCATCACAGCCATTGCTTCCCGAAGACCGGGTCCTCGATCAATTGCGGCTCAACCAGCAGAGACTGGAAAAGGAAGGACACTATCTCAGCGGTATGCTCCATTACGGTGGGGAATGGTACTGGGGACTGGACCGTCTCGGGCACCTCGAGCGACGGTTGCTGGACCTGGGGCTGTCGGCGGAAGATCAAACCCTGCGATATAGCCACCCGGTCAATGCTTTTCCGACTTTACCGGTGGAACAGAAAGCACCCCCCGGGACAGTGCTGGACTTCTTTTTCTCCTTTCGCAGCCCCTATTCCTACCTGGCTATTGAGCGAGCCTGCAAACTGGCGGATTGCTATGGTGTGGATCTGACCATCAAGCCGGTGCTGCCGATGGTCATGCGGGGCATGAAGGTACCCGCCGCCAAACGGATGTACATTGTCCATGACACCAAACGGGAAGCGGTGCAGGCCGGGATTCCGTTCGGGCGGATCTTCGACCCGGTGGGCCCCGGAACGGAACGGGCCTTTTCCCTGTTCCGGCATGCCCGGGAGAAGGGAAAGGAACGGGCATATATCCTTTCGGTTGCCAGGGGGGCCTGGTCAGAGGGGATCGACCTGTCCACCGACACGGGTCTGCGACGATGCGTGGAACGGATCGGGCTGGACTGGCAGACCTGTCGCCCGCAGCTGAGGGATGAGAGCTGGCGGGAAATGGCGGAATCCAACCGCCGGGAGATGTTCGCCCTCGGCAGCTGGGGGGTGCCGACCTTCCGGCTGGGTGAGACGGTGGTCTGGGGACAGGACCGTTTCTGGGTGCTGGAGGATAGACTGCGGAGGATCACCCATGACTGACAAGCAGCGACAGCTCTTTGAGAGACAGCTGAGCCGGCGGGAACTCCTGAAAACCATGGGGGTCATGTCGGCCGCGGGTCTGGTCGGCAGTCTGCCAGGCAATTTCCCCGATATCGCTTTTGCCAATAGCCCCGGAAAAAAGCCGAATATTCTCTTTATCCTGTCCGACGACCATCGCTGGGATTTCATGAGCGGGGTCGGCCACCCCTTTGTACAGACACCCCACCTGGACAGGCTGGCCAGTGAAGGGGTGCTGTTTCAAAACAGTTTTGTCACCACCTCCATCTGCAGCCCGAGCCGGGCCAGTTTCCTGACCGGTCAGTACGCCCACCACCATGGTGTCATCAGCAACGTGAGTGCCTGGAGCAATGACAATGTCACCTTCCTGGAGCTGCTCAAGCAGGTCGGGTATGATACCGCTTTCATCGGAAAATGGCACATGCCAGGCCATTTTCCGCAGTTGAGGGGTCTGGACCATTTTGTCACCTTCACCATTCAGCACGGACAGGGTCGATACTGGAACTGCCCGCTGATCGAAAACGGGGTGGAAGTGCCCTCCCGCAAGCACTATATCACCGATGAGCTGACCCGCCGTGCCCTGGACTATATCCAGCAGGAGCGGCAAAACCCGTTCTGTCTCTACCTTTCCCTGAAAGCGGCCCATCACGACTGGAGCCCCCCGGACGAAACAAAGAATCTGTACAGCGACGTCCGGATTCCCTTGCCGGAAGAGGCCGATAATATGCTGGGATTCACCAACGGCAACCTGTTTGTGGGCACCCAGAAACCGCTGTCCAATATCTACCGCAACTACAGCCGGGTGGTTACGTCCGTCGACAACCACGTGGGGCAGGTGCTCCAGCGTCTGGACGAACTGGGACTGCGGGAGAATACGATCGTTGTCTATGCCGGGGACAACGGCTATCTCTTTGGCGAGCACCGCATGGTGGATAAGCGGGAGGCATACGAGGAGTCCATCCGGATTCCGTTTATCGTCCGCTACCCGGGATACACCCCGGATCCGGGCCGCCGGGCGGGGCAGATGGTGCTGAATATCGACCTGGCGCCCAGCCTGCTGGAAGCCGCCGGACTGCCCATACCGGAAACCATGGACGGAGAGAGCTTCCTGCCCATCCTGGCGTCGAATTCGGCCCCGGGTCGCAAGGCCTGGCTCTACGAGCTCTTCAAGGACTATCCCTACCGCACGCCGCCCATGAATGCCGTACGAACGGACAGGCACATCTACATCGAGTACGAGGGTTCCCGACCATTTGAACTCTTTGACGTGGTGCAGGATCCAAAAGAGAGGCACAACCTGATGGGAACCCCGGCCGGCGACCGGCTTCTTCCGGGTTTAAAGGAGCAGCTTCGGATCCTCAGGGAACAGAGGAGGTCTTCATGAGAACAGACGGCAGCATCATAAAGGCAGCGTCATTCCGGAAAAGGGTTGTCATGCCAGTGATAGCCATACTCTGTGTCTGGGGAATCAGTACCTTGATCTATAACCACGCCTGGCGGTTCCTGGACCCGTCGCTGCATCGCCCCCTGGCCATCGTCAGCGCTATATTGATGGCCGCTGCGATCTCAGGCGGGACCTTTATTATCTACCCGGTTGCCTTTTTCAGGGGAGCTTCCCCCCGGGAGCGGGGGCTGGCCTGCCTGGTCACGCCGATCGTCTGGAATGTAAAGGAAATGCTGGTGTTTCCCGACTTTTACAGCCTCGGGGAAAGGCTCTATTATGGATTCACACCCCTGTTTCTGGGTGTCCTGGCCTCCACGCTGTTTCAGATGGGGCTCTCGGAGTCCGCTTGTCGCCTCTATCTCAGGCGGAAAAAGGGGACCGCAGTCGGACCGGTGTTTGGCATTGCCCCTGTATCCCTGATGCTGGGCGGCATGCTGTCCCTTTATGGCTTCAGTATCTGGGATGAAGGTGTCGGGTTCTGGTACATCTACCAGGGGCTGTATCAGGCCCTGTTTCTATCATGACCCGGAAAGGTCGGCAACCCTCGACACCGCAGGTCAGCAACGAACAGAAAAAGAGACGAACCATGCCAGAACAGCAGCAGCCAGATCCACACGTACCCTACCGCGTTTACAAAATGGATATATCCTATTTCAGCGGCAAGTTCGAAGCCTACCTGCGGTATAAGGGAATTCCCTATACCCCGGTTGAAACCGACGCCAAGGTGTTCAAACGGGTATACGCCCATACCGGTATCCAGAAGGTACCGGCCGTTGAAACCGCTGACGGAAAATGGCTGTTCGACACAACACCCATGATCCGCTGGTTTGAAACGCAGTACCCGGAACCCCCGGTTTTGCCGTCGGATCCGGCTCTGGCATTTATCGCGCTGTTGATCGAAGATTATGGGGATGAGTGGTTATGGCGTCCGGCCATGTGGTGGCGCTGGGTTCCACGGGTTTCAAGATGGGCGCTGGGCTGGCGTATCGCAGGAGCAATTGTTCCCGCACCGTTCACACGGCTGTATGGCTGGCTGTTCGGCCAGCGGCAGCTGCGTGAATGGGTGTGGGGGGATGGCGTCACCCACAAAAACAGCGACACCGTTCGGGACATGCTGTTTCGGGAACTGGCATTTCTCGAGGCCGTGCTCTCGGATCAGCCTTTTCTGCTGGGCAGTCATCCCAGTGTGGCGGATTTCGGATATTTTGCCTCCATGTTCCGTCATTTTGGTAACGATCCCGATCCGGCGGAAGTGATGCGACGACAGGCGCCCCGCACCTATGAATGGCTGGCCCGGCTCTGGAATCTCAGCATCGACAGGCTGCCCCCGGATCCGGAATGGGTCTGGCCCGGGGCCGACTACTGGCGACCGTTGTTAAACCGCATCGTGAAGGACTACCTGCCTTACCTGCACCAGAATGCGCGGGCACACCACGAGGGCAGGAAGCGATTTGACTACCAGGGAGAGACATCTCGGTTTCCAAAAACGAAAACCACCACCTACCGTGTCTGGTGCCGGGAAGTGTTACAGCAGCGGTATTCTGAAATGCCGGTCGACGCTCGAAAGAAAGTCGATGATCTGTTTGCTGGATCCGGTGGACTGGCCATTCTCTTTGCCGACGGGGTCATTGCATCAGGTCTGGCCGGCCGCTTCCAGTTACCGCTGGATCCAAATACAGCCGATCCGGTAAAAAAGTCACTGAAAATTGCTCTGTTCGGGCAACCCAGGAACTGAAAACCCAATCGGGGAACATCCATTAGTATTTCAATGTCGCTAACTTAAGACTGTTCCGCACCATAGGGATGTCATTTCAAGAAACGCATCAATCCATCCTGGAGCTCCGGGAAGCCATCCATGGCTTCCAAGGTTCTTGAAATGACACCCCTATGGTGCTCTGACAATTGAGAAAAACCCCTTAAGTTAACGACATCCATTAATATTTAACTATTCACCTGATATACGCCCCAAAGGTATTGTGTTTTAAGAAACGCATGAGTCCTGCGGGAGCTCCTGGAACCCATCCATGGCTTCCAGGGTTCTTGAACCACAATACCTTCCGGGCTGAGCGGAAATCAGCCTGGATCGATACCAATTTCTTTGATAAAGGGAGATACAGCATGAAGAAAGTTGGGATAGGCCTGGCACTGGCAGCCGTTCTGGGGTTCGTCCTCTATCTGAACCAGTTGCCGATTCTGATGCGGCTGTTCCCCTTGATCAATGCCATCCGCAAACCAGTTGCCGCCAATCGATCGGTGATCTGGAGCCGGGGGCCCGACAAGGCCGAACGACCGCCGGCGGAGCGGCCGCCCAATATTGTTTTTATCGTGACAGACGACATGGGCTTCAATGATGTCTCCTTCACCAATGGTGGTGCGGCAGACGGCTCCCTGCAGACACCCAGCATCGACGCTCTCGCTGCAGAAGGGGTTGTTTTCACCAACGGATACGCGGGAAACGCCATCTGCGCGCCATCGCGGGCCTGCATGATGACCGGGCGTTACTCCACCCGCTTTGGATTCGAATACACCCCCATCTTCAAGGTGGGTCCCTGGATCATGGACCTGATGAATCGTCAGAACGACGATCCCTATAAAATCATCATCCATCACGATCTGGTCGACAAAATGAAGCCCATCGGCGAGCTCGGCATGCCGGCATCGGAAATCACCATTGCGGAGATGATGAAACAGGCCGGGTACCATACCACCCATGTCGGCAAATGGCACCTGGGTGAGGAAAACCCGATGCGTCCGGAAGATCAGGGGTTTGATGAGAGCCTGACCATGGCCGGAACCCTTTACCTGCCCGCAGACTCTCCCCAGGTGGTCAACTCCCGGCAGGATTTCGATCCCATTGACAAAATGGTCTGGGCCGCCGGTCAGTATGCCGTCCGTTTCAACGGCAGCAAACCCTTCGAACCAAACGGATACCTGACCGACTACTATACCGACGAAGCGATCAAGGTGATTGAAGCCAATAAAAACAGACCCTTTTTCCTCTACCTGGCCCATTGGGGAATCCACAATCCGTTGCAGGCCAAGAAGGCGGACTACGACGCCCTGTCCCATATCCAGGATCACCGCCTGCGGGTCTATGCTGCCATGATCCGGGCCGTGGACAGGAGCATCGGCAGGGTCATGACCTCGTTACAGGAAAACGGATTGGACCAAAACACCCTGGTCTTTTTTACCAGCGACAACGGTGGCGCCGGTTATCTGGGGCTGCCCGATATCAACAAACCCTATCGGGGCTGGAAGATCACCCTCTTTGAAGGGGGGACCCACGTTCCTTTTTTCGCGAAATGGCCGCAGCGGATCCCCAAGGGCATCCGCTATGAAAAACCGGTCAGCCACATGGATATTTTTTCCACCGCCGCAGCTGTCGCAGGGGTTCCCGTCCCGGACGACCGTAAAATCGATGGGGTTGACCTGATGCCCTACATCACCGGCGCACGGTCAGACGACCCACACGATGTCCTCTTCTGGCGCCAGGGATATTACCAGGGGGTCCTGGAAAAAGGCTGGAAAATGCTGGTCTCCGACCGGCCGGACAAGGTCTGGCTGTTTGATCTCAACCGGGATCCGACCGAACAGGCCAACGTGGCGGAACGTCATCCGGACAAGGTGGCTGAACTGCAGCGCCTGCTGGATGCCCACAACGCCGAACAGGCGGAACCCCTCTGGCCAAGCGTCATCGAGGGACCCATCATGATCGACAAAACCAGTGCGGAAAAGATGCTCGTCACCGATGAGATCACCTACTGGCCAAACTGAAACCATGATGGGCACCTTGATTCACTGGAACTCAGTCTGCAGCAACGGGTTGGTGTTTCAAGAACCCTGGATGGGCGCGTGGGTTTCCGGCAAGATCAACCCGTTGCTGCGATCAGTTCGATCATGTTAATGAATCAAGGTGCCCTTTGCCGATGAACAGCGCCGGATCGGACGTTTCCATTTCCGGCGATAATCCAGAAACCCTGAAACCGACAACCCAACATGAAAACACTCAGAACACCGGACGCACGGTTCACCAACCTCCCCGGTTATCCGTTTCAACCACACTATATCGAAGCCCCCGATACGGAAGGCGGTCAGCTGCGCATTCACTACCTCGATGAAGGCCCTGCCGCAGCCAATCCATTGCTGCTTCTCCACGGCGAGCCGTCCTGGAGCTATCTCTACCGGAAAATGGTTCCTCCTTTCACAACAGCCGGCCAGCGGGTCATTGTACCCGACCTGGTGGGATTCGGTCGTTCGGATAAACCGACCGAGCAGAGCGACTACACCTATCAACGACATGTCGACTGGATGCAGACCCTGCTCGACAAGATCAAGCTGCAGCACATCACCCTGGTCTGCCAGGACTGGGGCGGACTGATCGGGCTGCGTCTGGTAGCCCACCACCCGGACCGTTTTGACCGGGTGGTGGTTGCCAATACCGGTCTGCCGACCGGCGATGGAGCCATATCCGAAGCATTCCTGCAATGGCGGAAAATGTCCATCGACATGCCGGTTTTCGACCTGAAGGCCATTATGCCCTTCGCCTGCGCCCGACCACTGGCAGACGACGTGCTGGCTGCGTACGATGCCCCCTTCCCCGACGAAACTTACAAGGCAGGGGCCAGGATCTTTCCCAGCCTGGTGCCGATCACACCGGACGATCCTGCCTCCCAGGCCAACCGGGAAGCCTGGCGGGTCCTGGAGCAATTCGGGAAACCTTTCCTGACGGCCTTCTCCGACAGCGACCCGGTCACCAAGGGTGGGGACCGGATTTTCCAGGACCGGGTGCCGGGGGCAAAGAATCAGCCCCATACCACTATCCAGAACGCCGCCCACTTTCTACAGGAGGACGCAGGGGAGGAACTGGCAAAAGTGGTCCTCGATTTCATCACCAGTACGAGCTGATTCCCGGCGGCGGATGGTTCCCGATCTGCCGGCTTGCCTGTTGCTAAGATCCACAGCATGTCATCTGCCGCGGGCGACAGGGCGACCCACCGAGCCCACAGGCCATTCATACAAACCAACATGCCCCGGGTGGGGCACAACGAAGGATGAGAAAAAGGTCGGGGTACTGGGTGGTTATCCCGGCCTGACTCCAGGATTCCGAGCATCACCTGAAAAACGTTTTTTGACTTAAGTCAATCCATTCCCCCGCCAACCGTGCATTATAATGGAGACAGGAAAGCAAAAAAGAATCGAATCCGGCTTCATCCCACATCCAGGGGTTTAGCCAAACGGAGTGCTGCCATGCGTATACACTATCTACAACATGTCCCTTTTGAGGACCCGGGATACATCCTTCAATGGGCCAGAGATAAGGGACATCGTTTGACCGCGACGCGGTTCTTCAAGCAGGATTCATTACCGGATCCCGACGCATTTGACTGGCTGATCGTCATGGGGGGTCCCATGAGTGTCCATGACCAGAAGCGGTACCCCTGGCTGAATGAAGAAAAAACGGTCATTCGGGAATCCATTCACAGGCATAAAACGGTCCTGGGGATCTGCCTCGGCGCCCAATTGATTGCCACTGCGCTGGGTAGTGATGTGTATCCCAACCCCCGGAAAGAGATTGGCTGGTTTCCGATTTACCGGACAACCCCTGATGCTGCAGAAAGCCTGTTTGCAGGGCTGCCGGAAACCCTGAAGGTGTTTCACTGGCATGGGGAGACATTTGATACCCCAGGTGGGGCATTGAAACTGGTGAGCAGTGACGGTTGTATCAACCAGGCTTTTTTATTCCAGAAATCTGTCCTGGGCCTGCAGTTCCATCTGGAAGTCACCCTTGAAGGAGTAAACCGGCTGATAGAGAACTGTGCGGATGATATCACAACCGGACCCTTTGTACAGACGATCGAAGCCATGCGCAATGAACGGGACTGTTTTGAGCAGAATCACCGGTTCATGACCTCGATTCTGGACCGCCTGGCAGATCTCACGCACATGAATCTGGACGTTTGATTGCAAAATGGAAATCTATCAGCAGGACAGGACCATCTCCCGAATGAATCCGAACATGGCCCTGCTTTGAACGCGAAGACCCCTGCTATTATCCGGCCATCATGGCTGCAATGTCCTCCTGGACGCTTCCGGTGGGTTTGATATCAAATTTGTCCACAAGGACACCCACGACTGCCGGCGACAGAAAGGCCGGCAGGGTTGGTCCCAGCCGAATTCCCTTTACACCCAGGAAGAGCAGTGCCAGCAGGACAGCGACAGCTTTCTGCTCATACCAGGCAATATCATATGAGATTGGCAGGTCATTGATATCCTCAAGTTCAAAGATCTCCTTCAATTTCAGTGCGATCACTGCCGGCGAGTAGGAATCATTGCATTGCCCGGCATCCAGCACTCTCGGGATACCACCGATGTCACCCAGCTTGAGTTTGTTATAGCGGTACTTGGCGCAGCCTGCAGTCAGGATCACGGTATCCGGCGGGAGGTTCTCCGCCACTTCAGTAAAATAGTTCCTGTTCTTCTGACGTCCGTCACAACCACCCATTACCACAAACCGTTTAATCGCACCGGATTTGACTGCCTCAACAACCTTATCCGCCAGTGCAAACACCTGGTTGTGGGCAAATCCGCCGACAATGGTGCCGGTTTCGAGTTCCAGCGGGGGCGGACAGGTTTTTGCCAGTGCAATGATTTCGGAAAAATCCTTCGTACCACCCTTAACCCTGTCAGGAATGTGATTCGCGCCGGTATAGCCGGCCATTCCCGTTGTGAAAAACCGGTTCAGATAGGTGTTGTCCTTTTTCAAAGGCACGGTGCAGTTGGTCGTCATCAGGATCGGACCGTTAAAGGACTCAAATTCCGGGTTCTGATGCCACCAGGAACCACCGTAGTTGCCGACAAAGTGGCTGTATTTCTTGAATGCCGGATAGTAGTTGGCGGGCAGCATTTCACTGTGGGTATAGACATCAACGCCGGTACCTTCCGTCTGTTTCAACAGCTCTTCCATATCTTTCATATCATGACCACTGATCAGGATTCCGGGATTCTTCCCCACACCCAGGTTCACCTCGGTGATTTCCGGATTTCCGTAAGCGGTGGTGTTGGCCTCATCCAGCAGTGCCATCGTCTTGACAGCCATTTCACCGGCCTTCAGCACCAGCCCGACCATCTCGTCCATCGACAGTTCCCGGGTGGTTGACGCCAGGGCCTCCATCACAAAATCGTAGATATCGTCATTTTCAAATCCCAGCACCGCAGCATGATCCGCATAAGCCGCAATCCCCTTCAGCCCGATAATCAGAAGCTGCTGCAGGGAGCGGACATCCTCATTTTCTGTTGTCAGAATACCGACCGACGCAGCCTTTTTCATAAACTCGGCTGTATCATCAGAAAACCAGGTCACGCAATCCGGCATGGGGTCATTGAACGGGGTGCCATTTTTTTCCTGATAGCGTTTCAGGAACCGCTCCCGGATCTGATTTCTGAGAACGAGCCCCTCTCTGATCAGGGCCACGAATCGGTCATCGTCAAAGTTGGCATTGGTAATGGTTGCAAACAGAGACTGGGCAGCAAACAGACCGATCTTTTTTTCAATCGGTTCATAGGGCTTCAGTTTTTCACTGGCTACGGCAATCCCTTTCAGGACATGAACCAGCAGATCCTGCAGGTTGGCAGTCGTCTCCACCTTGCCGCAGACCCCCTTGACCGTGCAACCTGTATTTTTGGCAGTTTCCTGACATTGAAAACAAAACATGGGTTTCCTCCCTGTTGATGTTGTTAAAATGTGACGTTTCAGCTGGTGATAAAGCCAGGCGGGTCACAATTGATAAAATCACAATCAGATTCTGCATCGTGTCATGTTCGATCTGTCATGAAACGCATGCTCGACGCATTCCGCCATCGGTCTGGTGACACGTCTTTTACTATAGCACACACCGGTCCGGAAGTCTCCAGTCAAAAACTGAAAGACAAACACGGAGTCGGTGGTCAGGCGTGTGATGATGATCGGGTTCTGAAAGTCCTGTATGCCAGAACCGATATGATCAGCCAGAGCAGCATCCGGAACGTCAGGGCATAAACCGTTCTCGGCTCGAACAGGCCCCCTTGCAGCACATGAACGCCAAATGCCAGCAGGACCCCTGCAATCCCCAGCGTTATCATGATCGACAGTGTGGCCGACCATTTTTTCCCCGCCCACAATCCAATACCGGCGGCAATATATGCAAAACCGGATATCAGGTTAAACCAGACGACAAAAGCAACATAATTCCCGGCAGATTTCTGGATGGCGCCATCCGTGAACAGCACGGTACTTCCAGAGACAATCGTCATACCACCGAATACAATCGCTATCAGCGAAAAAACCTTCATGACATCCATAAATCCCTCCTCAGACACAATGCCATTAAGTTACGTTTTAAATCCCGTGTCTGCAATGGACCCGTTTCATTAAAATTATAGAGCTTACCGGCCGGTGCAGGATGAATTAAAAGGCGTATTTGATCTTTGAATAGATCATATCCTTGTCATCAAACTGACCGTATGTGCCTTTGTTGCCTGTAAAAATATTGAACCCGGCCACAATCTGAAAACCATCCATCAGATCATAGGTCATTTTGGGACGTATCAGCGAACCATTGTCATTCATGCCAATGTAGGAGAACAGCTCCAGTTTCAGGGTTTCCCGCAGAAAATCGCGGCTCATCAGAAAGGTCACCGTATCCTCCCTTTCCTCATTGATAATCGATTCATCATAGTCCTGTATTTGCTTTTCGATGACCTGCAAACTCATCTTGATATCCAGCAGGGTAAAATCCAGTCCCAGCAGGAAGTGGGCATAGTCCTTTTTCACGACCCGATCATTCAGGGCGGGGTCTTCCGAGTTAAAATATTTACCCCGATAATAGGCACCTTCACCCCTGAAGACCATGCCCCCGAGGGCTGCGCTGAAGCTCCCGCCGGCCAGTTCGAGTCGGTGATGCTCCGGGGTGACAGTCAGCACAGGCAAACCCGTTGACGGACTGATGGATTGCGTGACATGCAGGGTGGGATTATCATCCCACATGGAGCCGGCCATCAACTCAACATCAATCAGCGATGTCATCGCTGAATATTTCAAAAAGAGCTCGCTGTTGCTGAATTTTGAAGGCACCTCTTTTTTCGAGTAATCAAACGTCGCCGTACCTGGGAACGGGGGCCGCACATACCAGATAGAATCTTCAGCCGGTATTCGGGTCGGCGTGAAATCGGGAACCCAGACAAATTCAAGGCTGTTATTCCCAATATAATAATCCACCTTTAGCGCCTGAACCCCAATACGGATCTCCTCAAAATCCGGCAGCAGGTACTCGCTTAAATCCTTCGGGGAGATGACATCGGTTATGAATACCCCATCGGCCTTGCCCCAGACGATCTGCTGTTTACCAATACGGATATCCACCGTTTCCAGTCTTATATCCATGTAGGACTGCCTTAAATCGATCTCCTTTTCCCTGTTGTGATAAAAATAGATATAGGGGTTTGCCTTGAACGCCACTTTGCCCCTGGTGTGTTCGATCCGCAGATCGAATGTATCCTGCAAAATGGCATACTCCTGATCTCCTTCCAGAAGAATACCGGTATAGTTTCTGACGTAACCCGTCATTGTTGTCGACTGCGCCACCGCCGGCGTATCCCACACCAGAACAAACAGCAGCGGTGCAATGATCAACGCGCACAATTTGTTCATCGGCCCCCCCGTTGCATCATTCTTTCCGTAAATTGACTCTCTGTAATCCCGTTGTTGAGTTTAACATTCGTCAGCGCCATATCGGTGGTATGGTTTTTCTGGATATTGTGCATCTGACTGTGCAGGACAATCCAGAAGCCACTGATATTTTCATACTGCTTAACGGCGAGGGTTTTCAGGTGCTCCCTGTCTTCATCATAGAACTCCTTTTTGACAGCGATCCATTTATCCTTGATCACCCAGGTGACGGTACTGGAATACATGTAATCCTTTTGCACCGGGATGCTTTCGACCACATAACAGGGGCTCCCGTCCAGTGTTTCCTCCCGCAGCAGTTTGTGGACATCATCGGCGGGATGACGGTCTCCCAGGTCATCATAGGTAAAATCAGAACCCATAAAATAGTCGCTCTTGCTGTCACTGGATATTCGTTTGACCTTTTTCAAGGCCGGCAGATAGATCCACTGATCATCGTCTTTTCCAGACTCGTCATAACCCCAGGTCATAAAAGCGGTATCCCGTACGTCGGCCGGGTACTGGAAAAACATGATCTTTTTTTCGACCTGGCCAAAATCCCGGGTAAACTGATGGATCCTGCGGACCCTGGTCTCCCCGTGGGCATTGGTCAGGGTCATGGTCAGATCACCCTGCATATCCTCGCTGGTCGGTCGATGGTAAACGTTTTCGATAATCTTCAATCCAGTTGGCTCCGCCTGGGAAAAAGCCAGAAAAGGGACGGTCAGAAGGGTGACCGCAAAAACCAGACTTTTTTTGATTAGTGCCATTTGATCCTCTTTGGGTTAAAATGTGTCCAATATACCATTCAATACCATGAACTCAAACATATGGGCCCCTTGACTCACCGGACCTCAGTCAGCATCAGAGGGCTGGTCTTTCAAGAACCCTGGAAGCCATGAATGCCTTCCAGGAGCTCCATGGATGGACTCGTGCGTTTCTTAAAAGACCAACCCTTTGATGCAGTGAGTGCAATTATTAAAATTAGTGGTATCTATTCAGTTCCGCCAAAGGAGCTGAGATCTGTGTATAATTGAACTCATTCTCGACGGACATCCTGTCCGTCTCCGAGGGCGGTCGCTGACTACGACATCCTGGCTCCGTTTAACCGCTCCCAATCCGTTCAATCATACACAGGTCCCAGCTCCCGATAGAGGACAGGGTGAATAGTTACAATTAGTGAATCAAGGTGCCCTTATGTTCACGACCCTGACTGAGCCTTATCGGAATAATTTTCCACAGCAGCGCCGTCAGCACGGTGTTTAAAAAATATATTCGAGAGAACCAGCAACAGGAACATCACCGTGACGGTTCCCAGGAAACTGGTAAACATGTTCAGGGATACCAGGGCCCCCAATGAACGGTTTGGGGGGAAAACAGAAAAGAGCAGCACCATGAAGCCGGCGATAACGACCACCGCGTTAAAAATAATGGCCCGACCCGAGTGGTGCATGGTGGCCCGAATGGTGAGCGTCTTGTCTCCTGTTTCGAGAGCGTAAATCTTGTACCGTTCAATAAAATGGACCGCATAATCGATCCCGATCCCGATGGCGATACTTGAAACCAGGGCCGTCGTTGTACTCAAGGGGATATTAAAAAGCCCCATCACGCCGAAACTGATGGCTGCCGTGATCACAATGGGTATTGAACCGATGATCCCCAGACTGAGGCTGCGGAACATCAACGCCAGCAAAACAACAACAATCACCAGTGACATCAGCAGGCTGATAATCTGGCCCTCCAGAATCAGGTCAGTGAAGATCAGCGCTTTATAGCCGGAGCCGGCGTAATGAACAGCAATGCCCCGCGCAGCAAATTTCTGTCTATGCCCTTCGATGACAGCAATGGCGCTGTTGATCGTTTTCGAGTTGTCACTTTTCATCTGAATGGTCAGGTTGGCCTTGTTGTAACTGTAGTCGACCACTTTCCAGAGGTTGTCCGGATCCCCCGACATCTCATACAACAGCAGGTACTGGGCGATCAGGTCACGGGAAGGCGGTATGGAGTCAAACAGTGGATTACTGGCGTGCATCACCTTGTTCATGCGCTTCAGATAATCGGTCAGTGCGAAGGAATTGCCTACCACTTCCAGTTTTTCAACATCGGTCTGAAGTCTGTCGATCATTTCCAGAACGGCAGGATCCTTGAAGGTGTCCTTATCTTTCCCTTCAAATATGACATTCAGGGTGGACGTGCCGCCAAAATGGGCATTAATAAATTGATCCGTGAGCACAATATCGCTGTCTGCTTCAAACTTGTCCAGAAAACTGGAGTTGATCCAGACCTTGCTGATTCCGGTGAGTGACACGGCAATGATGATAACCGTTGCCAGAAGGGTCAGATACCGATGCCGGACGATTTTATCGGCAAACAGGGTACTGAATTCTGTTTTTCCCTCAGCCGCTTCTGTCTGTTTTTTCCGCCAGCGGGGAAGTCCAAAAACCATGATACCGGCAGGAATCAGCACCAATGAAAACACCATGGCCGCCATCACCCCGAATGCCGTAAACAGTCCGAAATACTTGATCGGGTACACCTGGGAAGTGACCAGGGAGATAAACCCCACGCCGGTTGTTACTGAAGTCATGACCACCGGTTTCCACATCTCAGTTAACATATCCAGGACGGCCTCCTTCTTTCTGGCGTCCGGATGGTTGATCAAAAAAAGATGAAGATGACTGTAAAGATGAATTCCGTCTGCCACCCCGATGGCGATCAGCATCACCGGGATCATGGTCGATACGGCATAAACCGGAATCCCGAGCGCAGCCATCAGCCCGAAGGCCCAGATGGTGCTGAACAAAACCACCAGCAGTGTGACCACCGTACTTTTGACACTGCGCAACACCAGCCACAACACCAGGACAATCACCAGGATCACAATCGGAACCATGCGCTTCATATCCCTGGGTCCGAGATAGGCCATGGTTCCCTCCACGATCGGTCTGCCGGCCACATGGATCTTCTCCGGACCTTCATACTGTTTTGCCAGTTCCAGGATCCGGTGGTAAAAGGGCTGGGAGAAAACATCATCCTCAATACTCGCGATGATAACCGTCACCGTTTCATCCGTGGACACCAGACGACCGTATATCATCTCGTTGGATACTACCGCCTTTTGCAGGTCCTGCAAGGCCGCGTCACTTTCCGGCACCTTTTTAAAAAATGCGTTGACTTCCAGACCCTGTTCCGTGCCGATAATATTCTCAGCAGTATATAGCGATGTGATATCTTTTTTATTGATCTCCTTGAATTTGCCCAGGGCCTGAGTTAATTCCTTCACCTTGCGGATGGTTCCCGTATTGTAAATACCATCCCGATTCTCAATCGCGATAATAATCGCATCCTTGATTCCAAACCACGACTCCGCCTGGTCACTGTAGACAAAGGCCGGATGATCCTGGGGCATATACTTGTCCAGATTGGTCTCCATCCGGGACCTGGACTTGATGGCTCCCATAAATGCCACCGAAATGACCACCGTCACCACAATGATTACCCAAGGATGGTTGATCGTTTTTCTAAAAAGCCCTTCCATACAATACTCCTGTGAAGTTTGTGAATGTAAACTAACTTGAATGGCGTATGGTTCCCGGCAAATTCACTGTTCAGCTGACTCACTGAGCAATCCTGTCACGGTTGAATGCAGTTGCACGTGACAGGGGGAACAACTTCAAACTCGCATCAATACATCCTTGGTGCTCCGTGAAACCGTCCTGTTTTCATCGCACCAAAGGTGTTGTGTCAATGTCATTTAGTTAAGCCGCTTGCTGCGTGTCTGCGATGGACCTGTTTGAATTGCTTGGAGACGTTTCTTAGATGATCTTAATGAAGCGAAGCGGCCGAGGGCCCAATTGTTTGAGCAAAGCGAGTTTTGGGCTCTCAGCGAAGCAAGTTTAAGATCATCTTGAAACGGGTCCATTGCAGACACGGAATTTAAAGCTTAGCTAAATGGCATTGGGTGTTGTGTTTCAACTATGTTTAACTTCAGTTATGATTCACTGCGCCATGCCAGCAGTGTCGTCTCTGAGCAGGGGTTGACCTTCGTTATCAAACCTCAACCCCGGGAGATCATTTTCCGGATCGAATCCCACAGATCCGTTCCTTTTTCTTCCAGACTGAATGAAAACCCGGTCAGGCGCCACTGGGTGACCAGCAGACGCAGCGACCCCATGATGATCAGCGCGATCTGCTCCGCATGTATGTCATTTCTTATTTCGAGGTTACGCTGGCCATGGTCCAGTATCCCGAGCAGTATCTGCTGGCTGGCCGTCATGATGTTCAACACCTTGGCAGACAGTCGCTCCTCATTTTTAAAGATCTCTTCGGAAAATATCACCGCCGTCAACGCCGGATTCCTGGTAAAGGCTTCGAAATGATGAAAATAGATGCCTTCGAGTTTCTGGAGACTGGATGATTGACCAACCGCTATTTTTGTCAGGGCAAGCTGTTTGTCCTGCTGAAACGAATTCAGAATGGCCAGCAGGATATCCATCTTGCTGGGGAAATGACGGTAAATGGCCGGCTCAGACACGCCAATTTTCTTGGCCAGGTTTTTAATCGTCAATCCCTGGATTCCCTTTTCGGAAATCAGATTGATGGATTCCGTTACAATCTGTGCCTGTCTGTCTGTCATGTTGTCCACCGCTGTGCCCCTGTTTTCGAGTTTTGACTGACAGATGTCGATGTTGTTAGTTAACGTACACTAACTATACTTTCAGACAGTAACCGCCCTGTCAACAATTTTCAGCAGAAAATGAGTATGATTTTGATATTATAAACTTAATTTTACCCATTATCATTAATTTGGAGCCGCTCGCGCTCATCAATCATAATGCTCGTACTTATCCGCTTTTTCGTGCTCATAATAAGTCGTTTTATAGAACTGAATGTGCTCAGATAAATCCCGAATATCGAAGGATTGCTCATAGAATAGTTACAAAGCTTTTTACTAACGCTTATGACTTACAGTAACACGCGGCAAGCAAGAAATCTGATTTATAAATCCAATCCTTTCACGAACGGAACAAGCTTTCCTCATACGTCCCAATAGTTTTCCAACTCAGGTTGAACCGTAGTTTGAGCATTTTGCAGCATCGGAGGGTTCAAAAACGCTTGTATATCGATCTTCAGCAGTGATAGACGCAGTCATATCAAGCGTGATGGCACTAAAGTATCAAGCATGGCCTGTTTGTTTTCATAGTTACTATTTTCACAACAATGTTACTAAATACACAACGGCTCATTGTTGTTGTTTTTATAACGACTGCTATATCTAATTGTATTTTATTGCTATTATGACTGGCATTAAGGTTGCAACGATCTATATTACAGGTAACTATTCACCTGTATACGCCCCAAAGGTATTGTGTTTCAAGAAACCCATGAATCCTCCTGGAATCCATCCATGGTTTCCAAGGTTCTTGAAACACAATACCTTCGGGGCTGAGCGGAAATTGAACTGAATAGATACTAAGACAGATCACTGACTTATTCTTTAAGCGGGGGTTAACTTGCCAGATCCTCGTTAAAAACTTTTAGAGGAGAAAGGCCATAAAGGTCCTTGCACGATTGAAAGATGACCACCAGCTGATTATACGGTTGCTTGATAATCTTTATCTGTCCCATGATTTTCTTGTCAACGATAAGGCCGTACCGGCATCTGTTTTTCACAATGTATTGGTATTTGCAAAGGACTTTATGAACGCCTTTCACCACTGCAGAGAGGAGGATATTCTTTTTATCAAATTGGCTGAAAAAAAGGGAGGTGATCTGGACGGTCAGTTGGTTGCCTTGCGAGATCAACATGAGCGTGCACGAAACCTGATTTCGCAAATCAAAAACAGTCTTGCCAAATATGAAAAAGGAAATGCTCAAGCTAACAAACAACTTGCTGTGGCAGCCGGTGCTTATGTGACATTAATGCAGAAACATATGCATGAAGAAAACCATGTCTTTTACCCACTTGCGGAGAAGGTACTGTCGGAGGATGATTTCAACCTGCTTGAAGCCGAGTTTGATCGATTCGAAGACAATCGGGGAAAAGATAGCTATCAAAACGCCTTGATTCTCGTGAAATCTATGGAAGCCGACATGAAGGAAAAATTCGGTGCTGTTTACCGCGATCAATATGAATTACTTGTAAAAAACAGAGATCGCGTTCATTAACCCGAGCTTATCCGATGTCTGGTATGGCACGGGTAGAGATCATGTCTGCCCGTGCATTGGAACAGGTCACTATTTTCGATAAGGAATCCATCCTTTTTGAGATCGCAAAACACCATTTACATTCTTAACATCTATCTGGGGAAATGGAGGCAACAGCAATATGAAGATCAAAAACAATATCTACTGGGTTGGGAAAAAAGACTGGGAATTGAGAAAATTCCATGGTGATGAATATTCCACCCACAAGGGCTCATCTTACAACTCCTACCTGATCAGGGAAGACAAGACCGTCTTGATCGATACTATCTGGCAACCCTATGCCAAAGAGTATGTTCGAGATTTATCCAAAATAATCGACCTCAACCAGATTGACTATGTAATCGCAAACCATGCGGAAATCGACCACAGCGGGGCTCTGCCTGAACTCATGCGGCATATTCCTGAAGTCCCCATTTACTGCACCAAAAAAGGGATTGATTCACTAAAGGGTCATCATCACCTTGATTGGAATTTTCAAGTTGTTAAAACCGGAGACCGTCTCAGTCTGGGTGCCAAAGAATTGGTTTTTATCGAAGCTCCTATGCTGCATTGGCCTGACAGTATGTTCTGCTATCTGACTGGTGATAACGTGCTGTTCAGCAACGATGCTTTCGGGCAGCACTATGCAGCTGAGTTTCTCTATAATGATCAGGTAGATCAAGCTGAACTACGCCACGAATCAACAAAATACTATGCCAATATCTTAACCCCCTTCAGCCGACTGGTAACCAAAAAGATCAAAGAAGTCCTTTCATTTGGGCTACCGGTCGATATGATCTGCACCAGTCACGGTGTTATCTGGAGAGACAATCCCACCCAGATTATCGAACAGTATCTTGCCTGGGCTGACGACTACCAGGAAAACCAGATTACTGTTATCTATGACACCATGTGGGAAGGAACAAGACAAATGGCTGAACGAATCGCCCAGGGGATGAAAGCAGCTGATAAAACCGTCCGAATTAAAGTCTACAATCTATCGAAAACAGATAAGAACGATGTAGTCACCGAAGTCTTTAAATCCAAAATGATATTGGTTGGATCGCCCACCATTAACAACGGTATTCTGGTTTCTGTCGCTGGATTTCTGGAAATGATCAAAGGACTCAAATTCAAGAACAAGAAAGCGGCTGCGTTTGGCAGCTATGGCTGGGGTGGGGAAGCCGTCAAGATAATCAATGAGCGTTTGGAAAGCGCGGGATTTGAATTGATGAATGAAGGAATCAAAGCCAAATGGAATCCTGATGAAGAGAATATTCAACGCTGCCTGCAATTCGGCAACGCATTAGTAACCTGACACATTGATCATTGTCGGCGCTATCGTTTTATTCCTGCTTATGGCAAAAGCGATGGTGAACCTGAAACCAGCAGAGATCGCCTCAGGAAGCGATTTTGACTAACCCTCGATGGGAGACAGTTTGAAAGTACGACGGCTCGGGGAAAGCAGGGTAATCGAAACCTGCAATCATGAAAATAAAAGGGATAATTCGTTTTGGCAGTTTTTGAGAAAAGATAAAAATACCAGGCATTTGTTTCAACTCGCGTTTCTGCTGGTAACCCTTTCGACTGGATTGAGATTTTTTATATACGTGTTTCACGCCGGTGGCAATGGTGCAATCAGTGTCTCAAGACCGGCTGGGGTGGAAGGGTTCCTTCCGATCGGCGCCCTGATCAGTTGGAAACGTTTCTTTCTGACAGGTGTCTGGGATACTGTCCATCCAGCCGCGATGGTCATTTTTGGCTTCGCGATAGTGATATCCTTTATCGCTCATAAAGCGTTCTGTTCCTGGCTCTGTCCTGTTGGAGCAGTATCAGAGTGGCTCTGGCGAATCAGACCGAATCTGTTTCTTCCGGAACTGGTTATTCCCCGGTGGCTGGATATTTCACTGAGGCTGGTGAAATATGTATTATTGGGGTTTTTCTTGTGGATCACCTGGAACATGTCAGTCAGAGCGATCACAGTATTCATAAATACGCCATACTATAAGGTTTCAGATGTTAAAATGTTGCATTTTTTTACCCGAATGTCCGCCCTGACAGGAATAGTCCTGGTCATTTTAGTTATCGGTTCAATATTCGTCAAAAACTTCTGGTGTCGCTATTTTTGCCCCTATGGCGCGCTAACCGGTCTTGTCGCGATCTTGAGCCCGTTCAGAGTCAGACGGGATAAAGATAAATGTATCAGTTGTGGTGCGTGCTCCAAAGCCTGCCCGCACAGAATTGACGTAATGAGAACACGAAGTGTCGCCAACCCGGAATGTAGCGCTTGCCTGGATTGTGTCGTGGTTTGCCCTGCTGAAGGCGCGTTGTCTTTTCGATTGACCAAATTACGAAAGCTTGTCGTAACACCTTTTTCCCTGGGGGTCGGGATAGTTGGTTTATTTAGTGTGGTGTATGTGATCGCGGCGTGGTCGGGCTATTGGGAGTCCAGTATCACGGAACTGGAATTCAGGCAAATGTTACGTATTCTTGATCATCAGGTGATCAGTCATCCTAGTTGGTAACGTCAAAAATGGACCGTATGGCCCGATTTCATTGTTTGCAACATGTCCCTTTTGAAGGGCCGGGTAATATCAAGTCCCGGTGCGTCCTCCTTGGACATCCGTTTTCAACGACACGGCTATATGCCCATGATCCGTTACCGGCAACCGACCAGTTTGAAAACCTGATTGTGATGGATGGCCCTATGAGTGTTCATGACGAGGCACGCTATCTCTGGTTGGGCTGGTAAATACCATGGGGTCATTTAGCTTTTTCTTCATGCGAGTCTTCTCTTTTTGATTCGTATTACTGAAGCTGTTTCCAATATATGATTCAACCATTGATACTATCTGTTTATTGGTTGAAACTCTTGATCCGCCCTTGAATTCACAGCGCAACAAACAGAAGTGATTCAGTTATCTTCGAGCTGTCTCTGACAGCACTCTTCTGAAATGAAGAGACCCCGTTTATTTCCACCAAGCAGATAGCTAAGGAAAATGGGATTCCATTTCATTTTTTGGGAAAAATCCTGCAGAAGCTAACCCAGCTGAGCATCCTGAACTCTTACAAAGGGCCCAATGGAGGCGTCTGTCTGGCCAAACCGGCCAGTGAGATTACGTTGTATGATATCGTTGAGGCGATTGACGGTTTAGACCTGTTTGAGAAGTGTGTCGTTGGATTGCCCAGTTGCGGTAGTGAAACCACCTCTGTTCTTCATGAGCAATGGAAGGAAAACCGTATAGTTATAGAGAACATGTTTAAAAAGATGACTGTTTTACAGCTGATCCTTCAATAGAGGTCATTGAATCGCGTACACTTTCCTTTGCCAGCCTGTTTATAGCAGGGAATCCCATCATTTCACTTCGACACCACGTGTCGGCTGAAACTGGTCTCGCATACGGAAGATGGGCGCAGGGGCTGGTTTAACACTAGGTTTACTGGATGCGTTACCTGGACGCAGGTGTCCGATATGTGTGACATCGTTAAATGGTTCTTTTCGGCTATTCAGCTCAATTGGATTCACGACATGAATATCACTTTTAGTAATTCAACAGCCGTTGCTCACCTTCCAGCTTTCTTTTCTCAGTCAGGTCCTGGCTGACTTCCAGGCACCCCAAATAATCTCCGTTTTCATCCTTGACGGCAAAGTACTCAATATGGATGAACCGGCCGTTCATCTCGATCCAGAAAGCCGCCTGCTCCTGTTTTCCAGATTTAAAGTCACCCAGGATTTTTTCCACCACATGGACACTGGACATGGGGTGGCACTGTTGAACCTTCCGGCCGATGATGGCCCTGTTGCGGTTAAAAATCCGCTCTTTTCCCTGGGTAAAGAACCGGACAGCATCGTCTTTATCCACAAAGGTCATATCCACCGGTACGGTGTTCAAAATACCGGTCAGTTCGGCTACTGAGAGGCTGCCGCTGGGAAACACAATCCTTCCCTTTACATTGTCTTCGGTTGTGCTGTCGGGAAGTCCTTCGGGTTTCCAGGGTGTCTTCGGATCAAACAGACAGAATCCGATCTCCGGGCTCTGCTGAAATATTTCATACCACTCCGTATCGGAAAGGGTGTCCAGACTCATCGGCAGCAGAATCTGTTCCTCTTTGAAGATCATCTCGTCAATGGCGGTGGTTGTCGGTTTTAATACGTTTTCCACCAGATCCGGAACTTGATCTGGTGAGATGGCGTCAAGCACCAGAAGCGCCTCCGTTGCTTTTTTCAAAAATATCCTGATCTCATCATGCTTTCCCCACATCACTGTCGAAGGTCCCGTGATCCCGTGTTTTTCCAGAAACGGAAATAACAGGTTTTCCTTACGCTGATAATGGGTGTCAACATCCATCAGTGCGTTGAAATGCGCCTTCATCTCGGAGAGGTTTTCCAATAATTCTTCCGGGGAGGATTCTGATACGTTCTTGTACAACTGATTTAATCTTTTAATCTCCCACTGCAACGCTCGATTCTCCTCAATCAATGTATCAGCAGGATGACCGGGAGGGGCCGTTTTAGCCCGGGTGAGATCGAGAGCGCCGTGGAGTGCCTGTGAATGAAGATCACAGAGTTTTATCACTTCTTCTTCCGGCAATCCTTCAGCAATTAATTCCTGTTCGACTTCAACCACATCGTTGTAGGGCACCGAACCCAGCAACCGAACCAACTGGTCTTTTACGGCCTCTGGAGCCTGTCCTTCATGCAGTTGCAGAATCATGTGCTTTAAGGTTTCTTTCCGCCGCATGGCATCATTTTTCAAGTCACTCACAACTCCTCCTTGTGAAATTTTGTATCTATTCAGTTCAATTTTCGCTCAGCCCCGAAGGTATTGTGTTTTAGGAACCCTGGAAGCCATGGATGGCTTCCAGGGTTCCAGAAGGATGCATGCGTTTCTTGAAACACCATACCTTTGGGGCGTATACAGGTGAATAGTTACATTCTGTTATAGCTTACAACTGTTTAATGGGAATCTCCCCACCATTTTCCGGCGGGGAGCAGGCGAAAACAACGGTCTATGCCGTCTGTTTTTTGAAGAAGGACAAATAGATTCCCCGCACCAGGAACAGGAATAAGGCGAATGCGCCAACCGTAAAGATCACATCCGGAACCAGCCGTGCCCAGCTGAATGCTCTCATCACTGGACCGGACGTGATTTCAGGACTGCGGGCAAACCATAATCCATATTTTATTGCATAATACAGTTGATAGATACCGGAAGGCAGCAGGCTGAAAATGGTCATGGCTGCCAGACCGCCGTTCAGTCCCCAGAAAGACCATTTTAAAAGCCGATCCGACCAGGACGCCCGGGTGATGATATGACGCACTGCAAACAGGAGCAGCGAGATGGCCAGCATACCGTATACACCAAACAGTGCCGTGTGTGCATGCAGCGGTGTGGTGTTGATGCCCTGTGAATAATACAGAATGACAGGGGGGTTGATTAAGAAGCCGAACACACCCGCCCCAATCAGGTTCCAGAAGGCCACCGAGATAAAGAAATAAATCGGCCACTTGTATGCATAGTTCTTACCACCGTCTGAGATAATTTTCAGATTGTGTGCCACTTCAAAACCCAGTATGGTCAGCGGAACAATCTCCAGGGCAGAAAATACAGCCCCCAGGGCGATGATCGGCGTTGGCGTCCCCGTCCAGTAAAGATGGTGGAAGGTTCCGATAATACCGGCACCCAGATAGAGTAAAATGATGAAATGAACGGTGTTCAGGGCAAACTTTTTACCCACCGCACCGATATGGGCGAGTAAGAAGGCCATCACCACGGTTGCAAACACTTCAAAAAAGCCTTCCACCCAAAGATGAACCACCCACCAGCGCCAGTACTCCGCATTGGAGATATGACTGCCTTTGCTATACATCAATCCCGCCATATAAAACAGCGGAATACTGACAGAACTATACAGCAGCATATGCAAAAGACCGGCGTTATCGGTTTCTTTCTTCAGGGCCGGGATAATTGCCCGTAACACCAACACCAGCCAGATTACCATACCGACAGTCAGCAGTACCTGCCAGACCCGGCCCAGCTCAATATACTCATACCCCTGATGACCGAAATAAAAACCATCTTTTCCGAAAAAGCCGCTGACTGATAACCAGGTCCCACTTAAGGCCCCGACGACCACGATCACGACGACTCCAAACAGTACGTAAACCAATGCTTTTTGACCTTTCGGCTCTCTGCCCACCATCGGTCCGATAAACAGACCGGCAGCCAGAAAACAGGTGGCGATAAAAAATACTCCCAGCTGCAAATGCCAGGTCCGTACGGCCGCATAAGGCAGAATATCACCGATATTGATGCCGTAAAACTGGGTACCTTCTACCGTATAATGCGCCGTCGTCGAACCCATCCCGATCTGCACCAGGAACAGAACAATGGCGATCAGAAAATAAGGCAGTGTTGCAATTTGACTGGCGGTCGGTTTGGGCTCCGGAAAATCGATTAACAATTGCGGATTCTCTTTATCCCGGCCCAGGTAACGCTGATAAATGAAAATCGTTACCCCAATTCCCAGAATCAAAAGCACCACGCTGATGATGGACCAGATGACGGAATCGGGCAGCAGATTATTACCCACCAGTGGATCATACGGGAAATTACTGGTGTAAGAATAATCCAACCCTGGTCGTTCAGTTACGGCAGCCCATGATAACCAGGCGAAAAAGCTGGTTATCAATTTTCCCTCTTCCTGTGTCCTGACGATACCGGACTGCAGCCCCATGGATTCGTTCCCATGGGTAAACAGCGTGGTATAGTATTGGATCAATGCCAGATACGCCTCGGCCTGGTAATCGGTAAACTCCAGAACCTGGGATGTGGCATTGTAACGATTCTTACGAATCTCTTCCTGAACCTGAGCGCTGAGTGCGGCACGTGTGGTTTTATCCAGTGCATCAAAGTCCTGTTGCGTAAATCCGGCGGCATCAGAACTGGACAGCCCATGAAAACGGGCGGCCATAAACAAACCCATGCGGTGCAGGAAGTCTGCAGACCAGTCCGGAGCCAGATAGGAACCATGGCCCCATATACTGCCAATATTCTGACCACCCCGGCTGAAATAGTAATTCTGCCCGTCAATAATCTCTTCATGGGAAAACAATTTGTCACCCGTCATTGTGACGACAGACTGAGGGATCGGTGGTTTCTCCTTATTGATCAGATACCCTCCAAAAATGAGGACACCAAAGGTAATCACCAATCCAAACAGAATCCAAATTTTCATCTTTTGGCTACTCATAAAACGAACTCCAAAACGAATTTAAAAAAAATGGATACTAATCTTGTATCCCTGGCTCTAAAAAACCTGTCTCAAAAAACAACAGGCGGTTACAACTGAGTTACCGGCTTAATTCCCCCGAATCATAACCAGAAGCATTTTAAAGCGGACATTAGCCTGGAGTGCATGCGGTATATTCGCGGGCATGATCAGCATTTCCCCGGCTTTTACCTGATGTTTCGTCTGACCAATGGTGATATCTGCCTCACCGTCCAGAATATGAACAACGGCATCGAACGGTGCGGTGTGTTCACTCAAACCCTGACCCGCATCAAACGAAAAAAGGGTGATGGTTCCCGTATCTTTTTTCAATAGTGTTTTGCTCACCACCGTGTTGGTATCATAAGTCACATGGCTAGCGAGGTGAAAGGGCATACCCCCTGATTCTATTGCTTGTTCTGTCATTTGATTCTCCTGAATGGTTGTTGGTTCGGTACAGGAAACGGTTCGTTTTCCTGTTGTTTCATCCTGCAAAAATTAGATCCCATAAATCGTTTTCAACAACTCCACTGCTTCACAGATCTTTTTTATGTCGGTGGATGCATCCGTTGACGCTTTCTGATCAAAAAGAACTTCCAGTTCATTCAGCGTCGATTTTGGCAGATGTTTCTCCGCCATTGTAAAAAGTACCTTATTCTCCTTATCAATATGTTGGGTTAACAACTGAATAAAACCACGTGAATACCTTATGAAGTCCGTCGTTCCCTTATCGCTATCGTCTTTAAATGTCGTCAGAGACTGACCCATCCCCCGCACGAACTCTCTTCCCTGGTCATGCTCAATCAGCATCACCCCTATCGGACCGCCCTCTCTGCTGATACCAATTTGCTCCAGTGCCGGAAATAACTGATCCTCCTCTTTGCCATGATGCCACGCATCTGCATATAATCTAAAAAAAGCTACCAACTGGTCGGCATGCGCTGGATTTGCAATCTGGCAGGCAGTCGCAGAGGCATCGCAGATTTTTGAGAGCACCTGCAACGCGTCAATGATCGTTTCGTGCTCTGATATAAGGCGTTTTATTGGATTCATGTTTTTTCTCCGACGTAATATTGACTGTTTTAAGACAAGTTAAAAATAGGTTGCCTTTGAACCATATATCGCACATACTGTGCCACTATTTTTTACTCTTAATATCAATAAATTAAGAACTCTGTTGCTATTTTCACAACACCCGTAAGTTGTATAAATTGAAACATTGTTGTACTTCTAACAACTATGGATCTAATTAAAATTCTAGTTGCGATTTCAAATGACCTGACCTCCGCTCTCAGTGCCAGAGATCGCTATCAACGTTTACTTGACAGCCTGAAACGGGCCGTCTCGTACGATGCTGCCACCTTGATGCAGATCGATGGCGACCAGTTAATGCCGGTTGCCACAAGTGGGTTATCAAAGGATGCACTGGGGCGCCGCTATCCGCTCAATGAACACCCAAGGCTTGCCATCATCTGTAAATCAAAAGAGCCGATTTGTTTTCCCCGTGATTCATCTCTGCCGGATCCATTTGACGGGCTGTTGACCAACAATCATGACTCAAGCGCACAGATTCATTCCTGTCTGGGATATCCCTTGTACGCAGATGCGCAATTAATTGGGGTGTTAACTATGGACGCCTTAAACCCCAATGCTTTTGATGAGATCGATCCGAATTTTTTGAATGCGGTGGGGGCAATAGCTGGGGCACACATGCAGACCACACGATTGATCGAAGCACTGGAAGTCAGCGCAAACCGGCAGGGAAATATCGTCAGTGACCTGATGCGGGATATTCAAATGCATCGCGGCAATGAGATCATCGGTAACAGCCCAATAATGATGCATTTAAAACGGGAAATCACACTGGTGGCACGATCCGATTTTACCGTGCTGGTAGCTGGGGAAACCGGTGTGGGAAAGGAGCTGGTGGCCCGGGCTATTCACGCAGCCTCTGATCGTCACGATAAACCGGTGTTGTATCTGAATTGTGCCGCTTTACCGGAAAACCTGGCAGACAGTGAACTCTTTGGACATAAACAGGGGGCTTTCACAGGAGCGCACCGTGATCGTATGGGGAAATTTGAAGTTGCGGATGGCGGGACGCTGTTCCTGGATGAGATCGGGGAGTTACCACTGGCCATCCAGGCCAAACTGTTAAGGGCAATTCAAGAGGGGGAGATTCAGAAGGTTGGTTCTGAAAAACCAATCCATGTCAATGTCAGACTGTTGGCAGCCACCAATCGTGACCTGGAAACGGAAGTGAAAGCGGGACGGTTCCGGGCGGATCTGTTCCACCGGTTAAATGTATATCCCATCCGGGTACCGACACTGCGGGAACGCAGAGAAGATATTCATCTTCTGGCCGGGTATTTTTGTGAACACACGCAGCGCCGATTAGGGATTGGCCCGGTGCGTATCAGCCCGGAAGCCATGGATGTATTGAGTGCTTATAACTGGCCCGGCAATGTTCGGGAATTGGAAAACATTTTGTCCCGTTCCATTCTGAAAGCATCATCCGGGATCACCCGTGGCGAAAGAGTTATCATATTGCCGGTCCACCTGGGAAATGATCTGTTACCCCATGATTCAGACAGCACTTTCCCCGCAACATCCCAATCATCCATGCTGCCAAAAGCGCAATCACTGCGAGAAGCAACGCAGACCTTCCAGAAAAATCTGATTCAACACGCCTTAAAAATCAACCACGGTAACCTGGCTGCTGCCGGTCGGGCATTGGGCATGAATCGCAGCAACCTGCACAACCTTGCCAAACGCCTGGGAATTAATACCCGAGGGTAGCGGTTGTTTTTGGCTTGTTTGTGCCAGGATGGTGATATCAATTGAATTCCCGAAACTTGCAGCGAAGATCGCTTCCCGTGAGACCGGCATGATCCAAGCTGCGTGCCTCGCTGTTCACCTGTCGAAAATGAGTTCAATGACATACCAGTCACGGCCCCATGATCGATATTCAGCTTGATTTCCCCTCAGCCCCGAAGGTATTGTGTTTCAAGAACCTTGGAAGCCATGGATGGTTTCCAGGAGCTCCAGGAGGATGCATGCGTTTCTTGAAATACAATACCTTTGGGGCGTATATCATCTGAGCAGAATGGTTGGATTTTTTTCTTCACACATTTTTTACATTAAAGACATACTTTCTTTACAGATTTCTGCTACATATAAACAGCAATGTCCGGTTATGTTTTTGCAGTCCATTAAAGACCATTTGTCAACCGTTCCGTCAAGGGGATACCGATTTAAAACACGCATGAAACCATCCCTGGTGCTCCGGGAAAACGTCCTGTTTTCCCGGGTTTTAAATCGCTATCCCCTTGACTCTACTCAAAACATCGATTGACTGGTCCTGAAGTGCAGAATCCTAACCGGACAATGATGACATATAATGAATCATGACGCGTTGAGAACTGCAACGGTCCATGCAATATTTGCAGTCAGTAGAGAAAGGAACCGATTGAATCAATCAAACCGTTGAAAGAGGCCTGCTATGAATATAATCGAACTGAATGGTGTAAAGAAAGACTACTCCCTGGGCAAAACCATGGTTCATGCCATCAAAGGGGTTGATCTGGCCATCAACGAAGGGGATCTGGTGTCCATTGTCGGCCCTTCCGGGAGTGGCAAAACAACACTGCTCAACATCATCGGCTGTATTGATCAGGCGACAGAGGGAACTGTCAGGATACATGGCGAAGAGATCGGCACGCTCACTGATTATAAATTGACCGATTTGCGCCTGCACCGAATTGGGTTTATCTTTCAAACCTTTAACCTGATCCCGGTGTTGAATGTTCGCGAAAATGTTGAGTTTCCGCTTCTGTTGATGAAAAAAAAGGAACTCTCAACCCATGTGATTAAAGAACGGGTTGAGAAGCTGATAGAAGCGGTTGGACTCAAGGATCAGGTCAATCAAAGGCCCTATGAATTGTCCGGCGGACAACGGCAACGGGTGGCCATTGCCAGAGCCCTGGTTATCAATCCTGATATTGTTCTGGCAGACGAACCCACAGCCAACCTGGATTCGGAAACCGGCCAGAAAATCCTGGCCTTGATGAAAAGACTCAATGATACGGAAAAGACCACGTTTATATTTTCCACTCACGATCCGGAAGTGCTTAAATATGCAAAAAACGTCATCAAGATAAAAGACGGTGTTATCGTCACCTAGGCAACCTGGAAATCAATGGCATTTTGTACCTATTCACCACTTTTTCTGAGTTAATGAGGCCGTGACCAGTATGTGATTGAACGGATTGGGAGTGGTTCAACATCGTCAGGATGGCGATGTGAACGACCGCCCTCGGAGACAGGCATGGATGACTGTCGAGAATGAGTTCAATTACATACAGGTCACGGCCCCATCAGCGAAATTCAGCTGAATAGTTACGGCTTTTCAAACATTATCGAGGAATTCAGACAATGCTATCATGGAAAATCGCATGGCGTAACGTTTGGCGCCATAAGGGAAAGAGTCTCGTGATTGGAATCATCCTGTTCCTGGGAGCATTTTTGATGACAGTGGGCAATTCGGTTATCAATGGGGCCAAGCAGGGAATGGAAGAAAACATGATCGGTCGTTTTACCGGTCACCTGGTGATCAAACCTGGCAATCAAAAAGAAAATGAGGTGTTTACCGGCGGTATGACCTCATTGAAAATTCTGCCTGATTACCCCGGGATTAAAAAAATACTGAAACAGCAGCGCATCATCGAGAGCATTGCGCCAATGACCAGGGGCACTGCCAGTGTCCTGAATCCAGATGGAAATCCGGGGCAGATTTTTGTCTATGGCGTCAATTTTTCCAACTATCAGGAAACGTTTTTAAACAATATCAAGCCCTCTGAGGGTCGACTACTGGACCAGAATGCCCGCGGAATCATCATTACAGAGAAGATCAGGGAAAAGCTCTACGACAGGCTGGACTTCTGGGTGGTGCCGCAGGGATTGACCAAAGAAGAGACAGTACTCTATCGGGATGCGACAGCCCATCGGGAGTTCGATGTCCAGGATCCTAAAATCGTAGCCGAAGCCAGAAAAGAGGCCGACGCGGGAAAACTGAAGACAGCCGCTGAATTGATTATCCTGGGGTTTGGATCCAACTCTTTCGGGAATGATATCCGGGTGCCGGTCAGGGGCGTCTTCAGATTCCAGAACCTGAACCAGATCTGGAAAGAGGCCGCTTTTATGGATATTGAATCCTATCGGGAGGCATTTGGTCATATCTCTGTGGCCAATCAAACCGTTGAGCTGACAGACCGTCAAAAGGAGGTATTGAATACCAAATCGGAAGATATGGATGACATGTTTGGCAGCGGCAGTATTGTGAAAGGATCTTCCATTTCAACCGAAACCGTTGATTTAAGTGTCCTCAAGCAAAAAATAGAAAAAACAAGAACGCCGGTGGATATCGACCAGGGCGCATATAATTTCGTTGCCATCAAACTTAAACATGGTGTGGACCTTATCTCTGCGCAGAAAGAACTACAGATGGTGTTTGACAAGGCCGAGCTGCCGCTCAAGGTCTTAACCTGGGAAACGGCCATTGGCACCATCTCGCAATTCATGTCCATCGGGCAGAACGCCTTGTTCATTTTTGTGCTCTTCATCTTTTTCGTGGCCATTATCATTATTATGAACACCCTCAGTATGGCTGCCATGGAAAGAGTGACCGAAATCGGCATGATGCGGGCGGTGGGCGCCCAGAAATGGTTTATCAGCAAGATGTTTCTGATGGAAACCTTTCTACTCTCATTTGCGTTTGGCGGAATCGGAATTATCATCGGCACGATCGTTACTGTCATCCTGGCAAGGCTGAACATACCGGTAAACAGCAGCGAAATGCTGAGTCTGATGTTTGCAAGTGATACCTTTAATCCGGTCATCACGATCTCGACACTGCTGTCCGGCGTCGCTCAGCTGGGAATTGTGACCATTCTGGCCGTACTCTACCCACTTTATATCGCCAGAAAAATCACACCGATGGAAGCCATCGCACGGGATTAGCCAAAAAGGAACCCTATGAAACTGTTAATTAAAATCAGCTTACGAAACCTGCTCAGGCAAAAGCAGAGAAATGTGCTTCTGGGGATCGGGATTGCTTTTGGGATGACCATCTTGATTCTTTCCAATGCTTTTTCCCACGGGCTGTCCGACATATTGCTCAACCGGATTATCAAAATGATGGCCGGTCATTTCATTGTATCCGTGCAGGAAAAACCGGAGGATAAAACCCGGGGATTGATTCGGGATAAAGACAAGTTTATCAGAATCATCCAGGAAAATGTGCAGGGTGACGTGCAGATAACCGAGCGGATCACCACCCAGAACATGGGTTTCGGGCAGCACAATATGAACCAGGCTCTGGGAAACGGGGCGTCTTCCATCATCATTGTGATCGGCGTGGATAAAACAAGTTTCCTGAGTCAGGATCAGCAGGTGATCTCCGGCAGGATGGAAGATATCTGGGCAGACAGGGAAAAGGAAAATCCCATTATGATTTTCGATACCATTGCTGAGAATCTGAATGTCAAACTGAATGATACCATTCGGGTTCGCTTCAGCACGGTCTACGGACAGGTCCAGGCAGCCCGGTTCACGGTCGTCTGCATTCAGAAGGCATCCAATCCCTTTATGGGGGTGGCGGCGTTCACATCCCAGGAAACCCTGAAACCGTTAATCGGTCTGAAGCCGAACGAAACCGGCTCACTCTCGGTGGTCATCAACAACCTGGACAACCCGAAAAAAGTGATTGAACAGGCCAGGCGACTGCATGAGGCTTTGAAACCCGGGGCTGCCGGATTCAAAGGGCAGCTCAAGGCAGGGACGGTTTCAGAAGAGGTGACGGTGCTGGGAATCAGTCCGGACGAAAAAAAGCGCCGGGAATTTGCCCGACATCTTCAATTGACCGCCGGAAAAGCAGAAGATCTGTGGAGCAATCCAGAAGATGCCCTGATCAGCCGGAAACTGGCCGATCAGTTGGCCGTCGGTTTGGGGGACAGCCTCTCCCTGACTTACCAGACCCGATTCGAGGGATTGTCTATCCCCCGGGAAGTCAGGGTAAAAGCGATTTTCACCCCCAATCGCCTGCTCAGGGATGAAATGGTGCTGCTCCATCCGAAATTTCTGTATGAAACCTTCATACCGGTTTTACCGCTGGATCCAGTGGATATTGGCCGGGACAGTCAGCTGTTTTCCTATCTGATGCCGGAATGGACCCTGTTGGAGATGTCCCCCGACCGGGAGGCCATGCTGAAGAAATACAACAACCTCAGGGACGAGGACTGGCACGGCCGCATCATTGATATTCCAACCATGTATGCCATGGCCAGCGAGGTTCTGAACATGGAAAGCGTGCTGAAAATGGTGACCCTGGTGGCGGTATTGATCCTGTTCTTTATTATCCTGATCGGTGTGATCAACACGCTTCGCATGACCATTCGTGAACGAACCCGTGAGATCGGTACGGTTCGGGCCATTGGTATGCAGCGCAACGATGTGCGATGGATTTTTCTGTTGGAAGTGATTTTCCTGGCCTTTTTTGCCAGTGTTGCCGGGACTATCTTAAGTTTCATTCTCATGAAAGCGTCGGTGCTGCTGACACTTGAGCCCGAGGGAATGTTTTCGATTTTTCTGGTGGACCATCATTTACACTTCCTGCCAACCATCTCTGATATTTTTTCCAACCTGGCCATCATTGTGGTGATTACGGCAGTTACGGCTATCATCCCGGCTCATCGCGCATCTAAAATGCCAGTAGCCGATGCCTTGCGACATGTTGAATAAAAGGAGACATTTGATGAAATTATTACGGGTCAGTTTGGTTGTCGGGCTGGTCATGCTTTGGGTGGCGGTAATCCCGCTCCAGGCGAAGGCAATCACCGTCGTCGAGATCATGGAAAAGATGGATGAGCTTTACAACATGAAACAGGATCTCACGGCCAGGATGAAATTCACCCAGAAGAAGGTGGATGAAGGCGTTAAAGTGGTTGAGAACATCTTTTACAAACGGGACCGGGAAGATAAATTTCTTTCGGTGGGGATATCGCCGGAAAGCAACCGGGGAAACGGGTACCTGCGGGTGGATGACAACATGTGGATGTATCGCCGGAATACCCGGACGTTTCAGATTATGAAACGGGAAGACTCCATCAGCGGAACCGACGCCAAAGCCGGTGATATGGAGAAGAAGAAATTCACCGATCTCTATCGGCCCAAACTGGATGATCAGGGCAAGGAGATTCTGACTGAAGAGACTCTGGGAAAAGCAGAAATCCCGGTTTATCGGTTCATTGTTGTCGCCAAAGTCAAGGATGTGACCTACCCGACGGAAGAATACTGGGTCCGCCGGGATAATTTTCTGACCCTGAAACGGCAGTCCTACGCGCTTTCGGGCACATTGATGCAATCTGCCTATTTTCCCAAATATACAGTCATCGAAGACCGCTATTTTCCCATTCAGATGATTTTTGTTGATGAGTTTGAAAAAGGAAATAAAACCATGCTTGAAATGTCCGGGATCTCTTTGAAACCCATTGAAGATTATGTCTTTACCAAGCCATACCTGGAAAACCTCAGCAAATAGCCTGTTCCGCCTTTTCAACCGGGGCGTCGGAGAAAAATATGAAAAAAACGGCCATCCGTTTAATCTGTCTGGTAATTATCCTGTTTCCCCTGCCGGTCTGGGCTGATGACCCGGCCGCCAAGGAAAGCGATCCCTTTTCCAGGTCGGAGGAGGATATGTTTTCCAATTCCACATCGGTGGAGGCTGTCGAAGGGTTTAAAGACAATACGATAACGGATAAGTTCGACCAGGGCACCTTTGGTTTTTCAGGAGAATTGAAAGGCACCGCAGGTTATACGTTTGCAACAGACAGGGCGAAGGTGGATACCTCTGTCTATGGCCATACAGATGCGCATGCCATCACTCTGGACGGCGATATCCTGTTCGACGCACGCTGGCGATATGGAATCAAGTTCTTCAGCGATGTCTACCTCACCTATACACCCGTTAAAGAAACGGGGCGAGACGACCGGTTTTTGTCAGATGAGGAAGATGATTATGACACTATCGTGCGCGAGGCGTTCGGGGATGTGAATATCGCCCGGAAAGTCTATTTTCGGATCGGCAAGCAGACTTTAAAATGGGGCAAGGGGTACTTCTGGAACCCAACCGATCTGATCAGTACCGACAAGAAGGATTTTAATGATATCGAAGCCCGCAGGGAAGGCGCTGACGGCATAAAAATGCAGGTTCCGTTTGGAACGGGACATAATTTATACTCCTTTATCGATACCACCGATACAGACGAATACTCGGATTCGGCTTTTGCCGGCAAAGTGGAATTTCTGGTGTTGGACAATACGGAGTTGTCCTTTTCGGCCTGGACCAAAAAAGCGTACCAGCCGGTTTATGGCTTTGACTTCTCCACCTATGGCTTCGACACACAATGGCGGGGGGAATTGAGTCTCTCCAAAGGGGGTAACCGGCATTACCTGGTGAACGAAAACGGGACATGGGTGGACCAGTATGATCCGGATGAGATGATTGTGCAAATGGTCTGGGGTTTTACCAAAAAGGTTGATATCGGTGACATCACCGATCGTCTGAGTCTGACAGGGGAATTTCTGATCAATCCAAAGGGCTACGAAGAAAACATGCTGGCCAGAACGCCACTGACGCTGCCCGGAGGTACCCAAATGACCGGGGTCACACTCCGGGAACTGTTTCTCAGCAAATACTATACCCCCAACTACTATGGGAAAACCTACGCCGCCTTTTTCGCTTCCTATTCACATCTCCTGGATATGTCGGACTTAACGATCAGTGCCAATGGCATCGCCAATATCAGCGACGGCTCGTCCGTGATAGCCACGAACCTGAATTACAGCCTGACTTTCGATACCTTATTAACGCTGACTGTCAGTACGAACCTGGGACCCCATGACAGGGAGTATACCTTCACCGGAAACCTGGGCCGTGTGGAAGGCTCTTTCACCATGACTTTTTAGGGATTCCAGGATGAAGCGCACCCTGCGGTGCGGGGGAGATATCCTTATTAATTTTCTGAAGGGGAATTGTAACTATTCACCACTTTTCTATTGCCATCCAGGCAGGAACCAGTATGTCATTGAACTCATTCTCAGCAGACATCCATGTTCGAAGCTGCGAGTCCCGCTTCTCACCTCCGAGGGCGGTCGCTGACATCGCCATCCTGGCGATGCTTAACCACTCCCAATCCGTTCAATCACATACTGGTCCCCGCTCTGATGGCTGAATATAAGCTGAATGGTTACGGAGAATTGATTAAACAAAAATTTCAAGAAGTAACAAAATAATTAACATGATGGAAAACAGAATTCCACCTTTAACTGCTTCGTCCATACTTCCCTGCAAAATTAGTTATTCAAACCTGGAAAAGATGTTAATGGCAATGATAGCAGGGTTTCACAGAGAGTTGTAAATATATTTTTTATCCTATGGATAAAGCAGGTTACGACATAAAATCCTCAATCAAAATCCCATCCAACTCCTATGCAACCCTTTGAATAGATCAAGACCTTATCAAACACGGGCCTATCGATGTCAGCGCTCGGAACCGGCGGAAAGGAAGTGGCAGGGCATGGATTTCCAATCCCTGCTTGACATGGAAGGCAAACTCGAGAACGTTCCCCTGCGCTCTGAGGACTTCCAGCAAGGGACACGGCCTGATAGAGGGAGAGAGATGCCAACAGGAAACCAAAATAGCAGTTCTATTCAGACACCCTTTGCAGAATGCAATTTTGCACCCAACAGTGAGTCCAATTCAGGACAACTTTTTGGACAAGCTGTCACTATTCACCTGTATACGCCCCAAAGGTATTGTGTTTCAAGAAACGCATGAATCCTCCTGGAGCTCCTGGAAGCCACCCATGGCTTCCAGGGTTCTTGAAACACAATACCTTCGGGGCTGAGCGGGAATCAGACGGTATAGATACATCGTATAAACACCCGCCAGAACTTCGACCTTCCCTTTGTTGATCATTTTTTGTATCGCCCGGAAGATCCGGGTGGCATGCGGTTGATCATGCGGGTGATCGCCAATCCCAATGACAGTGCAACACCGCTGACGATCATTCCCCCTTAATATTTCCCGAAATCATCATCGTCCAGGGTGATCACCTTTTCCTGTCCCTGAACGGCCGCAATACGGGCCTGGGGCTTACCCCGGGAAGGTCTCTGCAGTTGCTGGTCCAGCTCTGACGGAACGGAAAGGGACTCTGCAGGAACCATGTCTGTCAGTTCCAGTTTAAATTGACTGATCAGGCGCTTGAGTTCTGTTGACTGACCGGAAAGATCGACGGCAGAGGCTGCCGTTTCTTCAGCAACAGCTGAGTTTTGTTGCACGATATGATTGACCTGCTCAAGTCCTTTGTTAATCTCACCGATACTGGATACCTGCTCGGAAGAGGCCATCGCAATCTCGCTGATCAGGTCGTTTACCCGGGTAACCCCACTGGAAATGACATCCAGCACTTCGGCCGTCTGATCAGCATTTTTGACACCCTGTGCGATTTCCCGGGTTGAGTGCTCTATCAGTTCGGTTGTATCCTTAGCCGCTGCTGAGCTGCGAGTGGCCAGATTCCGGACCTCTTCGGCAACCACGGCAAATCCTTTCCCGTATTTCCCTGCCCGTGCTGCCTCCACTGCCGCATTCAAGGCCAGAAGATTGGTTTGAAAGGCAATCTCATCGATCACCTTGATGACTTTGGTGACTTTGGCACTGGTCTCATTGATTTTGTCCATCGACTGCAGCATGTCTCCCATTTGATTGTTGCCCCGTTCGACAACATCCAGTGTCTGTTTGACCAGTTCCTGAACGTTTGTGGCATTGGTATTGTTTTCCTGGGATTGGGCGCTCACATCAGTCATTGATGAGGCGACCTCTTCAAGGCTGGCTGCTTGATGGGTTGTGCCATCAGCGATGACCTGGGCGGATGATTTCAACTCATTTGAACCGCAATCGACCTGTTCGCTGACCTCAAAACCTTCTTCATGGTGAGGCAGAGGATATCAAGGGATTGATTGATTGCGCCCTTCAGCTCCTCAATACTACCCTGATATGCACCCGTGATACGCTGCGACAGATCTCCCCGGGCAACGGCCTCCATCACACGGTTAATATTACTGAAAGCAGCCTGCAAAGATTCCATCAGTTCATTGACGGCAGCAATGGTTTGCCCCATCTCGTCCCTACCCCTGATCTCTGAACGTCTGGTGAAATCCCCCGTATTTTTGATCTGCTTTAAATCATGGGCCAGTTTTTTGAGGGGATTGGCAAAGGAGTTGGCCAGAAAAATGACTACGACCAGAATGATCGCAAATCCAAGCAGTCCGATAACCAGGAAAAGGTTTCGGAGCTGTTTGACCGGAGCAAAAACCCTGTCCGTATTGATATCAGCCAGCAGGTACCACTTTACACCCGGGAATTCCAGATTGGTGTGGATCGTCAGCCGATTTTCCCCCAGGGTCAATCCGGATTGCGACAGGGTTTTGACAACATCGTCGGGGACCGGATCCCCTGGTTTGACTATCGTTCCATTTTTGTTCCGCAACTCGGCAACAACTGAGTGCAAAACCTTTTCCGCTTTAGCGTTTTCACCAACCAGATAGGTTTCACCCAGTCCATGATAATCCCCAATCGTAGCCTGCAGGGACGCCGGGACGATCTGAATTAGAACAACGCCGATAATAGCATCACTGCTGTCTTCGGCCGGTTTCGGTTCAACAGATCTGTCAATATTGGGGATATTCAGGGCAAATCCCTCCGGTTGCATGATCGGCGCAGTAATAAAAAACGCATACTGGTTATCAAAGGTGCTGAATTCGTTCAACAAGGCCTGCTTCCGGGAGCGACCGGCATAGTATGCCTGACTCAGGGCATTACCATCCTTTTTGCGCAGATACAAGCTGTTGTTCAGTTTATCTTTCAGAGCCAGACTGTCTTCGACGACTTCCGCCTTACCTCCCTTCATCATTTTCCTGACTGAATAAACCACCTCTCCAATGACTTGATCGTCTTTGTCCATCGCATTCATAACGAGCACGATTCTGACGATATCGCCTTTCAGGTACTGGTTGAAATAGGCTGCATACTCGTCGGCGACCATGATGCGCTCGATATCGTCTTCCTCTCGGGGTGGATTCCGGAAAAACTTCTCCGCCGCATCCTTGGTCGTATTATTTTGAAATCCGAGACCTTCCGCCGTACCAAGCGCATCTTCAATTTTACTTTTCACAAATTTTGTCTGCACACCCAGATCGGACTTCAGCTTATTGATGATGTCAGTCTCCTTATCGGATTGAAAATAAACGACAGCGAAAATGCTTACAAACAAAAAGGGGATCATGGATGCCGCTAAAAAACCGATCACCAGTTTAAGACGAATCGACAGATTGTTGAAAACCATTCCCTGCTCCTGTTTGCTATGAAACCAACGATAAAAGTTGGTCGTGGTTCAGAATGCGTAAGACGGGTCTACCATTCTGTATATGCGGCTGTGTGAGGAAGCACCGTTTTCAAACAGACAACCGGACGTGGTACAAAACCATCTTCGGGGTAATAATGGGCACCTTGATTAAATGGAACTCAGTCAGTATCAAAGGGTTGGTGTTTCAAGAACTCTGGAATCCAGGGATGGCTTCCAGGAGGTCCATATGGCCTCATACGTTTCTTGAAAGATCAACCTTTTGGTGTGGATCATGTTAATCAATCAAGGTGCCCTGATGATAAAGTATCGCAACTATTCACCACTTTTCTATTGCCATCCAGGCAGGAACCAGTATGTCATTGAACTCATTCTCGAAGGCCATCCATGTTCGAAGCTGCGAGCCTCGCTTCTCACCTCCGAGGGCGGTCGCTGACATCGCCATCCTGGCGATGCTTAACCACTCCCAATCCGTTCAATGACATACTGGTCCCCGCTCTGATGGCTGAATATAAGCTGAATAGTCCGTGCTTGAACGAAAACCCCTGTTTTCAATCCCGGTCCGCTGAAATCAGGGGACACGTAACGAGTACATGTCCCCCAATTTCAACTACTTCAGCTAAATTCTAAATTCAGCTTTTTAGTAGAGAACCTTGAAAAAGGGGGTTTTCGTTCAAGCATTAGTTACAAAGTATCTAATGATAGCTTTGCTCTGAGTCCTGAAGGGATCGGTCCAGTGGCTTGAAAATGCATGGTGACTGCGAAGCTTCAGGAGCAGACCAATACTGATTAAATGGCCCTTGCTTGTGAGTAGGGTGTCAGACATGATCATAGGCACTTGACTTTCTGAAGTCAATGCACGGTTTCCACTGGGTGCACCAAAAACCTGTGGGCAACTTTGAAGGTGTAATCGGTCTTTTCGAAGCTGCAAGTCTCGCTTCTCATGAGCGGGTTGGGCGTGGGTAGCCGAAGCCGGGAGGACGCAGTCAACGACCGTCCTCGGAGACGGGCAGGATGCCCGTCGAGAATGCGTTCAATGACGCAGTTAAATGTCGATTTCGTCTGCAACAAGGTCTTGTCCCTGCGAAAGGGAACGTTCAAATAACCGGGTTCTTTCCAATTCGTTTTTGCATTCAATACAGTACTTTGTAAAAGGTAAGGCTTTTAACCGCTTTTTATTTATTTTTCCGCCACATTCATCACAGATACCGTACGTATTATTTTCTATAGCTTGCAAGGCCTGACGAATCAGTTCAAGTTTTTGCTGGTTTCTTTCACTCATCAAGTTGTAATAATCCTTGAACGTGTCTTCAATGGCAACATCGATTTCATCCCCGACATCCCCACTGACCGCACTTCTGGATTTTTCCAGGTCAGTCTCCAACGCGTTTAAAACCTCACGCTGCATGTTCAGCAGTTGCTGTTTTATCTCTTCCATACCGTCACCATCATTGAATCGTTTTCAAAAACCGGTTTCGAAGCATTCTGTTGATGATATGATTGTTTCAGCAGCCTTTTTGATAACCCGTTAGTCTTATTCTGTTTTTATAACCTGACGCGAAACTGAAAATGGTTACCAGGCTGAATAAAACGAACCCTGTTTTACTCAGCACTGGATAACGGTGTTCATGTTACATCATGCCATCCATCCCGCCGCCGTGAGGCATTGGGGGCATCGGGGCTTCTTTTTTAGGCAGTTCACTCACTGTGCCTTCCGTGGTTATCAGCAATCCGGAAACAGATGCCGCATTCTGAAGTGCTGTTCTGGCCACTTTGGTGGGATCGATGATGCCACTCTTGATCATGTCGACATACGCCTCTGTTGCTGCATCGAAACCATAATTACCCTTGTTTTCCTTAATCTTGTTTACAATGACCGAGCCTTCCAGACCTGTATTGGCAACAATGTGTTTGGTCGGCTCTTCCAACGCCCTGGCAATGATCTGGGCGCCTATTTTTTTGTCACCCTCCAGCTTCTCACACAGTTTTTCCACCGCTTTCAGTGATCTCAAGTAGGCGACACCTCCACCAGGAATAATACCCTCTTCCACGGCAGCCCGTGTCGCATTTAAGGCATCTTCAACCCTGGCTTTCTTTTCCTTCATCTCGATTTCAGTGGCCGCCCCCATATGAATGATGGCGACGCCTCCCACCAGTTTTGCCAGGCGTTCCTGAAGTTTTTCCCGATCATAATCTGATGTGGTCTCTTCTATTTGTGCCCTGATTTGATTCACACGACCTTTGATTGCTTCCGCAGCACCGGCACCGTTGATGATCGTTGTGTTCTCCTTATCGATGCTGACGGTTTCAGCCGTTCCCAACTGGGATAGGGTCAGGTCCTCGATTTTCATACCACGATCTTCAGAAACCACCTCCCCGCCGGTGAGAATGGCGATATCTTCCAGCATG
>Ga0180009_10000718_pt1 | contig 43520 bp, 35 predicted proteins | sample OS_PC_MetaG_FD_123537 | JGI IMG/M metagenome (GOLD analysis project Ga0180009, IMG submission 123537) | Groundwater microbial communities from the Aspo Hard Rock Laboratory (HRL) deep subsurface site, Sweden - OS_PC_MetaG | ecosystem: Environmental > Aquatic > Deep subsurface > Groundwater...
ACCTCAGTCGCTACAAGATCACTTCCGGTTATTGCAAAGCCCTCGTTGTGAAGCATCTCTGCAATACCCGACATTCCGATTCCGCCGATACCGACAAAGTGGAGTTTCTTAATCTTTCCGAACTTCATCCTGTAACCTCCAACAGTATTGCTCTCGCAATTGCATCAGAAGCATTCGGAGTGTGGAGCTTCCGGGAAGACTCGGACATTCTTTCCAGCGTTTTGACATCGCGCATGAGATCGAGAGCTTTCCCTACGAGATCGTCTTCCGCAATATCTTTCTGCTTCATCACAATCGCTGCGCCATTTTCAGAGACGAGGTTCGCGTTGTATTCCTGATGACTCTCGGCAGCGTAGGGATAAGGAACGAGAATTGCCGGTTTACCAGCCGACGCCAGCTCCGCCAGAGTCATTGCACCTGAGCGGCAGATCACCAGGTCAGCGCAGGCGTATGCCAAGTCCATTCTGTCGATGAATGGCAACACCACCCCTCGCGCTCGTGATTCGTCGAATCGATCTTGACACTCCTGGAACATCCCCCGCCCGGTCTGCCAGATAAGCTGAAGATCCTCCTGCTCAGCAAGTCTCTCAAGATTGTCCATCACAAGCAGGTTTATCGCTTCAGCTCCCTGACTGCCTCCGAATATCAACAATGTTCTCATCGATGGATTGAGTTGGAACAGTTCCACGCCTTTATCCCGACTGCCGATTTCGAACCCGGGTCGGAGCGGATTTCCTGTTTCGACAACATTCGTATCCGGATGCATGAAGTCCTTCACTGAACGGTAAGCAACGAACACGGCGACAGCGTGCCTTGCAAACAACCTCGTGGTTAGACCGGGATAGGAATTCTGCTCCTGCAGCAGTATTTTTATTCGAGCTAGGCGAGCAGCGAGCAAGACAGGCACGCAGACAAAACTACCCGTCGCAAAGACAGCCCTTGCATGTGTCTTTCTCAGCAGCCTCAGTGATTGCAAAGTTCCGCGAGCAAGAACAAATGGGATCGCGAGATTCTTGATGCTCATGTTTCTCCGCAATGGAATGGCGGATATCGAAAAGAACGGGTAGTCGGCTTCGGGTACGACCCTGGCCTCCATCCCATCCTTAGTACCTATCCAAAACAAGTTGACATCCTTGCTCATTGTCTTCAGACTTTCGGCCACAGCGAGTGCCGGGAACAGATGCCCCCCGGTCCTGCCACCGGCTATTGCAATTGTTATCTCATCCATGCTTTTCAAACAGAGACACTTTCTTCTTCTGCCTTCGAGATATATTCAATAAGATTCCGACTGCGGATGCGGAGATCAGAAGAGACGTTCCGCCGTAGCTGACAAACGGCAGCGGCATCCCTGTGGTCGGAATCAGGTTTACTGTTACAGCGATATTGATCAAGGCGCTGGCCGTCAGGACCATCGTTATCCCAAATGCAAGGAAGAAACCAAAACGATCCTGCGACGCTACCGCGATTCTCATCCCTCTCCAGAAGATGATGAAGAAGAGCGCAAGCATTATAAACACCCAGATAAACCCGCCTTCCTCGGCGAAATTCGCAAATATGAAATCTGTATGCACTTCGGGAAGGAAGAATAGTTTCGCGGCGCCTCGCCCGATGCCCTTCCCTAGAAATCCGCCGGAGCCGATATACAAAATCGATTGCTTTACCTGATACGCTCCCTGCAACGGATCCTCAAGCGCATTGAGATACTCCACCAGCCTTCCGCGCTTGTAACCGAAAACAAAGACAGCGACATATCCAGCCATCGAGAGAATACTCCCCCCAAGGACCACTTTACCGAGACCTACACCGCCGACGAAGAGCAGGCCAATCGCTACGATGGACAATACTATCAGCGTACCCAGATCCGGCTCGATGAGAATCAACCCCATGCCGAGGCCTATGATTACCATTATCAATACAGAGTAATGCGGGCTGCTCGTCCTCTCACTGTCATTGGCAAGGAAGTCTGCCAACAAGAATACCATAACATACTTAAACAGCTCGGATGGCTGAATGCTTGCGAATCCCAGACTGATCCATCTTGATGCGCCATTGATCTTCGGCATAAACAAAGCTATAACGAGGAGCGCAATCGATGCCGGCGCAGCCAGCCAGATGATCTTCCTAATCCATCGATAATCCACAGCGGCGAACACAAGCATCGAGAAGAGAGCCACTCCGAAGAAGAGAAGTTGTCTCCCGAAGAAGTGAGCATGTTGTCCGGAGAACTTGCTATCGGCAAGGAACACCGATGAAGAATAGACCTCGACCACACCGATCGTCATCAGAAGCAGTACCGCCGTATAGAGCATCAAGTCGACGCCATGTCGAGATGTTCTCTTCATTTCGATTCCCTTCGAAGTTCAGCTACAGCATCTTTAAACGCTTTTCCGCGATGCTCATAATCCGTGAACATATCGAATGATGCACATGCCGGAGACAGAAGCACTGTCCCATCAGGTTTGGCTGCATTGAATGCCATCCGAACAGCGTCATCCATACTTTCAGCTCTGCGGATTGATGTGACGTCGCCAAAGGCTGATTCCATCTTTTCCGTAGCCTCGCCAATCAGAACGACAGTGTCGACGCGATCAGCTACCAGCTCGCGCAATCTCGAGAAATCTCCAGCCTTGTCTCGTCCACCCATAATCACAACAAGCCTGCCGGAAATGCTCTGGAGCGCGTACCATACCGAATCGACATTCGTGGCCTTGGAGTCATTCACGAACGCAACGCCATCTACTTCGCCGCACTTCTCCAGTCGATGCTCCACTCCGGGGAATGAAGAAAGAGACTCCCGAATCGCGCTATCAGGAATATCAGCCAGGAGCGCGATGAGCGCTGAGGCTGCGCAGTTTGCCAGATTATGCGGTCCCGGAAGTGAAATTTCTGAGATGGGCATGATCGAACGAACTCTTCCGTTTGCATTGAAAAGCAACGCTTCATCCTGAATATAAACTCCGGGATTCACTTTCTCTGAAAGGCTGAAGTAGTATTTCTCAGCAGCGAGTCTGGCAGCAAGCCCTACAAGATAGGCATCGTCGAAATTAGCAATGAACGCGTCATCATCGCTTTGATTTTCCCCGATTCTCATCTTCATCTCAGCATAGGTCGAGAACTCTCCATACCGATCGAGATGATCCGGAGTCAAATTCAGCACTGCAGCGATTTCCGGTTTGAATTCGTAGCACTTCTCCAGTTGAAAGGATGATATTTCCAGTACCACCCAGCCATCTTGTGGAACTTCATCGCAAATATCACAAAATGGAGCTCCGATGTTGCCTGCCACGAAAGTCGGCTTCCCGGAACGCTTGAAGATATCACCAGTAAGCGAAGTCGTGGTAGTCTTGCCATTAGAGCCTGTCACCGCAGCGATATGACCGTCGCAGAGCCAGTAGCCGAGTTCAATCTCGGAAATGGTCGGGACCCCTGCCGCCTCGATCTGCTTAACAATCGGAGCGTCGGGTGGTACGCCGGGGCTGAGCACCACATAATCTTTTTCCCGGAAGACCTTAGCTGTATTGCCTCCCGTTTCGTATTCGATACCCCTCGGTCTGAGGCTGTCAATCGCATCGGCAAGCAGATCAGCATTACGCGAATCAGACACGAATACATCCGCACCGTGCCGATTGAGCAGCAGAGCAGCCGCAATGCCGGATCTTGCGGCACCGACCACACCGACCTTCTTGTTTTCAGCTCTGTCCACTCTCATATCAGACTCTATCTCACTTTGAGCGTCGCCAACGTCAGCAAAGCGCAAATCACACCAATTATCCAGAAGCGCGTAACCACCTTGGTTTCCGGCCATCCCAATTGTTCAAAATGATGGTGCAATGGCGCCATCTTGAATATTCTTACGCCGCGCAGCTTAAACGATGACACCTGCAATATCACAGAAAGCGCTTCGGCGACGAAGACGCCTCCGACAATGAGAAGCAAGAGTTCTTTTTTGAGCATTATCGCGATCGCGCCCATCGCTCCTCCGAGTGCCAGCGCGCCCGTGTCACCCATGAATATTTCCGCCGGATGCGAGTTGTACCAGAGAAAGCCGAGCGCTGCGCCCATCGTTGCAGCGCAGTATATCGTCAATTCGCCTGCGCCTTCGAGATACATGATCTGCAGGTACTGCGAGAAATCGTTACGCCCACTCACATAGGCAAAACCTGCAAATGCAACAAACGCGATCCCACAGAGACCCGTTGCCAACCCGTCGAGCCCGTCCGAAAGATTGACCGCGTTCGATGATCCCGTTATTACGAGGACAACGAACGGCACAAAGACGATCACCGAACTGAAATTGAGAATGTAGTCTTTGACGAAAGGTATCTCCGTGGTGGTTCCGAATGTCGGAAACGGAGCATAATAGTACAGCACAAGACCGAGAATCAAGCCGCAGATCACCTGGCCAGCCAATTTGTATTTGCCAACCATGCCCTTCGGATGCCGGAGTATCGCCTTCATATAATCATCCATGAATCCGATTGCTCCCATCCACACGGTCACGAAGAGAATCAACTGTATAAACCGGTTCGTCAGGTCGGCCCAGAGCAATGTCGGAATTATGATCGCAGCAAGGATGATGATCCCTCCCATTGTAGGTGTGCCTTCCTTGGCATAGTGCGATTTCGGTCCCTCCTGCCGAATCGTCTCCTTCACCCCCCTGCCTTTCAGCACGCGTATGAAGAGCGGCCCGAAAATCAAACTCACAATGAGCGCAGTCAAAATGGCACCGGCACTCCTGAATGTGATGTACTTGAAGAGATTGAAGAACGATACGGAGTCGGTCAATGGATACAGGAGATGGTAGAACATCAGTTGCTCCTCCCGAGTTGCGACTGCAATCCCGTAGTGATGCGATCGAAAGCCATTCCGCGTGATGCTTTAATGAGCACGGCATCGCCCGAGTGCAATCTTGCAAGAAGATGTTCGGTAACGTCATTCACGTTCGCGAAGTGCTTTGTAGCGTCCGAGGGATATCCCATCTCGACTGCGGCCGCAGAGATATCTCTGGCACGATCGCCGCACGTAATGAGGAAGTCGGGACCTGATTTCGCGGCGTGAGCTCCCACTTGACGATGCAGCTCGGATTCGGTCACGCCGAGCTCGAACATATCGCCGAGCACTGCGAATTTCCGCCCCCTCGCGTTGATGGATTCGAGCGTATCGAGCGCATATTTCATGGAATTCGGATTGGCATTATACGAATCATTGATGATCAATACACCGGCGACCGTGAACGTCTCCATTCTCATCTCTACCGATCTGAACGATTCGAGCGCCGCCTTGATCTCACGCCCGGGAATCTTCAGATAATGCGCGACCGCTGCAGCGCCGATCGCGTTGTAAAGGCTGTGCAATCCCGGCATAGCCAAATGCACCTCACCGATGCTTTCAAGCTCGAATCTCGCGCAGCCTGAACCATTGATTTCAAATCTATCAGGTGAGAAACCCGTTCTGCTATGAACCCCGAATCCATACTTTTCGTGTCTCTCTGTATCGAATCGCCGCCGGAGATAATCATTGTCAAGATTGATGAAGACTGTGCCATCGGAAGGCATGTTGTCGAAAAGTTCGAATTTCGCTGCTGCGATGGCGTCGACACTCAACATTGTCTCCAGATGGGCTGCGTCGATGTTGGTGATGAGGCCGTATTGCGGCTGCACGATTCGGGTCAACCGTGCAATCTCGCCAGTGGTGCTCATGCCGAACTCGAATACAGCGAAGTCATAACTTCCTTCCATCTCGAAAATAGAAAGCGGTATTCCGAACAGATTGTTGAAGTTGCCGGGTGATCGATACACCGAGTGCAGTCGCGAGAGGATTGCGGCAATCATTTCCTTTGTCGTGGTCTTGCCGTTCGTGCCCGTAACAGCGATCTTCTTCAGTTCGAATCTGGAAAGCCACCACGCGGCCAGTTTCAGCAAGGCTTCGAGAGTATCCTCAACCGCGAAAAATACTACACCCTTTTCGCCCGGATCATACTCATAGTCTGCCTTGGCGATGATCCCTGCCGCGCCGCGCTTGATTGCATCCGGGATGAACCTGTGACCATCCTCAGATTTGCCTGCGACCGCCACGAAGAGATTTCCCTCCCGGATTGTCCGACTGTCGATCGATACACCCGTGAAAGAGACTCCGGAGAGCCTGCCTTCAGATCTAACAGCGCTAATGATTCGAGCGATGGTATCAAATTCAGCGCGTATCATGCATTCTTTCTTAACAACTCGCGAACAATTTCGCGGTCATCAAAGTGAGTTTTCGTTTTGCCGATTATCTGATAGTCTTCGTGACCTTTGCCGGCAACAAGCAACACATCATTCTCGGAGCAGCTATCTAGAGCTGCCTTGATGGCTTCTTTTCTATCCGGGACAATGTCAGCATGAACCGCTGAATCGAGACCTGGTTTGATCTCTTCTATAATAGCCAGTGGATCTTCCGAGCGAGGATTGTCCGAGGTCACAACGATTCGATCAGCGTATCGGGAGACAGCCTCACCCATCAGCTTTCGTTTCGATTTATCTCGGTCTCCGCCACATCCGAACAATACTACCAGCTTGCTTTCGGTTAAACTTCTGCAGACAGAACAAGCGTGTTCGAGTGCATCGGGCGTATGAGCGTAATCGACGAATATGTGAATTCCCCGGTCATTTTCAATGGGCTCAAGCCGGCCCGGTACGTGCGATGCTTCATCTAAACCGCGTTTAATCGCGCCAATGTCCATTCCGGCAGCCATCGCGAACGCCGCCGCGCAGACCGCGTTCGAAACATTGTGTTCACCTGCGAGTTTCAAGGCGATATCTTCCTCACCAAGGGGCGTAATCAGGTGAAAACTCGATCCTGTCGGACTGGTGCGAATATCAGTTGCAGACAAATCAGCCTGACGGTCGGAGATGGAGTACGACAGATAAGGTGACTTCACTCTTGCCCGAAAGAACTCATATTCTGAATCATCCAAGTTTAGCACCGCCCACTTGTCATCACCGGCAGCCATATCGAAGAGAGTGGCTTTCGCGTCTCTGTATTCCTGCATAGTCTTGTGAAAGTCGAGATGATCCTGCGTGAGATTTGTAATCCCAACCACATCGAAATCGATCATCCTGACGCGTCCTGCCACCAGGGCATGGGACGACACTTCCATAACGACTGTCCGAATGCGCTCACTCTTCATAATCATCAGGAGGCGCTCCAACTGCAGAGACTCCGGTGTCGTGTTGACTGCGCTTATCCTATGCTCACCCGTGAGATATTCTATAGTGCCAATCAAACCGATTCTGCGACCGCGCTCCTCGAATATGGACTTGATCAGATACGTCACTGTCGTTTTCCCATTTGTGCCGGTCACAGCAAGGGTCTTCATTTGCCGGGAAGGGTAATCGTAGTACTTCGCCGACAGAAGGGCCAGTGCCTCACGAGTATCCGGTACCGTCACGCAAACGGACGCGTGCGTATCGGGCGTCCTCTCCACCACAAGACATGCTGCCTTCTTGTCCACTGCATTAGATATGTAATCGTGACCATCGACATTCGCGCCGACAAGAGCGACAAAGACATCGTCAGGCTCGATCTCCCGAGAATCGTATTCGATCTTGCCGATTTCGATAGTATCGGAGCCGATGACTTCCTTGACGGGAAGCACACTTATCAAATCATTGAGTCGGATTTCAGCCTCCACTATTTGATCCGCACACAAGCGATACAGTCTCTATGTCAGCTATCCTGCAACCTGCGCTCGGCACCTGACTCTCTATCCTGCCACTGCCGCTCACAGAAATTCTACAATTGAGGTCCTGGAGCAGAATCACAACGTCACGCGCAGACAATCCCTTCATGTCCGGCAGAATGCCTGACTGCATCTGTTCTCTGCACTTCAGCAGTTGCCGGTTACACGGGGAACTGAGCGTCTCTGAAGGCTTCGATAACCATGCGAGTGATTCCTGAAGGCTCATTGAACTTGCCATGCTTCGACTCTCCTCCTCCGGGTTGTCAATGCTGTTGTCTTTGCTGCGCTCGGTGACGCGCGTGTCGGCCGCATCGGCTTTACTATTCTCCTTCGCCCAGTTCTTGCGAGTTTTTTCGAGAAGGGTTGTTCTTCGCGCGAATTCTGCGAGCACTGGTGCTGCGGTGTAGCCTCCGTAGTGAACTCTTTGAGGTTCGTCGATTATGACTACTCCTGCGATTCGCGGATTTTCCCTCGGGAAGAAGCCTCCGAATCCTGCCATATACTTGTCCCAGAAATATCCGCCATTTTCAAGATCAGGCTTCTGTGCAGTCCCTGTTTTTCCGGAAAACGGGACATCTTCGATGCGGGCCACCTGTGCAGTGCCGGAGTCGACAACGCCACCCATCAAATCGCGCATTGTCGCCGCTGTCTCCTTTGACACAACGCGTCTGACAGCATGCGGCTGAAACTTCTCCTCCACTCTGCCTGACTCATTTCTGATCTCCTCGACCAGATACGGCCTCATAAGCACACCATCGTTGGCGATCGCGGCAAATGCAGAGGCGAGCTGCAGGGCGTTCACCGACACCCCGTGGCCTATCGATATCTGCGCCGTCCAAAACTCGTTCCATCTTCTCGGCTTGGCAAGCTGCCCTCTCTGCTCACCGGGCAGATCGGTACCGGTCGGCTGACCGAAACCGAAAAGCCGGGCATATTTGTAAAGGCGCTTTCCGGATAGTGTCTGGCTGAACCTGCCGGTTGCTATATTCGAGGAGAGCTCAAACGCCCTCCTGAATGTGATCGTTCCCAGTTTCTTGTCATCATGCATAGTACGACCGTTGAACCTAAACTCGCCCATTCCGGCCCACATCGTATCATTGAGAGAAAAGAGTTTCTCCTCGATCATTCCCGCGAACGCGACCAGCTTGAAAGTGGAACCAGGTTCGAACAGATCAGTCACGATCCTGGTCTTAAAAATCTGTTCACTACCTGCATTCTCATCGACTGGAGAATAGCAGTCGGCGGCGAGTATTCGTCCGGTCGAGACTTCAACGAACACTGCGATGCCGGATTTGGCGTTCCACTTGCAAACGGCCTTCTTCAACTCCTCTTCGAGTATCTGCTGATATTCATAATCCAGCGTCAGCTTCAGATCGGCGCCAGGTTTGGGGCGCACAAGGGGAGCATCGGAGATGCGGTAGACCTTGCCCCGGCCATCTCTTTGAAATGTCGCGATACCGGGAGTGGACTTCAGAAGTCCATTGTATGCAATCTCGAGACAGGAAATGCCGGAATGATCAGCGTCCACCTGCCCAATAAGATCCATTCCAAGAGATCCGTAGGGATAGGTTCGTTTGAATTCCGAGTGAAATCGCACGCTGTCCATATCCAACGATTTGATTTCGTCCGCGAGTTTGGGATCTGCTCTGCGTACAAGCCAGTTGAATTTGCCGGGCCTGATGATGATTCGTTCGGTCATGGCGGGATCGCCTGCCAGGTAGCCAACTCGCTTGCCTATTTCACGGAGATGCTGTCTGCCTGCAGCATATGTATAGAAAGATTCTGATGGAACGTCGAACGCTAGTAGGTTCTCGTTGCAGTCATAGATGGCGCCCCTCTTGGCGGAGAGCTCGAATTCACCCCAGCACTGCCTGATGACGAGTTCATCGTACCGTGCGCCTTCAAGAATCTGGACCTGAGCGAAGCGAGCCATGATCGCGCACCAGCCTAGCGTGACGAGTACGAACATTAGCGCCAGCCGTCTGGTCGAGATCTTTGGCTTCTTCACTCTGATGTCCTCACATTTGCGGCCGCGCTCGAACGCACGACTGATGGCACCTTCAAACCCGCGTACAGATAGCCGATGCGGTTTATGGCTCTCGTCAGGACAGACCGGCCTTGTGAGGAACCCAAGACCGAATCTGTGAGCCAGGCTATTTGATCGGGATGCGGGATGCCGAGTCCGAATTTCTCGGCTGCGACTGAACCGACATGATCGAGCGACTCAAGTTGGGAAACTTGAGATTGAAGATACGCCTTGTTTTTGTGGAGTTGTTTGACTTCGCCTTCAAGTCGTCCGCTGTCGATTGCCACGCGCGCGATGTGATAGCGCTCGAGCACAAATGAGGCCGCAAGAAATATTACAAGAAGCAATATTCCGATTGTTTTGCCAAAGGACACAAGTCCGGCAAATCGTCCCTGAAATGCCAACGATACCATGATGTCCCAGCCGAGGAAATGCAGGCCTCCCATTACGGGAGACCTGCGTCCCCCCACTCATACCATTACTATGAAGATTACACTCTCTCCGCCACACGGAGACGAGCGCTGCGCGCCCGCGGGTTCACGCGAACCTCTTTGTCGGCGGCTTTCACCGCCCTCCGTGTGACCGAGCGCAAGGTGAGGCCTATGCCCTTCATACAGGCCTCTATTTCAGGCGGCAAACCCGAATCTCTGCTTGACTGCCTGATAAACCTCTTTATTCTTCTGTCTTCCTGGCTGTGGTATGAAATCACAGCGAGCCGTCCACCCGGTTTAAGAAATTCAACCAGCGTGGGAAGAGCTCTGTCGAGCTTATCCAACTCCCCATTGACGGCAATTCTCACACACTGCAGTAATCTCGCCGTGAGCTTGTTCTTCTGTTTTCTCGGAAACAGATCCTCCACGCACGATACTAAATCGCCCACACTGCGAAGAGGAGACTGCTTACGGCGCGATATTATCCGTTCAACTATTTTCCGGGGATTGACAAAATCACCATAGGATCGGAGTATGGTTGAGAGTTCTTCTGACGAGACCGAGTTGACATACTCTTCGGCGGTCGTACCCGACTGCTGATCAAAACGCATGTCGAGAGGAGCATCAAAACGATAGCTGAAACCACGAACATCATCGTCAAGCTGTGCGGAACATATCCCAAGGTCAAGCAAAATCCCGTCCAGCGTACTGTTCTTGACTTCGGAGACATTGCCAGCTTGATCGTATGAGGCGTGATGAAAACTCACGCGATCCGAATGTTCCTGCAGTCTATTCCTGGCAACTTGAAGCATTTTAACGTCCCTGTCGATGCAGATGAGCTTTCCCTCGTCAGTGAGTTCCTTCAGTATCGATTCAGCATGACCACCAAGTCCGCAAGTCCCATCCAGATACCGTCCTGATCGATTCGTTAAGAGGAGTTCCAGAACTCGCTCGACCAGTACCGGCAAGTGTAATATCTCGCTCATAGTCCCGGGTTGAGATCCCTGGCGGCATCCTCCCAACTCTTTCCATATCCGGCCACGTACTGCTTGTACCGCTTCGGATTCCAAATCTCGATGAAATGCCCATGCCCGGTTACCGTGACGTCACGAGCAATTCCTGCCATCTCCTGGTGAGGCTTGGACACAGGTATCCTCCCCTGTGAATCAAGGACAACTTCAATCGCAGAGGCATACAAAATCCTACTGAAATATCTGGTGTCAGGATGAGTGAACGGACCCTCAGACAACTTCGCCTCAATCAGTATCCACTCCGAAACAGGATAAAGCGCAAGACCGCCATCAAGAGTACGTGTCAGCACAAACCGATCCTGCGTCTTCTTTGACCGAGACTTTGCCCGAGGCGGAGTCTTCCTGAGTGGAGCCGGCAGAGTTAGACGGTTCTTATCATCAAGAATTGCGCTGTACTTGCCTTTGTATCCCGTGACTCTGATTTTTGTTTCGTCTCTGAGGGCCGGCATTGCCTTCCCGCTTTCATTCTCAGTTTGTCCGACAGATGAGCTAAGGGGTCAATCGAGGCTAAACCCACTAGCTCCCCACATTCGACCACTTTGACCCATTAACAACCCACCGCTAATATCTTCTTGAAGTGCCCTACTGTCAAGTTTAAAAGTATGAGAAAAATATAAAAAGAGTGTTGCGTTACCTCCAGTCCTGTAGGGACTTCCCCACATTATCGGCTTTTAGAAATCGTCCCAATCCGGAACAATCGACATGAATGACGAAGATGCATACGCAAACCATTGCCTGGCAACATCTTGCCAGCGCACAATATACCCATCACATGAGACGCCTGCTGGCAGACCAGTTGCGTTTCTAATTCCCGGCTAAACTGCTGGATAACAGGGAAAGGGTCAGCCGTGAGGGGACTAATGATCGCGCTTACATTGCTGGTGTTGCCTCTGATTTCAACCGCAATCGACGTTCGGGCCGAGGTGTTCCCAATCTCGTGCAGCGACGAGGTCACCTCATATTACGGCGAATCACACGCGAGCACTCAGGAATATGAGATACCCGGATGTGATTATCCGGTTCGGAAAATCCGCTTTATCTGCCGTGGAGATGTTTCAGATATCATTGCTACGTCAAAGGCAATCGACTCAATCGAAATATCTGACTTCGACGATGAACGGATGCAGCTAGCGTATCTCACAACAGACGCGGTTGGATTTTTCGACACGTCAGGAATTACCGGGGAACCACTCAATTTTCAGGGTCAGCCACGCACTGCCATAGCGGGGACTCTGGAGCTGGATGAAATCACCGTAGTCGATATCTGGGTTTCACTCTACACCTATGATTCTGCAGAGTGTCGCCTCTGGTATTACAATGACGTCAGTGTAGAGATCACCGGTGCAGCTGTAGAACTATGCGAGGAATCTCGATTGGCGCAACAAGCTCTCTTCGAGTCGATTTCCAGAAGCATCTCTGATACCAGAGCAGTTCCGGATGATGATTCGCTGTCGCACACATCATTTTCGCCAGCTTCATTTTCGGCGGAGTACATAATCATAACCTCTGCATATCTGGCAGAAGCGTTCCGGCCATTGATCAAATGGAAACGGCAGCTCGGATACTCTGCAGAAATTGTCACCACCGAAGATATCTACTCGCAGAGTTCCGGTGTTGACAATCCGGAAAGAATCAGAAACTACTTGATCGATGCGTATGATGGCGGAACTCGGTGGGTTCTTCTCGGTGGCGATGAGACTGTCGTTCCGATCAGATACGCATTTCATCTCGACAGATCCACCGATATTGCTCTCGACATGCAGCAAGTATGCGATCTCTATTATGCCGATCTCACAGGTGAATGGGATGCCGACGGAGATGGAATCTACGGCGAGATGTACGACGACTCCCCCGATATCACTCCCGAAATAATGATCGGCAGAGTTCCTGTGGACACACCGACTGAAGTCGCTGCATTCATTGAGAAATCGATCGCATACGAGAGAAACCCCGGTGATGGTGACGATCAATTCGCGCTCAAACTCCTGACAGCAGCATCTGACCAGATGCGTGACTATCACGATATCGGTCAGGATTCTATGTTGGCAGAGCAGCTTCCGGCCTATCTCGACGTCGATACCTGGTCGCTTGCGGAAGCGCCTTCGGGATCCGACGAATCTCCGGCGTCACCCGCGGCCGTGGACTTCATATCGAAGCTTTCGGAGGGTTTTAACCTGGCATATATATTCGCACACGGCATGGCTAACGGATTCGTCTCGCGAGCCGCAGCATATAACGAATGGCCCAAGTCATTCGTACTTACGGCTGAGACTGCCCCTCCGGGCCACGCGACAATGTGCGACGCAACCAATTCGAATCGTTGCGGTATCATCTACTCAGTGGGATGCAACAATGGTGCGTTCGATATGGATGTGCCGCCGTATGAAAACACAGATCCGTGTGTTGCGGAAAGGCTGTTGACACAGCCCCAGGCGGGCGCGGCAGCATTTATCGGCTATTCTCGCTGGGGATGGGTAGCCAGTTCATATAGATTCGCGATTGATTTCAATGAATGCATATTCAATCTTGACAATCGCCTCGCACCGGCGAATAATTACTCAAAGGCCAACAACCACACTATCAGAGATCTTGTATACGGACTCAACGTCTACGGAGATCCATCGCTACGCATCTGGACGGATATTCCCCAGCAGGTATCGACAGCCTTTCCGACTGAGTTGGACTTCGGCGAAAACAGCTTCTCTCTGGATGTCAATTCTATTGGCGATCCAATCGATTCAGCACAAGTGACAGTAGTCGGAAAAGAAGCAATCATCTTTGACGGCTTCACCGGGTCTGACGGCGTGATCGAAGTCGCCTTCACGCTAACTGTCGACACGACAGTCACGGTGACGGTAAGCAAGCCGGGATACGTCCCCATCGAAGAGAATCTCTCCCCATCTCTGCTCCTGGATGCTGACGACGATACGGACGACTTACTTCTCCCCTCAGCTTTCAGTTTGAAGCAAAACTACCCCAACCCGTTTAATCCCACCACAAAGATTGCATTTGACTTGCCTCGCGCGACCTACGTAGAACTTGGAATATACAATGTACTCGGACAGTTGGAGGAAACTCTGCTGAGCGAACAGATGGGCGCAGGCGCTCACATCACACAGTTCGACGCCGCCGGATGGCCGAGTGGAGTCTATTTCTACAGACTGAAGACAGACATGTTCTCAGATGCGAAGAAGATGGTCATTCTGAAATAAACGGATGTCTGATCAATTGCCACACCATCCTGACGAAACCTGAAAACACCAGCAAGACAGCCATCAGTAGATTCGGCAGCAGGTATGCAGCGCCGTGGTAATGCTTGAGGAAGTATCTGATAAATCCACGATGCGCATCGAGAATCTTGCGCAGTGGAATCTGAGCGGTCGATTGTCCACGCTGGTGTGTCACTTTTGCGGCGGGCGAGAAGAGAATCTTTCCGCCATGTTCTGCCATTCTTCTGCAGTAATCGACATCATTGAAGAATATTCTGAATCTCTCATCCAGAAGTCCGACAGCCTCAATAGTGGACCGCCTGAGCAAAATCGCCGAGAATGAAGGTTGCTCGACGATCAACTCCTCATCGTGCGTAAAGCCTGGCATGCGCCAGCGTGAGAAGATGCGCGATTCGGGAATCAGATATGCGAGCAGCAAATGATAGCTGATCACGTCCCAATGCTCGGGAAGAAAGCGGCACGATCTTTGGATTGATCCATCCAGATTCAATAGCTGTGGCGCAACGGCAGCGATATCTTCGCGTTCTTCCAAAATGCGAACAAGCGTCACCACTGAGCCTGTCTCGACTACTGTATCCTGATTCAGAAGCAGGATGTATTCTCCGCCAGCCGTCGACAACCCACGATTCACGCTCGCCGCATAGCCAATGTTCTTTTCATTCACCAGCATCCGGATGCCGGGATAAGCAGAACTGACGAATTCTCCAGCACCGTCCGGTGAGCAGTCGTCGATTACTATTATCTCGCAACCGGAATCGTCCCTGCAGTCAATAAGGCTGTCGAGACACCGACCTATAACACCGCGTCCCAGATAGAGCGGAATAATAATCGAGATTCGCACTAAGCTGTAACCTCTCTCAATAGCGCGTCATATCGTTTGGCTAGATTGTGCCACTCGAATTCGTCTATACCAGTACGTACACCGATATCGCTGCCTGCTCTGTCGATCAGATTGGCGATATCGTCTTTGGATGCAGACACGTTTGATGCATCAACAATCAGCACATCATTGAAGCTGGTTAGAAGTCTCCAAGCCGAGCTTTCACGAGGGACCGCCGCAATGGCAGGCTTCTCAATTCTCAAAACCTCGTACGTTTTCCCCGGAATGGTAGCCTCAAGATGAGAGTCGGGCGCAAGTGTTATCAAATTCACGTTACAGGAACGACCGAATTCAATCGCCTCCGAATGGTTCCTGTAGCCATGCAGCTTGATCACACTCTGATCGGGGTCGATTCGTCTGATGTCGTTCGTGACACTCGCTGTCACCACACCGAAGATGTCCACAGTCAGGGGGCGCTCTTTGGCAAGGTCGAAAAAAACATCAAACAGACCGCTAACATAGGTGAGGCGATTCAGTGTTCCACTGTAGCCTATCTTTAATGTCCCCCGCTTGACGATAGATGGGGCAGATTTGTAGTCAGATTCATCAAAACCGTTCGGGATATGTCGAACTTTGCTATCAATGCCTTCATATTTTGTTCTTAGCATTTGGAGGTGGCCATCAGTGACCACGACAGCGGCATCGGCGTTCCTGAAATAAGTGCGTTCGAGATGCCGTTGAAGCCTACGGTGGAGCTCCGTCCTGAAATCGATTGATGATTGCGGAAACCATATGTCCCGAAAGTCCGCCACCCACTTGATGCCGTGATGCTTCCTGACGTGCAGCCCCACCAGATGAATCGACGGTGGTGGCGATGACGTCAGCACAGCGGCAGGACGGGATTGCTTCATAATCTCCGGCAGCAGCATCAACATATTCGGAAGCGAAATAATCTTGCTGTCAGGAAGCATTGCCCACCGGGCTAACTCTGTTCCCGTATGAGTCAGCTCTGCGCCAGACTTCGCATCATTTCTGGAGAACATGTTCTTCAGCTTCTCAGCGCCGAACGGCGCCGCGCGGAAGATTCTCACCGACTTGGGTACTTTGTCAATCAGGGAATTGTCATGCGAAGGATATACGGAAGGTTTGACCGTCAACACGCTGACATTCCACCCCAGTCGCGACAAGTGAGATGTCAGTGACACAACTCTCTGCACACCTCCCATACCGAAAGGTGGGAAGTAGTAGGATACTATCAGGAGATTTTTATCGGGTGCGGTGGACAACTTCTTCAAACGCCCTTTCTATCGCGGCCATGTTCTTTTCCCAGATCGCGCGCGATTCAATTGTCTTTCGATTCATAGCTGCGGCATCATCTCGCAGTACCCTGTTTTTCGCAGCTTTCAACAGCGCGGCTGCAAGCGCATCGACGTCGCCATCCGGAAACGTAAGTGCCGATTTTCCATCTTCTACCCACTCGGTATTCCCGGGGATAGCCGTAACTACCGGAAACAATCCACCGGCCATTGCTTCGAGAAGTGAGACAGATGTCGAGTCGGATCGCGAGCATGAGACATAGACATCCGCGCCACCAAGCATATCCAGATACTCTTGTCCAGCCTTCCATCCCACGAATGATACCGTATCAAGTCCATACTGCCTTGCCAAATCTTCGATTCTCTTCCTTTCAGGACCATCCCCGCAAATCACACAGTTGAATGGCGGAAGGTCGTTTCTCACTCTAGAAAGAGCCTCTATCAGCAGATCAACCCGGTATATCGCTTCGATTCTGCGCGTCGAGAGAAAAGTAATCCTATCGACAATTCTCTCTCTTGATAGCGAACTTAGCGCCCGAAACTCAGATTCTGAAATCCCCATCGGTTCAGTGATTATCTCAGTTTCGAATTTGCCCAACTTATGGGCTTCCTGAGTCATATACTCGCTGTCGGACGTAATAATATCGCAGTTGCGCAATACCCAGAGAGCACGTGCCAGATGAAGCTTCGACTTACGTGGCGAAACAAGGATATCTGACCCCCATAGCGAGACTGCTGCCGGCTTGAAGTCGGTCGCAACAGCGAGAAGACCATACGTCGGTACAAAATGACCATTGATGATATCGGGCTTGAACTCGAGAATGATCCGTCGCACACTGTTTCTTTCAAGATAGTACTTGAATGATTGGATCGGCACGCTGCTCTTCAGTTGGAGATAATCCCTATCAGCGACGTCCTCTTCGAGAGAGATTGTCATGACGTCATGTCCGGCATCCTTGAAATACGATCGCCAGCGTTTCAGGTGTGTCGGTCGTATGTCACCAAGCAATAGTATTCTCACCGTCCCAACCAGTCCTTTATCTGTTTCATGCCTCGATACGTGACACTCGACCAGTTATACTCGAAGTAGTTCACCTGCTTCGCCCCCCATCCCCTCTTGAATCGTATCAAATCCTGAGCCGCTTCCGGACTTGATCCTAAATTCAGGTGCGCAAATCCCTCATCCTCAAACTGTCGAATATTCCTCCAGAACAAATAGAAGTTAGCCAGGGCTTCGAGACCTGCTCCACTTGATGCACCGTCCCAATAGAACACGCTGTTCGCCCACTTGAAGTAAATATGTCCGGTGCACGGTTTGTCATCAAGACAAACCAGTTCCCACAGCAGATTATCTCCCGGAATGTGATTCAGCAGAGATGTGTAGAAATCAAAATCATAAAACGGCTTCGCACCCCGACACTTTGCGCCATCCTCAACCAGAGAGAAATAAGCAGCAACATCACAGTCGGAGCCAACTCTCCTGCAACTCAGGTTATAGTTGCGGCATTTTTCTATATTCCTGCGATGATTCTCAGACAAGGCGCTTCGCAGCAGTTCCTCGCCGCCACCCAGGTCGACGATCTGTGTCGTCAACTCCCTGATCTCGAATTGCTCGAGTACTTGATCTGTCTGCGAACTGAATTCTACCACATTTATTCGAGAGCAGTTCTTCTTCCTGCACCAGTCAAGGAAATGACTTGTGAGAAGGTCCCGGATGTCTCCTGAATCGTCGAGAGCGACTGCACTTCCATATGTACCCATCGGCATTGAGTAGCACTCGACAATACCGTGATTTGTCCTTGTACAGAATGGGAGATACCCACGGAGATGCTTATTGTCAAAGGCAACAACTGCGCATGATTCGAAGCCTTGCTGAGCATTCCAGAATCGGAGCCAATCAAGACTCTGGAAGAAGCTTGTTCGCCCAGCCGCCACACCGGTTTCCGTCAGTGCCGAAATCAATTCACTGCCTGTCAGGATATTATCTTCAGACATGGAGCTACTTGCGAACAAGGGCTATCTTGCCTGTATGACTCTCGCCGTTCGGAGTCACTATGTAAAAGAGATACAGACCTCCGGCAACCAGTTCACCACTATCGTTGCTGCCATCCCAGCCACGCGATGTAGACGTCTCCGCCACCAGCTCACCTGCAAGAGTGTAGATCGATACATCTGCCACTCCTTCGAAGTTGAAGAAGACTTTCCCATGATCCGGGACCAGAAACGGACTTGGATAAGCTAGGACTTCATCCACCTGAGTAGTCAGAATTCCAATCGCGTAGTCAAGTCGCGATAAACCGGAGGAAGTTCCGATCCACAGAAAACCATCATCAGCGTAATGCAACGACGTGATTTCATTGCCTGCTATGTTGCTGTTGGCAGTGGTGAAGACTTCGAATCCCGATCCATCGGCGGTGAGCGATACCAGGCTGTTTGACGTCCCTATCCATAGGTTATTCCTTGGGTCAATCTCGATAGCATTTATCTGCGGACCTGCTCCGGATGGCAGTTCAACCCGTATGAATCTGTCTATTCCTTCATCGAAATATGCCAGTCCGGCGTTGGTTCCTACCCAGACCGTACCGTTCAGATCACTTGAAATAACTCTGATATCGTCAGAAGGCAGATTCTCCAGCGTTGTATACAGTCGGCTGGAAACATCCGAATGATCAAAGGGATCACTGCCTAAGGTGGTGCGGTATAGACCCGCATTCTCGTATCCGGTCCAGAGGATTCCATCGACAACGTGAATCGAAATTATGAAGTGATCGGTCAGCCCCTCCAGATTGGTGTAGTAATCCCATCTGTCCGTGGCGGGATCATAGAAGCTGACAGGCCGCATCGGATACCCTCGGTAGCACGGAAACCAGATTCTCCCCGCTTCATCGACATCGAGATCTCGCAGCACGATATAGTTCTCTCCATCCGCATCCCCATTACCGTACAGCGAACTATTGGTTGTGTCGTACTTGATTAGCGAATCACCATGAAGGCGCAATGCGCCATTCTGCCAGGTACTCACCCAGATATCATCGTTATGATCCACCTCAAGTGCCCACTGTCCAGCGTCAGAAACAGGCAGCGTAATATGCGCCCACTGATCGTCATCGAAGCTGGATACAAACGGCGGCTTAAGAACGGTCCATATTGTTCCTTTGCTGTCGGCAGCCACATCAACAATCGCGTTGGATGCCGGACCGCCAACCAGGACATTCGTCCAGCCGGTCGAACTGATGAAAAGACCCTGTTCCTCCGTGCCGACGATAACGTTGTCACCTGCAATTACCGAAGTCCTGAGGGTGACATCCGGCAATCCGGTGAGATCATGCTGATCCAGTGACGCACCATCGTAAGTGTAGATGCCGGAAGTCGCCGTAATCCGAAGCTGCCCTGTATCACTTCGTATCTGTCTGACGGCAGCATTCGCCAAACCGACTCTTTCCCATAAATATGCACCGTCCACCTCGATGACTGTGTACAGCCCGGAAGTAGATCCAACTACATAGACACCACTCAGGATCGCAACAGACGTGATATCCCCACTGGCAAAGTCGACAGAATTCGCCTCAGTCACTGAGCTCCAGTGGGTGAAATCCTGAAGGAACTCGTCGCTGATATCAGCAATAGAGAGCCCTTCAAGACTTGCGGCTACAATGACGCTTCCCTCGATGAATACTGAAACAACAGGCGATTCAACGGTCAAATCGCCCAATCGACGGTAAGTCTCCTTTATCTCTCCACCATTGCGAAACATGTCAAACTTGCTGACTCCAATATCGGTAGCAAGCCAGAGGAAATCGGCCGAGGTCTCCATATCATGAATTGCGATGCTGTTGCCATCTCGATCGCGAAGTACGAAGATTCGCCAGCTGCCATCAGAGGGATCGAATCGCGATAGCTTTCCAGTATCCGATCCAAACCAGATGTAGCCGCCGGCAGCTATGCCAGAGCTTATCGTATTATCTCCGAGCCCTTCGGAATTCGTGTACTGGATCAGGTTGGAACCATCGGGATGAAATCGCAGCACACCACCGCCGGTCCCAGCCCACAATTCTCCTCCATACTCGAGTATCGAATTGACTTTCCGTGAATCGGTGTAGGTCTTCCACGAGATCGCTTCCGGACTGGAAGTCCATAGAAATACCAGCGTAAGAGCCGCAATTATTGCTATTATCAGACGCATATCAGTACCTGATTAGTTTAACAATCAAACCTGCCAAAAGAAACAAAAAAGTCACGACAAGACAGAGTTGCGGCAACCAGAATCCATGAGTAGTGAAGAAGGTCTTCTCCGCAATTCTCCCAATCTCGCCGTACACAATCGTTCTGACTTCAAGATCGCTACGCCCGTGCTTTCTTCCGTATGGATCAACTGTAAACGAGAATCCCGAATTCGCGGAGCGGCCAATCCATGTCCTGTTCTCAATGGCGCGGAACGAAGCCATCTGCATATGCTGGTAAGGTCCGGCAGTTCTGCCGAACCATGTATCATTTGTTATCGCGACGAAGAACTCCGCACCTTCGATAACAAATCTTCTGACAAGATCGGAGAAAGTCAACTCGAAGCAGATCAGACAGGCATATTTGCCCTTGTGATGCTCGAAAAGCAAAAGTGTGTCGCCGGCGGAGAAATCTGACTGTCCCAGGTCGATCTTCTTGATGAGAGGAAAATAATCAGCATAAGGAACTCGCTCCGAGAATGGAACAAGCTCCATCTTTTTGTACGGAATCTGCGTTTGTCCCTCAGGGGTGAACTGATAGCAGGCGTTGAAAGCTCTACGCTCTCCAGCAGGATTCTGGTCGGATGCAAGCGTGCCGACAAGCATGTAAGTTTGCAGACTCACTGCAAGCTGCTGCGCCCAGGCGTAGTAATACGGCTCTTGCGCGAGATACATGGGAGCTGCCGTTTCCGGCCAGACAATCAAATCGGCACCCTCGGCATGAGCGGCTCTTGTAAGGCTATCGTAGACCTGGAAGTTGTGGTCTCGCATTGCCCTGTTCCACTTGATCTTGAGCGGGAAACTCCCCTGCAGCATTGCCACCTTGATATCTGGATCGTAGTCAACGGGACCGGAATCATACGCCAATGCCCCCACGAACAGTAGCGCAATGCCAACTACTGGTACGGTTGCTCGCTTGAGACTGCGTCTCGCGCGCCACGCAAAGTACAGCAGCAGATTCACGATTGCTATCCAGAAAGATATCCCGATGTCACCCCAGAGATCAGCAGTCTGGATAAGGGGCAGGTAATACGACTGTGTATAGCCGAGATTAGTCCAGGGAAACGCGAACTGCGACAGCGTGCGAACGTACTCGACGGCAGCCCATATGAACGGAAGCGAGACAATGAAAACCCTGCGACGATTCAGAAGCCAGCAGAAGGCTCCCATAATGACAGCATAATATAACGCATGAAAGACAGTCATGCCAAGAAATCCGAGAACTCCGGAGATTGTCGCTGCGATGAAGGGATTGATGAACTTCAACCCGCTGCCGGCATTGAAGGCAAAGGCTGTAACCCAATTCAGACTGAACAGACTGATCTCAAACCCGAGGAGATAACCGAGCTGGAATCCGCGCTTGAACGATTTGCCTTTGGCAACGAAGAAAAGCGGGATCAGGCAGATATATGCAAGAAACCCAAATGGAAGCGGCGCAAACCCGGCTGAAAGGAGAAGTGCGGCTACCAGGATCAGCCTCTTGTCGCGATCGGTGACAAACGAGCTAATGTAGTTGTATATTCGAAGCACGAGCCATCCTATTCCGCCTACTTCCTCCGAGGATCACAACTGTCGCTGTCGATTAGGCAATTAGGGCAAGAAAGATGCACCATGCAATCAAAAAGTGGGCGACTGACTACGGGAGGACTTATGTGAGATAGATCAACTCAACAGGTGACGTACCGGTCGCAATCCTTCCGATCTCAAGTGGCTTCGCTTGGAGACTGCCATCATCGAGAATACTCGTGGCCTGTTCGCGGCTAAGGACAGCGACCAGGCCGATGCCCATATTAAAGGCTCGATACATTTCCCTGGTCTCGATGTTGCCGAGCTTCTGCATGAGGCTAAATATCGGAGGAATCTCCTGATTCCCAACTTCGACCTTGGCGCAGAGACCGTCAGGGATTATCCTGTTCAGGTTACCCGGAATGCCCCCTCCAGTGATGTGAGCCATTCCCTTTACCCCGAGCCTCTTCAGAGCACGAATTTCTTCCAGATAGGAATAATGCGGAACAAGAAGCTCCTCGCCGAGAGTCCTGCCGAACTCCTCGACTTTTCTATCTACTTTCCATTTCGCCACATCGAAAAATACCTTACGGGCAAGCGAGTATCCATTGGTATGCAATCCAACCGAGGGGAAACCGATCACCACATCACCGTCAGTGATTCCGGAACCGTCAATGACTTCACCCGAACCAACCACTCCCACTATGAAGCCCGCGAGATCATACTCTCCTCGCTTATAGAAATCGGGCATCTCAGCTGTCTCGCCGCCGATCAGGGCGATTCCGGCTTTCAGGCAGGCAGTGGCGAATCCTTTAACAATCTGCTCGATCATATCGGGATCGAGCTGTCCCGTGCCGATATAATCGAGGAAGAACAATGGTTCGGCACCGCAAACCGCTATGTCGTCAATGCAGTGATTCACCAAATCGGCGCCGACAGTGCTGTGAATGCCGGTCATGAATGCGATCTTCAGTTTGGTGCCGACACCGTCGCAACTTGATATGAGTATTGGGTCCGCGATTGCCTTCGTGTCGAATTTAAATGCCCCGCCGAATCCACCAAACTTGCCCATCACGTTCTTGGTGAATGTCGCCGCAGCCAGAGACTTGATTTTCTCGGTTGCAGCACCGGCCCGGTCAAGATCGACACCGGCCGAACTGTAGTCTATGTGCTCTTTATCTGGCATGGTGCTCCATATTAAAACAATCAGCCGTTCTGGTCAAGTGCAATCAGATACTCCCCCAACGAGCCTTATCTTGTGGTGATCTCAGTCTCCCTCTATCTGATTGATTCGTTTTACATGACGGCCTCCTTCGAACTCGGCCATCAGCCATGCATCGACTACTTTCAGAATCATATCGGGCGCGATCAGCCGCTGTCCCAGAGATATCATGTTTGCGTTGTTGTGCTCTTTTGCCAGCCGCGCAGAATCCTCGCTCCAGCAGACAGCACACCTGATCCCCTTCACTTTGTTGGCTACCATAGCTTCACCATTGCCACTGCCGCCGAGCACTATTCCGGCGGGAAATTCACCACGTGCGACCGCCTCAGCAACCGGCCTGATGAAGACCGGATAGCCGACCGACTCTTCTGAATTCGTGCCGAAATCGGCGACCTCAAGTCCCCTGTCTCCGAGGTACTTCTTGATCTTCTCTTTATACTCATATCCTGCATGATCGCATCCGATAGCGATCTTCGTGATGCTGTAGGCCATCTTCTCTCCCTGAGTGCCGTTTCATTCCTGCGAACAATGCCTTGCCATCAAAATAACCCCTTGATAAGATCAAACAAACCCAAAAACACCGATGCAGATATTATGACAACCGCCATTAGCAGCCAGCGGACAAAAGCGGCGCCTCGCTTAACTGCCATTCTTGCAGCAACCCACGCACCTGACATATTCCCAACAGCCAGGATCAATCCTACCGACCAGTCAACTTGCCCATTGATGAGAAACACCACCAGCGCAAGAGGAGTAAAACAGAACACTATGAGCACTTTCACAGCATTGGCACGGACCAAGTCGTAGCCAGCGCTCAGCACCAATCCTGCAAGCAGAAATATCCCGACTCCGGCCTGGATGAAGCCACCGTAAGCTCCAATTCCAAAGAAGGTGAGAATCTGAATCCAGCTCAGGCGTCCAACGGCAGATTCCGGCCGCCCCACCAGCCATCTCTTTGGACGGACGATCATCACCGAAAGCATCACGACCATAAGCAGCCCGATGGCTTTGCGCATCATCTCTTCGTCGAGTATGACGGCGATCTGAGCTCCGATGATCGCTCCAATCACTGCCGGTGCCGCGAGTATCAGTCCGCGACGAATATCGAGCACTTTCTGCCTTCGGAAACTGCTAACGGAAACAACGTTCTGAAGCAGTATGGCGACACGGTTGGTTCCGTTGGCAACATTTGCGGGAAGGCCGAGGAAGATCAGGAGCGGCAGCGTGATCAACGAGCCACTACCGGCAAGTGTGTTTATGAATCCGGCAATGAATCCGGCAGCGACGACTGCGATGTAAAGGTACCATTCCAACTATTTACTCCGGGCCGGGAGGAATATCAGGTGGTCCTGGGTCATGTCTGACTCGATCCGAAGTTTTTGAAATCATTTGGCTAAACGCACCGGCAACGAAGATGGCAAACATCGAGTCATTGACGAATACTCCGAACGGTATTCTATTTTCGAAGAGACCATGCGCCATGATAGCGACGATGGCAGCAATAACAAATGACGACAGTCGATGCATTTCTCCGGTCAGTTGACGGCGAATTCTGAATATATAGCTGAATGATGCAGCCAGCGTCCAGAGTGTCAGTGCCGCGCCAATCAGTCCGAATTGGGCGGTCATGTTCAGAATTCCGTTATGTATTATTCCCGCCTCGGCTGGACCGTGTGCCAGCAAAATGACTCTTGGGTCCGTCCAGCGCACATAATCCGAGAATACCGTGCCGACACAACTCGTCCCGACTCCCGCCAACGGATAGTCGGATATCAAGTTCATTGCGGACCTCCAGAGTTCATCGCGCATCGTCAGGCCGCTGGCCAGCCTCAGTATTCGTGAAACCTGTGTGATTGTATCTGAGAAAATCCCCGACAATAGGATTAATGCTATTCCGGCAAAGACAGCACTGTAACCGACTACTACGAGTTTCTTGCGACCGCTGAACCAGAGATAAACCGTGCAGAAGGTTGCCAGCGCAAACATCGCTGAACGTGATCCGGTTAGAACGATCACATACGCCAAACCAATCAGCGCCAGCAGCGACAAGAGCTTCAGAGACTTGTTTCTGAAATAGTCGATTGAGAACAATGATATCGATGCAGCGATATAGGTGTATCCTGCAACGGCATTGGGCTTCATGTTTACCAGCCACAATCTGGAGAGTCCTCCGATAATGTGCTCTGAGACTCCGGCGAGGACGAACGCAATCGCTAGAACTAGTTGAAAAATCAGGATATTCCTGAATATGTCTCTCGCTCTGAGAAGTTGATACGAGAGCATAAAGATGAGTAAAGGCATCAGGAGAAACACGAATCCCCTAAGAGCATGATTCAAGTTCATTGCGAACAGAGTCCTGAAAATGATCCACCCGAAGAGAATCAAGAACGAAGTCAGCACCTTGGAGGGGGGCAGTGCAAACCGTTCTCCCCTGAAGAACAGCCCTGCAGCAGCAACACCTGCCATCGAGAATTCTATGGCGTAGCTGACAGCGTCGTAGCCGCTCCCAAACCGTATAAGCCACTCAAATGCGAAGGCAGCGAGAAGCAAATATAGGAAGCCGTGCCGGATGATTCCGACTCCGGCGACAAGAGCAAGTACAATCACCACTGCAGCAATCTTAGCCGGCTCCACAAGAACAGATGCGAATACGATTATTGTATAGATCAATGCCAGCGATAGCACTGAATGCCAGGAGATCATGTTTGCGGTTCTGAGATCAGCCAATTGCGACACCCATGCACTAGTATTCCAGTCACTCTGGAGCGAATATAAGCCCACCACCCTCAATCTACCAGAATATTTTCTGGTCAGGTGTAGCGAACCGAAAGCATCGGTGATCGCATTGCAGTGGGCGGCAGATCTCCAGAGGCTGCCACAGTCCCGTGTGGCCGTGATCTCTGATCGCGGTTCGCATCACACAAACAAGAAACGCCGACCGGTACAAGACCGGTCGGCGCTCTATATCGAACAAGTTCGAAATAGGGGGCTACTTCAGATTCTTGATGATCTGCGTTCCGTACTCGGAAGTCGACAACTTTGTCGCACCGCTCATTTGACGCTCAAGATCATACGTTACCGTCTTCTTCTTGATCGTCTCCTGAATTGCATCATATATCTTCTTCGAAGCATCATCCCAGCCGAGATACTCGAGCATCATGCAAGCCGAGAGAATCAGCGATCCCGGGTTGACCATATCCTTGTCGGCATACTTCGGAGCAGTGCCGTGAGTAGCTTCGAACAGTCCGATATGGTCGCCGATATTGGCTCCGGGAGCCATACCGAGCCCACCGACCTGCGCAGCGCAAGCATCGGAGAGATAATCGCCGTTGAGGTTCGGCGTACAGATAACGTCGTACTCTTTCGTACGGGTCAGAATCTGCTGGAACATCGAATCGGCAATACGATCCTTGACGACGATCTTGCCATCAGGCGCTTTACCGTCGAATTTCGACCAGAGATCATCCTCGGAAACTGTCTCGTTTGCGAATTCGCGCGCTGCGAGCTTGTATCCCCAGTCACGGAAAGCACCTTCGGTGAACTTCATGATGTTCCCTTTGTGTACCAGCGTGACCGATGAGTGCTTCTTGTCGATCGCGAAATTGATCGCCTTTTTCACCAGCCGCTCAGTACCCGTGATCGAAATCGGCTTGATTCCGATTCCGGAATCGGCGCGAATGTTCAACTTGAAAGTGTTGTTCAGAAAATCGATGACCGACTTGACTTCAGCCGTACCCTGCTGCCATTCGATACCTGCATAGACATCCTCGGTGTTCTCACGGTATATGACGACATTCATGTCTTCGGGATGCTTGACCGGCGATGGGACACCTTCGAAGTATCTGACCGGACGCACACAGGCGTAGAGTTCGAGAACCTGACGAAGTGTCACGTTCAGGCTTCTGAATCCACCACCGACCGGAGTCGTAAGCGGGCCTTTGAGTGCAACGATATACTCACGAATGGCATCGAACGTATCCTCCGGCATCCATTCGCCATATTTCGCATTCGCATTCTCACCGGCATAGACATCAAACCAGACGATTTTCTTCTCGTCGCCGAAAGTCTTCTCGACAGCGGCATCCACCACTCTGCGAGTCGCCTTCATGATATCGCGCCCGATGCCGTCGCCTTCGATCACCGGGATAATTGGCTTGTTTGGTATATTCAGCTTACCACCTTCAACAGTGATTCTGTCACCGTTGGTCGGCGGTTTCAACATCTTGTAATTCATTCAGCGGTTCCTTTCAATTCGAGCTAATATCCCAGCTCTTTCAGATGCTCTTTGTAAGTGTTGCCTGACTTCTGCAGAAGCTCAAGATCCGCTACGCTGAGCTTGAGTTCGAAGATCTTCTCTACACCGTTGGCACCGAGAACGCACGGGACACCGATGTAGACATCTTTGAGACCATACTGGCCGGTTAGGTACGCCGAGCATGGCAAAACTCTCTTGCGATCTGAAAGAACTGACTCGACCATATCGACGGCAGCGCGCGCCGGAGCATAGTATGCCGATCCGGTCTTGAGCAGCTTGACGATTTCGCCGCCACCCGTTCTGGTGCGATCGCAGATAGCCTGGATGCGATCCGCAGGAAGCAACTCAGTGATCGGGATGCCGGCAACGGTCGTGTATGACGGAACCGGTACCATTGTGTCGCCGTGGCCGCCGAGCACCATCGCCTGTGTGTCATTTACGGACACGCCGAGCTCCATCGCGACAAACGTACGGAAACGAATGGAATCGAGAATGCCGGCCTGACCGAATACGCGGTTGGTCGGGAATCCGGTCACCTTCCAGGCATGATACGTCATCAGATCGAGCGGATTCGCAACCATGATGACCATCGATTGGGGGGCGTGCTTGGCAACATTCTCAGAAACAGATTTGATGATCGCTGCATTGGCCTTGAGAAGATCTTCGCGAGACATGCCCGGCTTGCGAGCGAGACCGGATGTGACGACGACAATGTCGGAATCCTTGATTTCCGCAAAGTCGAACGTACCAACTACACTGCAATCGTAGTTATCGATCGGACCGGCCTGCATAAGATCGAGCGCCTTACCGGCAGGCATGCCTTCTTTCTCGGGAATATCGACAAGCACTATGTTGCACAGGTTCTTCTGAGCAAGATACTGAGCAACCGATGCACCAACGTTACCCGCTCCTATAACTGCTACTTTCCTTCGCATGAAATCCTCCTGTTCCGTTTGATACTATGCGGCCCGATCCACGTGTGGAACGACATGGCCTGCATCCAATATAAACATTACCTTTGACTCTTTTCCAAACTTCTCTAATTCTTCATTGATCTTCGACTGCAGATCATCGATCGGATCGAGATACACACGTCGGACAATTTCCGGATCGACATCAGTCTTGGCAAATATGCTGATTCTTTTCTTCGCCAACGCAGTTCTGTACAGCTTGTGGAAACCGAGACTCCATCCCTCGACCTTGGCGTTAAGAACATCCTGAGGCTCAGGATACTTGGCGGCGAGATTCAGGAACTCATCATTGCCGACGCCTTCCTGGCATTTCGAGACGACAATGATCGAACCTCCATCCATCACCAAACCTTTCGTATTCTCATACACTTTCTGCATCTGATAGAGATTCCTGTCAAGCGGAGGCGAATTGACTGCAACTACAACCGGATACTGACGATCGACTTTCTCGACGAATACCGATCTCGCGCAATCGACCGCCCGGCCGAAACTGCTCCACAGATCGCCGGTGAACACGCCAACAACATCCTCGTGCGTGTTCAAGACGAGCTGAATCGCGTAGACTCTCGACAAATCGAGCAGATCGACAGCCTCCCTGAGCGACTCTGCAAAAGGGTTGCCCTCGAGAATGCAAGGCTGGCAGTCACTGCTGACAGCGAGAGAGTGATTCGCTTCAATAGTACTCTTGTGCGCGAGTCCGGGTACAAAAGACTTCGGGCCGCCTGAGAAACCAGCAAAGTAGTGCGGTTCCACGGAGCTGATCACAATCACCTTCTCAGCCCAGCCGAACAGCTTGTGCACAAGAACATCTTTGCCGCTCCTCCACTTGCCGATGCAGTCGAATTGATCTGCGTCGTACGCATCTGAGTATGCGATCCCGGACCGGGAAATATCGCACCCATCTCCCAGAATCCTGTCGATTTCGGAATCAGTAGGCTTTCTGTGCAGGCCGGTTGCCACGATTAATCGCACGTCTGAAATCTTTCTCAAGTATTGACTCAGCTCCGCGAGCACAAGATGCGATGGCGTCCACCGATAGGAGTCATTCACAACAACAAGAACTCTGGTCGAATCTCCGAGAAACTCTCCAAGTCGATCAGCAGCGAGCGAATCCTTGATGAGAGATGACACGTTCCTCGCAGCTACCTGACGCTTCTGTTCGATCAATCCGCCAAAGTGTTCATCCGGCACGGTGATCTCCAGCTTGTCGTCGCCATATGGAATTCTAATTGTCATCATCCGTTGATTCCGTCTCAGAAATCTCCAAAGAAAAACGATATCTCAGCCTTTGCAGTCTCGGTCAAATCAGGCTTGATTATCAGCAGCTTCTTCTCCATCGCTCCAGCTTCTTACGCGTTCTTGTATTCGCGCGCAATCTTGAATCCGAGCTCGAGAGCCTTGAGGTTCTTCTCCTCGGTTCCTCTCGGGGCACGTTTCTTTACTATTTCCGTCAACGCGTGCTTCGAAACGATTCCTGTCAGCTCGCATATTGCACCGAGCGAAATTACGTTGGCTACCATAGCAACGCCGATCTCGCTTTTCGCAAGCTGCACAAACGGGAATCCATAGCAATTGGGAGTAGGTGGCTGTGTCACCATATGAGAATCAATCATGAAAATTCCGCCATCCTTCAGATCATGGAAATACGTGTCACACGCCTCCTGAGTCAGCGCAAGAAGCAAGTCGAGCTTCATCGTCTTAGGATAATAAATCTCATCTTTCGATACAACGACGTCGGCTCTCGACGCTCCGCCACGAGCTTCAGGTCCATAGGACTGCGTTTGTGTGACATTCTTCCCGTCGATTGTCCCTATAGCCTCAGCCAGTATAACTCCGGCAAGGATCAGACCCTGACCACCTGAGCCGGAAAGGCGTATCTCAAATCGGTCGGAACCGACGGCATGTTTGGTTTTATCCGGCATCGTACTACCTCGCTCCAGACTTGTTCATAAGTTCATCGACCAGACGAGCGTACTTCTCGCAATACTCATCCTTCTCTTCATCGTGAAGGAGACCCGTCACGAATTTGCCTTCCATCTTCTCCGGAGGAAGCTTCCTCGCGGCCTGGATCGGCATGGCATGCTTCTTCATCCAGTCGAGCATCTGGACAGCATCACCTGCGCGGTTCAGGCGCCCGAAGTAGGTATGACAGTTCGAGATCACCTCAACGACAGAGAAGCCCTTCTTAGCAAGGGCACCTTTAATCATCTTGTCCATCTGATCGACGTGATATACCGTCGTGCGCGCAACGTAGGCAGCGCCCGACGCAATCGCCAGTTTGGCCGGATCGAATGGTTGCTCGAGGTTCCCATATGGCGCAGTAGAGCCAAACTTGGTCGTCGGTGTCGTCGGCGAATACTGACCGCCTGTCATGCCGTATATCCAGTTATTCGCAAGAATCACCGTTATATCAATATTCCTGCGGCAGGCATGGATGAAGTGGTTGCCGCCAATTGCAAGGCAGTCACCGTCACCAGTCACTACGATCACTTTGAGACGGTCGTTAGCGACTTTCACGCCCGTTGCAAAAGCAATCGCACGCCCGTGCGTGGTGTGCAGAGTGTTGAAATCGACGTACACCGGCAGACGCGACGAACATCCAATGCCCGAACAGACTGTAATATTGTCTTTCGGTATTTCCAGAGCGTCGATCGAACGAATCAGCGATCCGAGGATCACTCCAAGTCCGCAGCCGGAACACCACACATGCGGAAATTTCTTCTTCGGCCGGAGGTAACGATGAATTACATCAGATTTCTGTTCCATGATGCTTTACCTCCTTGACTTTTTGAAGAATCTGGGCGGGCGTTATCAGTTCACCGTCATATCTCTGAAGAGGTATGATTTCGGTGTGCCGCCTGTCCACATGATGTTTGATCTGATTGATAAGTTGTCCCTGGTTCAGTTCAGCTACGATCAGTTTTCTAACCTTTTTCAGCCGCTTTCGCAGGGTGTTTGCTGCCAACGGCCAGATTGCCTTGGGTCGAATCGCACCGACTTTCAGCCTGTGGTCGCGGGCCATCATGACGGCCTGCTTGGCTGCACGAGCGACGATCCCGTAGGAGAATATAGCCACATTTGGATCATCATCCATCTCGGTGTACTCAAACTGGCATGTCAATTCAGCATTCTTGACAATCTTCTGTTTGAGCTTGTCGAGCATGGCTGCGATTTCGGAAGGAACCGCGGTCGGAAATCCGAGTTCATCGTGTGTCAGCCCGGTTATATTAAAGCGATAGCCATCACCGAACTTCGCCATCGCCGAAACCCCGGTCGCCGAGATTGCAAAATGTTTGTACCAATCCGGCGGTACCGTAGGGCGTTTACGCTTCACTACCTGAATCTCGTCAGGAAATGGAATCTCTACCTTCTCTCGCATATGCGCGAGCACTTCATCAAGCAGCAGGATCACAGGCGTTCTGTACGTCTCAGACAGATTCACAGCCTCTATCGTCGCATACAGAATCTCTTCCACGCTCGACGGAGCCAGCGCAATCGCATAATAGTCGCCGTGAGTCCCGAATCCGGCCTGCATCGTATCTGCCTGAGACACTTTAGTCGGGAGGCCTGTCGAAGGGCCACCCCGCTGAACGTCAACGATCACGGTAGGCGTCTCGGTTATGTATGCGTAGCCCAGGTTCTCCTGCATCAGCGAGAAGCCAGGTCCCGACGTCGCCGTCATTGACTTGACACCCGCACATGATGCGCCTATAATCGATGCCATCGAGGCAATCTCATCCTCCATCTGGACGAAACGTCCCCCGATCAGCGGCAGTCTTCGCGCCATTCCCTCAGCGATTTCCGTAGAGGGTGTGATGGGATATCCACCGAAGAAGCGGACGCCGGCCATGATAGCGCCTTCGACACAGGCTTCGTTACCTTGCAGCAGTTTTACTTCTCTCTTCATTTGCCGCTCCTCTACTTCTCGTTGGAAATTATCGCCAAGTCAGGACAGTGCAGCCAACAGAATGCACACTGGGAGCAATCCCGAGGACGTACAATCTGTGGCTTACCATCTCGATCCGGTTCGAAGACCTTCTGAGGACAAAAGGCTATGCAAATATTGCACGCCTTACACCAGTGGTAGAAGATGGTCAGAGGGTCGTCGGATCCAGCACCTTTACCCTTCTTGGCCGGCGCAGCCTCCGTCTGTACCTTCTCTGGAGGCTTTTCTTCTGCTTTTTCCGGTTTATCTGTCATTTGCAAACTCCCGGCGGCCTATTTGCGCTTGCCCGATGTCTTACGAGAGCGCGCGGTCGTCTTCTTGGACGTTTTCTTTGTTATCTTCTTTGCAGTTTTCTTGATAGCTTTCTTCACAGACTTCTTCTTGGTCGCTGCCTTCTTTGAGACCTTCTTGACTACTTTCTTTGTAGCCTTGGGGGCCTTCTTTGCAGCCTTCTTTTTCGCAACCTTTTTGACAGTCTTCTTAGCCGCCTTCTTAGCTACTTTCTTCACGACCTTCTTGACTGTTTTCTTCGCTGCTTTCTTCTTTGCCGGCTTAGCAGTCTTCTTTCTTGCCGCTTTGGACTTTGCGATCAGCTCTGCCATGACTGTAGCGACCTGTGCCGGAGTTTCAGCAACTGGAATACCGGCTGCATTCAACGCCTTTACCTTGTCCGCAGCAGTACCGGTACCGCCGGAAATTATCGCGCCTGCATGTCCCATGCGCTTCCCCGGAGGCGCAGTCTGACCCGCAATGAACGAGACGACCGGCTTTGTTACGTTCTTCTTGATGTATGCAGCGGCCTCCTCTTCGTCAGAGCCGCCTATCTCACCGATCATGACAATCGCTTCAGTCGCCGGATCAGCCTGGAATGCTTCCAGACAATCAATAAAATTCGTCCCGATGATCTGATCGCCGCCAATTCCGATACAGGTCGACTGACCGAGCCCGGCGAGCGTGAGATTGTATACGACTTCATATGTCAACGTGCCGGAGCGTGATACGACTCCGACCTTGCCAGGCTTGCTGATGTGACCAGGCATGATGCCGACTTTCGTCTTGCCGGGGCTGATGATTCCGGGGCAATTCGGGCCGATAAGGCGGCAGTCTTTGTCCTTCAGATAATTGTAGACATTCAGCATGTCATTCGCCGGAACACCCTCGGTAATGCAGACGATTAGCTTCGCGCCAGCATCTGCTGCTTCATAGATTGCATCGATTGCAAACGCCACCGGAACGTAAATCACCGAAGTGTTGGCGCCGGTCGCTCTCACCGCATCCTCAACCGTATTAAAAATCGGAATGCCGTCGAGATTCTGGCCGCCCTTGCCCGGCGTTACACCGGCGACGACCTTTGAACCGTATTCCTTCATCTGTTTCGCATGGAATGAACCGTCACGACCGGTTATTCCCTGCACAACGATCTTAGTCTTTCCATCAACGAATATGCTCATGTTAACCTCTGACCTCTTGTTCCAAAATCCTCATTTGGCAGATTCGGTTTGATCTCTTTTGATCATCCACGTCAATTTATTCCCGCAACTTCTATCGCCTTCTGGACGACCTCATCCATTGATGTAGCTGCGGGTAGCTTAACTTCTTCGAGAATCCTGCGAGCCTCTTCTTCGTTGGTCCCGGTCAGCCTGATGACGATCGGAACTGATGGCTGCAGCCTGTTGATCGCTTCAACGATTCCCGTCGCGACATCGTCGCAGCGCGTGATGCCGCCGAATATGTTAAACAGGATCGCTCTTACGTTCGTATCACGCAGAATTATTTTCATTGCATTGACGACCTTCTCGGGATTCGATGATCCTCCGATGTCGAGGAAATTGGCCGGATCACCACCGTAGTACTTAACCAGATCCATAGTAGCCATAGCCAGACCTGCGCCGTTGACGATGCATCCGATGTTGCCATCGAGCTTGACAAATGACAGGCCCGCATCGCGCGCATCCATCTCAGATTTGTCTTCGGCATCCATATCGCGAAGTGCTTCGATGTCGGGATGACGGAACAGCCCGTTGTCATCGATGTTGATCTTCGCATCGATCGCAAGCACCTGACCTTCCGAGGTAGTGATCAGAGGGTTGATTTCAGCGAGAGATGCATCACTCGCCATGAAAGCTTCATACAGCTTCAGGATTATCTTCGCCGCCTGATTGACCAGCTTTGGATCATCGTACAGCTTGTATCCAAGCGCGCGTGCCTCATACATCGACATTCCCAGAAGCGGATCGATATGCCGCTTGAAAATCCTCTCGGGCGTCTCCTTGGCGACCTGCTCAATGTCAATTCCACCTGCCGGAGAAACCATGAACACAGGCTTCTTCGCCGATCTATCGATTATGATCCCGACATACGACTCGGAAGTGATATCGACTGCCTCAGTGATCAGCACTTTCTTCACTATCAGGCCTTTGATGTCCATACCCAGGATGTTGCTGGCATGTTGGAAAGCCGCTTCGGGGTTTTCGGCATATTTCACGCCACCCGCCTTCCCGCGACCACCGACATGCACCTGCGATTTCACCATTACTGCTTTGCCTATTTTCTCGGCGACGCGTTTTGCTTCCTCCGGCGTCGTCACGACTTCTCCCGGCGGCACGGGGATACCGTGACGTGCAAAGATATCCTTCGCCTGATACTCATGAATTTTCATCGAGTCTCCTCAGAATGCAAGTATTCCTTGACTGTCTCTACTAATATTTCTTCTTTATTCTTTTCAGGATCATCCAGCACGATCTCCAACAAATGGGAAAGAATATCTCCGATGATCGGTGATTCGGGAATATTGAACAGCATCATCAGATCATCTCCGCCAATTGCAAGATCCTTGACGGAAAACGGCGGTTTTCGATCCAGTTCCTCTTTGATTCGCTTCTCGAACTCGTCTACATCATCAGTCTTGTTGCCCATTCCCTGACCGACAACATCAGCGCGTCTGAGATCGAGCAGATCGAAAATCAGATCAATGCCGGTTCGACGCACAAGCCGACGGAGGCCCTTATCTGAGGGTGGAATCGAAAACATATGTTGGTCTATCAGAGTGGCGACCTCTGTAACGAAGTTATTGGGATAGCGAAGCCGCCTCAGCACCTTCTTTGCCACTCTGGCACCGCTTGTCTCGTGGCCGTAAAATGTGACGCCGCCCTCGACCTCGCACATTGACTGCGGCTTCGTCACATCGTGAAGTAACGCCGCCCACCTGAGACGCAGAGTCGGGATCGCCGCATCGACAGCATAGAGTGAGTGCTCGAAAACATTGTGCGCGTGATATCCACCCGGCTGCGTGACGCCGACAGACTCATGGAGCTCCGGCAGAATCAGTTTGAGGAGACCAATTTCCTGCATCAGCAGGAAACCGACTGACGGCATCTTCGCTCTCGTCAGAAGTTTGTTCAGCTCTTCACCGATTCGCTCGGGCGTTACAGTTGTGATCAAATCCGCATGCTCGCGCATAGCGCGCATCGTCTCCGCTTCGATCGTGAGATCGAATCGCGCCGCAAATTGAATGCCTCTGAGAATCCTCAGTGGATCATCAGTGAAGCTATTAGGGCTGATCATCCTCAGCGTTCGCGTTGCAATGTCTCGCTGACCACCGACAGGGTCGATCAAAGCTCCGGTTTTCATATCTCGCGCGACTGCATTGATGGTAAAATCGCGCCGCAGGAGATCCTCCTCAACCGGGATCATGTGATCGAAATCGACTTCGAAATCTCTGTGAGCTAGGCCGGTTGAGAATTCGCGTCTCGGAAGTGCAATGTCGTATGTGGCAGCCGGTGACGCGCCATCGCCTCGCGGCGTGAATTTGATCACACCGAACGATTTCCCGACAACATCAACCCTGCCGAATCGCCCGAGTAATGCTATGAGTTCATCAATAGGGATTCCGGTAACGAGATAATCGCGATCCTTCTCAGACACATCGCGCCCGAACAGAGAGTCGCGAACGCATCCTCCTACTTCGTAGACGCTGCCACAAGCAAGCAGAGCAGCAAATATATCATTCTTGAGTCCCGTCATCACACATTCACATTCCGCGACCGTTGTCAGACACATCACGCAACTATCCTGGTCCCCTCGTCGCCTTTGACAGCTTCGTAAGCCTTCTCGATCGAAGTTATGATAACTTCCTTACCACCATTTTCTATGAAGCCGATCGCAGCCTCAACCTTAGGTCCCATGCTGCCCGTCGGAAAATGTTCTTTCTCGGAATACTCTTTCATCTCAGCCACGGTAACCCTGTCGAGAAACTTCTGATCGAGCTTTCCGAAATTGAGTGCTACTTTGTCAACACTGGTAAGAATGATCAACAGGTCCGCGCCAATTTCATTCGCAAGAACTGCTGAGGCGCGATCCTTGTCAATTACGGCGTCGAGCCCCTCGAAGTCACCGCTCTCATCAATGTAAACCGGAACACCACCACCGCCGGATGCTATCACAATCATGCCTTTGGCAACAAGATTCTTGATCGACTTGGCATTCACGGTCGTAAGCGGGATTGGAGATGCAACCACGCGCCGCCATCCCCTGTCACCATCTTTCTTCACTTTCCAGCCGCGTTCCCGGGCAAACTGCCGCGCCTCTTCATGAGTATAGAACTGGCCAAGATACTTCGTGGGATTCTTGATCGACGGATCATTCTTGTCGACGATAACCTGTGTAACGATGGTGACTACGTCCCTCTCGATTCCTTCCCTGCGCAGTCGATTCTGTAACGACTGCTCGATCATATAACCCATGCCCCCCTCTGTGTCAGCGACACAGATCCCAAGGGGTAGAATGGGCGCCTTGCCTCTGGCCAGTTCCACCCTGAGCAACGCGTTTCCAGCCTGAGGGCCGTTCCCGTGAGTGATAGCAATCTTGAATCCGTCCCTCGCAAGAGGAACGATACCCGCCAGAGACTGGCGGGTATGTTCGAACTGGTTCGCGATGGTATCGGGAACGCCTTTCTTAGTTATGGCATTGCCGCCAAGGGCGACAACAGCAGTCTTCGACGAAAACTTCATTTCCGTTTCTTCTTGCCCATTACCTCTATAAAGCCGCTGAGAACCTCCGGAAGATTCGGTGAACCGATCTCCTGAAGATCGTACGTTACGCGCGTAGTCGGATGTTTGATTTTGACGATTCGTCTCAGATCGATCGGCGTTCCGATTACGACGCCATCGCATTCCGTGGCGTTGATCGTCTTTTCCAGATCCTTCACCTGCTTACCGCCGTATCCCATGGCCGGAAGAAGCACTCCGATGTCAGTGTACTTCTCAAACGTCTGGACCAGCGATCCCTTTAGATACGGTCTCGGGTCTACAAGCTCGGCAGCGCCGAATTTGCGTGCGGCAACAACACCTGCGCCGAACTGCATTTCGCCATGCGTTAATGTCGGGCCGTCCTCGACGACCAGCACGCGCTTGTCGCGAATCACAGTCGGGTCTTCCACTACTACCGGCGAAGCGCCATCGATAACTATCGCTTCGGGATTGTAGTGGGCTATGTTCTCGCGAACCTGCTCGACATCAAATGGATCAGCGGTATCTATCTTGTTAATGACAATCACATCCGCCGTTACGAAGTTGGTCTGTCCGGGGTAATATGAAACCTCGTGTCCCGGGCGATGCGGATCGACCACTGTAATCTGCAGATCGGGCGTATAGAAACTGGTGTCATTGTTGCCACCATCCCACACGATAATGTCTGCCTCTTTCTCGGCCTCCCTGAGTATCTGGCCGTAATCGACACCAGCGTATACTATCGTCCCGCGCATGATATGCGGCTCGTACTCTTCCCGCTCTTCGATAGTACACTCATGCTTGTCCAGGTCAGAGAGTTTCGCGAACCGCTGGCATGCCTGCTTTGCAAGATCGCCATACGGCATCGGGTGACGGATCGCTACTACCTTCTTGCCGAGTTCCTTGAGAATCTCGCAAACACGGCGAGTGGTCTGTGATTTGCCGCAACCGGTTCTGATAGCTGTCACCGCAATAACCGGAACTTTCGAATCTATCATCGTCTGAGCATTACCGAGCAGAACGAAATTCGCGCCCGCCGCGTTAACCCAGGAGGCTTTGTCCATAACGTAATTGAACGTGACGTCGGAATATGAAAAGACAACGTCCTCGACATCGTGTTTCTCAATCAGTTTGATCAGATTATCTTCTGATTCAATCGGTATGCCCTTTGGATAGAGCTTACCGGCAAGCTTGGCAGGGTACTTGCGACCTTCAATGTCAGGAATTTGAGTCGCAGTAAACGCAACTACTTCGTAACTCTTATTGTCGCGATAGTAAGTGTTGAAGTTGTGGAAGTCACGCCCAGCGGCACCCATTATCAGTACTCTTCGCCCGGCCATAATGTCTCCTTATTAACAGTTTGATGTTTCAGCTACTTGAGTCACTGGCTTTGACAAGCTGTTAAACTGAGGACATCATCCAGATGTGTTCGATGAGATAGTATGTGATGTCAACACCGTCAAGCTTCAGCATACGAATATCAATTGCGCTTTCAATTCCGCCATGCACTCTCGGCGTATCCAAACAATATAAACTGGTCTGATTTGTGAATATTTTCACAGCCTAGACCCAAAACTAATCGACAAATATATATAGTGCATTCCCCTTTGTCAACCGGTTTGAAGGGACTGATTTGTAATAAGTTAAGCTTTGATTCGAGAATCTGGAATCATGCTCCGCGGATGGTCGAACTCAGACCTCGTCGCACTCTCATATTTAGGTGAAACGTCGGTTGCCGGGGCGCCGTTCCGAGGGCCGATGCAGTCTCTGACCCGACTTCTGCCAACACTCATCTGATTGAAACAGTCAACCCCTCCTGAGCGAAGCCCAGACTGTCATATCCTGACTTCTCTAAGAACTGAAGAGTACTTTCACGGTCGAAATCATCGGGTAAATGCGTCAAAATACAGCGCTTCACGCCCTTTTCGGCGAGCAAACCAGGCAAATCGGCAAGATCGACATGCATGCCCTCGGTCAGAAGCAAATCCGCGTTCTCGGCGATTTCATCCAGATCGCTGATGCCAGTGATGTCAGCCGAATATGCAAACTTGCGGCCACCTGCAGTTAGGGCGAAGCTATAGCACTGCATAAGGTTACGAGCCCCAACGGAGTTGGCGAATTCGGCATTGCCCGCAAGATGCGGATTCGGATAGACCTCGATTCGAACTCTGCCGTCATCGAATACGAAGTCATCATCTATGGTCAACACAGATATCTCAAAGCACATTTTCTCAGGAAACAGATACAGCCCCTGCAGCATGTCCGAGAACGCTTGCTCAAACTCAGTGGGGACATGGATTCTCAGCGGTTCCGATCTCTTCTTGAGATGCTCCATCTGTATCAGCATCGGAAGTCCGATAACATGATCGGGGTGAGTGTGCGATATGAAAACATCCCCGATCTGTGATGTGTCGATGCCGCATCTCACGAGAGCCGATGCAGCCCCATCGCCGCAATCGAGCATATACCCCCGGTCACCTTCGTGTATCAAGTAACAGGAATGCGCCCGACTTACAGATGGCGTCCCGGACGCGCAACCAATAACCGTCAGTCTCATGCCGCGACCGCCTCTCTGAATAGTTCCATGGCTTTCCTGCAATCATCTGAGGACACATCGAGATGGGTCACCAACCTGATCCGTCTTGCTGATATCGGCAGAGTCAAGACGCCTTTGGCTTTCCATTTGTCAGTAATCTCCGACGCCGTCATTCCGGTCGCATCGACATCGAAAATGACTATGTTAGTGTGCACTGTATCGAGATCGATTGAAATGCCTTCCACCTTCGCAAGTTCCTCCGCAATGTATCGTGCATTGGCGTGGTCGTCAGCGAGACGTTTGATATTGTTTTCGACCGCATAAATTGCAGCGGCGGCCAGCACACCGACCTGTCGCATTCCGCCCCCGAGCATCTTTCGAATCCGCCTTGCCTTGTCGATGAATGCTTGTGTTCCCGCCACGCACGAACCAATCGGCGCGCCAAGCCCTTTCGAAAAACATACAGACACCGAATCCGCAAGCCTGGCAAAATCTTGAAGTGGGATATTGGTGGAAATGTGAGCATTCCAGAGGCGGGCGCCGTCGAGGTGCATGCCGATTCCGCGATCATCTGCCAGCTCCCGGAGCTTCTTGATCTCCTGAAGTGGAAACACCGTGCCCCCCGCCCTGTTGTGAGTATTCTCGATACAAATGAGTTTCGTACCGGGGCTGTGCAGCGACTCGTCCTTCAAAAGCGGTTCGACCTGCTCGCGCGAAATCACACCATTGATGCCGTCTACCATGCTTGTCTGCAAACCGGAGAACACAGCAACATTCGCGACCTCATAGTTGACTATATGACCATACCGTTCGATAATGATCTCATCTCCCGGAGACGTCTGGACACGCAGACAGATAGCGTTACCCATTGACCCGGACGGCACAAAGAGCGCTGACTCCTTACCGAGTCTCTCAGCAATCATGTCCTGTAGGCGGTTGACTGTAGGATCATCGCCGAAAACGTCATCGCCCACTTCGGCATTGGCCATCGCCTTGCGCATAGCATCAGAAGGCTTGGTCACGGTGTCAGATCGCAGATCAATGTATTTCATTTCAATTCCTTTCAGACTCTGTTAATATCCCGACAGAAAATGCATGGTTGAATAGTAACAAAGAACTGTCTGCCTGCCAAAGGGATTTTATCAGCAATTGATCACTGAGTCGAAAACACCACGAGAACTAAATCGATTCCAGAAGGTCGTCACATTGATATTTTCATCAGTAGGTGCATGGCAAGACCCGACACCAGCGGCACAGAAAGGTTGTCATCGATCTCACTGCTCAGCGCTTCGGTTACAGTGGCTACAACAGCACCGACTGATATCAGCCAGAACGGCAATTCGGGAAGGTATAGTGCAGGTATCAGTGAAAATACAAAGAATGCCAATGATCCCTCGTACGATTTGTTCCGAAACCTGTGCCTGCCCCACTTTCTGCCGATCAGGGCTCCGGCCGTGTCGCCGATTATGATGAACGAGAGCGCGCAGATGGCGACCGGTTTCGGAAACATGACAACTGTCAGTACGGTCGAAAACATGATGTAACTTGCACCGGTGTATCTGCAGTCCTCCTGAGGTCGAATCAATGGCCCCCAGATTCGACTCACGAAATGCCAGAGAGACCACCCGCGAAGTCTAGCGGTGTCGAATAGAATGAAGAGAGCCGCCAACGGTATGAGAACCAACAGACTGACCTGCTTGTCCGTCAACAGATACCCGATAGGAATGACCAGCGCGAAGAGGTGAGTCGCTTTGCGCAAACTCTCATTGAGGTAGGTGATATTCGGCTGAGAATCCGGACAGCCCCCGCTGCCAGATTCATTGGTTACATTGGATGAAACAGCCGACTCCGTTCTCTTCAATCGCTTCATGTTCAGCCTCCGACCGTCTCGCATCCGTGCGAGACCGTCCTCTCAGCCATACGTCGATGCACTGATCGAAGCGATTTCATCGCTTCGCGTCAGTACTTATTGACTAGAGCCTGCAGTATCGGGAGCGGGAGCGCCACCCTCGACCTGTGCCGGCGCCTGAAACACAAACTCGCGCACAAGCGCACTATCGATTACTATCGGATGTCCTGCGAAGAGATCACTGTGCCATCGCTCTTTGTATTCCTCCCGCCTCTCGTCTTTCATCCGACGTTTGACTTTGGCACTTGCCTGATCGAATGTGGTCATTTCCTTGCGATCTATCATCTTGATCAAATGGAAGCCATATTGGGTTCGAACAGGCCGAGACACATCTCCTACTGACAGCAACCAGGCCGCATTCCAGAATTCAATGGGCATCTCGTCCTTGGAGATATAACCAAGATCGAACAATGTCTCCCTGATTTCTCTTTCACCAGGATAATACTTGAGCGCCATCTCTTTGAAGTCAGCACCATCCTCTACCTGCAAGCGGATTTTCTCAGCCTTCATCGAATCCTCGAAGAGGATGTGCTGCACGGATATGGGCCTCTCCGAGTAGTAGTCATCCAAATGTGCGTCATAGAATGCTTCGGCCTCTTCATCGGTCGGTTCCCACACAGGGGGATCAGCCTTCAGGCGGTACTGGTGTTTGGCCTGCTGGAACGTATAATCCGCAAGCTCCTGTTTAGCATCCTCCCTGTCATAATAGCCGCGCTTCTTCGCTTCCACGCCAAGGATGTGCACGGTGACAAATCCGTCGAGCACCTCCTTCTTCGACTCAACATCCAGCTTCGGCAGCCTGTTCTTCATCTTGTATGTGCGAGCATAATTCGAGTACTCATAGACATATATTGTGTCGGAACTATTGACTGTCGCAAGCCAGTCAGTCGGTTTATAAGTGGAATCGTCCCTTTTGAGAAGCTTCTCATTGAATCTCACATTTGCGACCTGCTTCAAACTGTCCAGAAATGCAGCTGCCACCGTCCTGTGCTGCTCTGAGAGCAGTTGATACTCAATCGCCGCGCGAAGTTGATCATCCAGCGGAGTGTAGCCGGAATCCGACCTCTCATACACTCTTATCACATGATAACCGTGCTGAGTCCGGACGGCCGGCGATGTTTCACCGATGGGAATGGCAAAAATCACAGAGTCGAACTCGGCCGGACTCTGATCTTTCTCTATCCACCCCAGTGCTCCGCCATTGCGACCCGAGTTCTGATCGTGCGAGTACTCTTTAGCGAGATATTCGAAGGATTCGCCATCGTCGAGCTTCTCGAGGACCTCAGACATCTTCTGCCTCGCAAGAATATCTATGCTATCCTTGCTTATTTCCGAGTGACTGTGCCCTTCTTCCACATAGAAGGACGGGTTGTTCGAT
>Ga0180009_10000719_pt1 | contig 43491 bp, 56 predicted proteins | sample OS_PC_MetaG_FD_123537 | JGI IMG/M metagenome (GOLD analysis project Ga0180009, IMG submission 123537) | Groundwater microbial communities from the Aspo Hard Rock Laboratory (HRL) deep subsurface site, Sweden - OS_PC_MetaG | ecosystem: Environmental > Aquatic > Deep subsurface > Groundwater...
AAATACAATGAATTAAATGGAAGGCCCCTCATGATCAATCAGAAAAATAAGTTCAATATCAGAACATTCCGTTATGATAATCTCACTAACCCATTTATAATAATGATATTAACTCCATTTTTCTTTACATGTTAAAAAATTGGGCATGTTGATCTCAGGACGGCCGTCAAGAAAAAGAAATGATTTGAGATGTTTAGACGCTCAGACTTATAGCTGTTATTAAGTCATTGATATCAAATGGTTTTAATATACACGAGGAGGCACCCCTTTGTTTTATCTTTTTTAAAAAGCCCGCTTCTATTAATCGGCCAGTCATGACCACAACTTTTATCTTTTTTGAGATTCTGTTTATTTCATCCAGAACCTCCATCCCCGGAATTCCCGGCATTATTAAATCCAGTAGCACTACATCCGGAGACTCCTTCTTCACCCTATCTATGGCTTTTTCCCCTGATAATACGTACTCTGCTCTGTGTCCTTCATTGGATAGGTATTTTGTGAGCATCTGACAAATTTCTTCTTCGTCATCCACGACCAAAATCATCTTGGGAGTAACTTTATTGATTTCTCTTTTTTCCTGAACTTTCCTTGGTTTTTTCTTATGTTTGCCGGATTTTACGGGAAATTTGATGGTGATAACAGTCCCCTTATTCAGTTCACTCTCCACCTCTATCGTCCCACCATGTTTCTCCACAATCCCGTAAGAAACAAACAACCCGAGTCCAGCCCCCGGAATAATCTCCTCGCCAAGGGGTTCTTTTGCTGTATAAAAAGGTTCGAACACTCTATTCAAAGCCTCCTTTTCGATCCCTTTTCCCGTGTCATTAAAATTTATGACTATATTGTCCCGGGCCAGCTTGACACATATTTCCAACCTTCCGCCATTCGTAATCATCGAATCCCTTGCATTGGTAACCATGTTAAAAAACACCTGTTGGACCTCTGCCCTGTTCACCTCTATCAAGGGAACCTCTTGATAATTTCTGACTACCGCAATATTCTGTTTATTGAGTTGGCCCTCTGTCAGAGACAGCACAGATTCTATAAGTTCCGTAATAGTGCATGGCTCTTTTTCGGACACTTCCGGACTGGAAAAGGAAAGCAAATCCCTCACAATCTTTGCGGCCTTGTCGGAAGTGTTTAAAACTGTGCTTAACGCTTCATCGATATCTTCTGATTTCTTACTGTAATGGGCACACTCCGTGGTTCCCCTTATTATCTGGAGCAAATTATTAAACTCATGGGCAACACCGCCGGCAAGGATTCCTACGCCCGCCATCTTTTCCGACTGAATAAGACGGGCTTGAAGTTTTTCTCTCTCTTCCTCTGCCCTCTTCCTCTTTCGGATTTCCTTTTTGAGTCGTTCGTTAGCCGCCTTCAACTTCAACGTCCGCTCTTCAACAAGCTCTAAAAGATGATGTTGATTCAGCTTTTCTTCCACCTGTTTATTTTCTCTATTTTTGGATTTTTCATCATAATTGTATTGTCTCATCTCTTCACTCCCGTTCAATCTTTCAAAAAAGATTACCTCTCTTTCGAATGCAACCATTCAAAATCCTCACACCGGCCAAGCTGATTTGTTAGTGGCATTTATCTTTCCCTTCGAGACGTATGTTATATTTATTCAGTTTGTTATAAAGAGTGGTTCGGGATATATTCAGCATTTTTGAGGTTTTTCTCTTGTTATTATGCGTCTTCCTCAAAAGGTGCATTATGTGCTCCTTTTCCACACTGTCTAAAGTAGACGTTTGCCTTCTTGTTGCCGATTCAGCCATCTCATCTTTTAATGATAAATCTTGAAGATATTTCGGTAAATCCACGGTATCGATAAAGTCTCTCTCGCAGAAGATCAAAGAGCTTTCAATAACATTCACCAATTCTCTCACATTGCCGGGCCATCCATACCGAAAAAACAATTCTTGGACTCTTCGAGAAATTCCTTTGATGGCTTTGCCAAACTTTGTATTATACTGATCCAGAAAATAGCGAACCAATAGAGGAATATCTTCCGCCTTTTCTCTCAGAGGAGGAAGCTGGATTTCGACTTTATTCAATCTATGCAACAGATCCTCCCTAAATGTTCCTTTCTTGACTTCCTCTCTTAAATTCTTATTCGTAGCCGCAATCACCCTAATGTCCACCCCTTTACTTTCGATAGAACCCAGAGGCCTGAACTCGTGGCTCTCCAAGACTCTCAACAATTTTGCCTGGATTGTTTGAGGTATTTCTCCGATCTCATCCAGAAAGATCAATCCTCCATTGGCTTCATCAAACAGCCCTTTTTTGTTTCTGTCCGCCCCCGTGAAGGCGCCCTGGACGTAGCCGAAAAGTTCCGATTCGAACAAGTTTTCCGGAATCGAAACACAGTCGCAGATGATGAGTGCCTTATTATTCAAGGCACTCAATTTATGGAGGGCTTTGGCAATCCCTTCTTTCCCGGTGCCGGTCTCCCCTGTAATCAAGACGGTAGAAAAATACTTCGCTATTTTTTCAATGAGAGAAAAGACCTCGAGCATATGCGGGCTTTTCCCGATCAGGCCCTGAAAAATATATTTCTTGGCGATTTTTTTCTCTAAAAATAAGGTTTCTTTTCTCAGGGCCATCCTTTTTTTGATCTTTCTTAAGATAGACTGAATGCTGTCTATTTTTACGGGTTGAGTCAGGTAGTGAGTCACTCCCCCCCTTATCCACTCCATGACTTCCCCGGAGGGTAAAGGCCCCCCCATCACAATCACCTCTATGAGAGGATCAAAAGCTTTGAGCGCTTTTACGAACCTGACCCCGCCTTCTCCCGCTTCCTCCGAGCTTATGAAAACAACTTTTATGTTGTTCTTCTCCAAAATAGGAAAAATCTCATCCCGGGATGTGCAGAAATAGACATCCTGCTCATTTATTAAAGCAGAGTTCTTTATCAGATTCAGCAACGATGGCTCTTCTCCTATAACCAGCAAGTTTATCCGAATCTCCATGCTCTTCTTTTCACCATAACGGAACGACCGATTTGAATAACTCTTCTAATTTTAAGTGTTTCTCAGAAAACAGCCTCAGACATGCGTCCACGACTGTGGAATCGTATAAAATGCCTTTTTTCTGCGATATTTCCTCGAGAGCCTTGTCTATTCCGAGGGTGGGTCTGTATGGGCGGTGGGATGACATCGCTTCCACAACATCAGCCACAGCCATAATTCTTGCTTCCAGAAGAATGAGCTCTCCCGATAAAGCCACGGGATAGCCTGAACCGTCCATCCTTTCATGATGTTGAAGCACAATCTGAGCGACACGGCCTGGAAATTCTATGGTTTTCAGTATGTTATAACCGACATGGGGATGAGTCTTTATCATGTTGAATTCTAATTCGGTCAAGGGGCCGGCCTTGTTGAGAATTTCAGACGGCACACATATTTTTCCGATATCATGGATAGCCGCCGATCTTCGTACACCCTGAATCTTTTCGCCCGACAACCCAATCTCCTCTGCAATGGCACAGGCCAGAATACTGACACGTCTTTGATGACCCGCCGTGTAGGGGTCTCTCGTTTCGACAGTGAGCGCCATGGCCTGGATGGTCCCATCCAAAATATTTTCCATCTTTCCCAGGGTATATTTTAACTTTTCCTCTACTTTCTTTTTCTCACTGACATCACGGAAAACCAAGACACTCCCATATAAGGTCCTTTTCTCATTTACTAGGGGAGTATGACTGTAATCAATGGGGATATTGGGCCTACTTTTACATTTGAGCTCTGCGCCGCCATTCATGTGTGTGCTTTGTATCAGGAATGCGTTTATTCCATGGATTTTATAATGGGAAAGAATTTTCTTGTCTGTTATAATATGAACTCTATCCGACAGTTTTTTATCCATGGCTTCGTCCAGCTTCCACCCGATCAATTTTTCAGCCAAAGGATTCATAAACGTCACGGATCCTTTTTTATCGAGTGTGATCACAGCATCCCCGATGCTTTTAAGAACTGTGGAAAGCCATCTCTCGCTCTCCTTCAACGTTTTTTCCTTTTTGTTCTTGTAAAAAGCTATCTCGATGGCCGTCTTCAGCTCCCTCTCACTAAAGGGTTTGAGAATATAGCCATCGGGCTCCGTCATCTTTGCCCTGAACAGCGTACTCTCATCTGCATGGGCAGTCAGATAGATAACAGGGATATCAAATCTCTTCTTTATTCGTTTGGCGGCCTCAACACCGTCTATTTTCCCTTTTATCACGATATCCATGAGGACCAAATCAGGTTGAGTCTCTTCAATTTTCTTCAGGCATTCCTCTCCCGATTTAGCCATGCCTGAAACAATGTAGTCTAGACTCTTCAACATGGCCTGGATATCCTTTGCCACGATGCCTTCATCTTCGACAACAAATATTTTCATTTTATCCATGAAATCTAAACCTGCCAGCCCTCAAAGGGGAACACACGGCAAATCCACGCATGCGGCATCGTTTCAGTTCGAGCGTTCATGCATTAATTTCTCAAACACAATCCTGAATGCCGTTCCATTCCTGCGATCAAGTTCGATTTTTCCCTCAAGCTGCTCAACCAAAGTGTTTATCAGTTGTAAGCCCAAAGATTCTGTTCTGCGAAAATCAATATCTTCAGGGATTCCGATCCCGTTATCACTGAAGTTGAGAATATACTTATTCTCCTTGTATGGATGAAAGTCGATGATAATTTTTCCTTTTCTTCCGTCGGAAAACGCATGTTTAAGAGAATTCGATACCAGCTCATTAATAATCAATCCACAGGGAATGCCTGTATTGATTCCAACAAAAACAGATTCGATCTTCAGCTCGATTACAACATCACCATTCCTGACTCCATGTGAATGAAATAGAGCTGCGATAAGATTTTTTACGTAGTCGGCAAAGTTTATCTGGGATACATCTTTTGTCTGATAAAATTTTTCATGGATGAGAGCCATGGAGCGGATACGAGCCTGAGTGTCGTTGAACATATTCAGTAAATCTTTATCCTTGATGTATCTAGACTGATAATTGATAAGGCTGTAGATGATTTGCATATTGTTCTTGACTCGATGGTGGATCTCTTTCAGAAGCACCTCTTTCTCTCGAATGGATGCCTTCAACCTCTCTTCAAGCTTTTTTCTTTCGGTCACATCCCTGTGCGACAAAATAAAATAGAGGGTTTCCCCGTCTTCTCCTTTAATCCGCCTGGCGCTCAATATGGCAGCATGCTCTTCCTTGTTTCTGGTCAGGAGCATGACTTCCTCTTCCATGTTCTCCAAAGTCCTCGTCCGGTCGACTATCAGTTTTTTTATCACTGGCAGCGATTTGGCCGAATAGATTATTTTTATCGACTTGTCGAGTAAGCCATTCTTTGTATAACCGAGTTTTTTTAAAACGCATTTGTTGACATCGAGAATTATTCCCTTCGGCGATACGACAAGGCAAAGCTCCGGAACATGTAAAAAAAACTGCCTGTATCTCTCTAGTTTATTGATGGCTTTATCATTCACTTTATACTTCCTAGAAAAGAATCAACCCCATCCCAAAGAGTGGGGACATGGATATTATAAAAAGGAGACTCAAAATCATTTTATTTATAGGAGAAGAAAGATATTCGGTTAACTGTCTCAATTTATCTTTATCCTTTCCAGATAAAAATTGACTTTGATACGCTTTTTCTTTTCATACACAAGATTCGGTTATACCTCCAATTGCAGGCCTAATGTTTCTACCTTTCGAAAATCTATATTTTTAGGAATCCCCACACCATCATCACTAACAATCAGCGTAAAATAATTATTTGTCTTCTGCGGCTTATTTTTTTGTGGAAAAGACACATCTGTGTTTGATCGAAGAGCGATCCTAATTTCACCTCTCTTATCCTCAGGAAAAGCGTATTTTAAAGAATTTGAAACAAGTTCATTAACAATCAAACCACAAGGGATTGCCGTATTAATCCCCAGGAAAACAGAATCAACATTGATTTTTAATTTGATATCATCTGGTCCGATTCCATAAGAATACAGCAAACTCAATGTGAGCTTTCGAATGTAATCGCCGAAATTTATTCTCGCAAGATCTTTTGATTGATACAGTCTTTCATGGATAAGAGCCATGGATTTTATGCGGTCATGACTTTCCTTTATCATATTGAGAATATTTTTATCTTGGATATACCTTGATTGAAGACTGAGCAGACTGTAGATGATCTGCATATTGTTCTTGACTCGATGGTGAATTTCCTTCAGAAGTAGTTCCTTTTCTTCAAGTGATATCTTAATCCGCTCTTCTGCCCGCTTTCTCTCGGTGATGTCTCTGCCTGTTGCCTGTAACCCTGCATAGTTTCCTGTTTCGTCAAAAACAGGAGTGCTGTTCCACTCAACAGTTCTCCACCCCTTTGGAGTCTTCTGTCGGTTTATCACACCCCGTACCACCTTCTTGGTTATAATCATTTTTTGAATAACAACTTTCGTTTTCTCAACATCATCGGAATTCATATAGTCAGCAAACTTGCAAGCGTGCTCATTCAGAAACGTCCATCTCCCTTCTTTATCAACTTTCACGATGATGTCACCGGTAAGATTTGTCACATCGATATATTCCTCTCTTGATTTTCTCAGCAGTTCTTCTGCAATTGGTCTCTCCTTTCCCATCGTTACATTTATTAATTGATTTTTTTATTGGCTTTAATGAGAGTTATGAGTGAAAAGTGTCTTCTTCTATCGGTGAGGTAAGATACTCAGCCAGTTGTTCTTTTTTTTCTTTGTTTTTTTTCAGAAACATTTTTCGATATTCTCTTATTTTTTCTCTTTTCTTGAGTTCAATGACTTCAATATCCTTAGTTAGCTTGGACACTATTTCATGTTCGGCACCTAAAAAAAGAATCGCGGTCTCTCCTTGTTTTAAAGTTTCATTTATGTTTTGTGCAATGAATTCATCTCTTTCTTTCAATAATTTTATTTTACGAAATTTGTAAACCAGAACATCTAATATTTTTTTTATCTTCTTTTTTGATTTTAGTATTTTCATTAGATAATCGTATTCTTTTTTGACCAAAGAAAAATCTTCAGTCTTTACCAATTGAGCTCCCCGATCCATCAATTTTGAGACGATCTCGAAATTTCTGCTCCCTTGTTTTCTGCCCTCCGAGATAATCTTCTGCCCCATTTCTTCGTCAGCCACCAGTCCATCTTGATAGATTTTCAAATTTTTAACCTCAAAGTGCTCAAAATAATGATCAATAGAATCCCAAAATCCTAACAGAGTTTTTTCATGTCCTTTCCAAGCTTCATCACCGGTCATGCTTTTCCCTCGTTTGCTTATTTCAGAAGAAAACTCACCCAGATCCGCACTTATGTGGATAATAGGCATGTAAATCAATTTTCTCATCCCATAACTTCCTTAATTATTAATTTTAAATTGCTTTGTTTTATAAATGCATTTCGCTGACCTCGATTATCATTCTGGCCGATTCTCCTCTTATATTCAGAGCAAAACGGCAATCTCTGCAATCGTCACTTTCTTCATTAAATTCTCGACAGGAAGAAAGGATATTTTTTATTTTTAGTAATTCTTGAGCTTGTTCTATTTTTTGAGAGCTGATTTTGCGGCTGTTGATGACTTGACTCAATCTTTCTATTTTCACTTTATGTTCAGAAAAGATGGGGCAATTGATTTGGCTTTTAAAATTATTTTTTTTCTTCATTTTTTTTACCTTTATATTTCATTTGAAAGTCTTGCTGCTCGATGGGGACAAAAATTGCCGCGCTGTGCTCGCAACGATAATCTATTTCCATTTTTAATTTCTAATTTGCATTTACCCAATATTAAACACTCCTTGACAAAAGCTGCAGCCGCCGGGAAGTGTTGAGTTAAATTCAAAATTGGCGGCCGGATTTATTGCTTTTGCCACATTATTTATGTATTCGCTGCATGTGTAAGCACAATTTAACCATCCAGGCTCCAGATCCAACCCCATACTTCTAATCACGGAATACTGCCAGCAGGCCAACATTCGAATAGTTGATTGTACAGCTCCTTTCTCCAGGATCTTGACTTTGGGGCTTCCGATGATGGCAGACATGGCTCCGTAAGTCTTGGCTATGGAAACAGCATCATTTCCTTTGATGCCAAGTCTTTCTTTGGAGGCTAGATATTTTTGCCCGATTGACTTCAGGGCTATTTTTTTGGCCTCCATAAGATCTTTCCATGAACCCTTTTGTCTTTTTATCAAATCCTTCTCCATCTGATAATTTGCCTGAGTGTATTTAACCAGGAATATGACTCTGACCCAATCCTTGCTTACCACCTCGAACTTTTCTCTGACAGGAAGCTTTTTTATAACCTCTTCGATTGAATCAAAAAGAGCATCTTTCATCTCTGGCATCAATTCTTCAAACTTTTCCTGTGCCTGTCGGATGCACTCAACTGCCTTTTCGTGTTCTCCTCTGGCCTGGTGAATCTCACCCAGCGTGACATACGGAAGAGTTTTGTCCTGTGCTATTCTGAGTGCCTCTGCCGCCTGACAAAATGCCGAATCCAGTTGGTTTATGTTCATGTAGGAGTCTGCTATATTATTGAGGATAAGAGCTGGATTATTTGAATCTTCCTTTAAGGCTTGCAGGTAGTGCTGGATTGAGGCATCATAATCCCTTTTCTCAGCACACCTGCTTCCCATTCTCATGGAAAAACTCCAACCAATCTTGTCCAGGCTGTATGTCGCCATCACATCACCTCCTCATTCACGGAGAACTGATAAAGCTTCTCTTTAAATTGAAACGTGGAAAGGGCTCTTTCGTAAAGTTCATTGAGATCTTCATCGGAGATATTTCTTAATCTAATCACTCCTTTCTTGAGTTGATATGAATATTGATCCCAATCTGAAGGCTTCAACATGGCATTCATCCGGCAATATTCGAAAAGGGGGGTACCTGGGAAAGGGGTTACTATTGAAAATCCTGCACTGTCCATGCCGTGATTCAACGCAAGATCCGTTGCGAGATTTATTGTATCCTCAATCGTTTCAATAGTTTCGGTAGGATAGCCCATCATGAAGTATCCGTAAGAGGAAATCCCCACCCTTGCCGTTAAATCTATCGTTTCCCGGACTTGCTTGATGGTGAATCCTTTTTTACAGAAGTCAAGTATCCTCTGGTTTCCAAATTCAATCCCATAGAAAATAATCAGGCACCCGGCATTTATCATCTCATCGAGCAATTCTTCAGACATGAGCCCTACTCTTCCATCGCAAGCCCAGATAAGATCAGTCAATCCCCGGTCGATTATCCCCCGGCATAAGTCAATAGTCCATTTTTTGTCCACGATGAGGAGGTCATCAACGAATCTGACATATCTTACGCCAAACTTTTGATGAATTTCCTCGAGTTCATCCAGGACATTCTCCACAGATCTTCTTCTGTGTTTCCTGCCCCAAATCGCAGGAGCAGCACAGAATGCACAATGATAAGGGCATCCTCTTGTGGCTAAAACAGAACTGAATGTTTGGCCATCGGTCCATAATCCCCGGTATGCGGGATGAAACAAAAGCTCCCGGGCGGGAAAGGCAAATGTATCAATGTCTTGTACGAAGGGCCGATCTGGATTAATAACGACGTCACTGCCTCGTTTGAAGGTGATTCCTTTAACCTTTGCCGGCCCGCCGCCGTTTGACAGGCATTCAATCAATTCCAGAAGCGTTAACTCGCCTTCTCCCCTCACACAAAAATCCACTGATTCATTGGTAATAATTGTCTCGTGTTCAAAATGGATATGGGGGCCTCCCAGGATCACTTTTATGCCAGGATCGATTTCCTTTACTTTTTTCGCAAGATAAAGGGCGTTGTTCAAACGGGGAGTGGTAACTGTGATACCGACGAATTGAGGGGCATCCTTTTCGACCCTATCTATGACTTCATCGTGGGAAAGGCCCCGAGTTCGCGCTTCAATTAACCTCACGACTACGCCGCTTCGTATCAGCGTTGCTGCTATGTAGGCAAGCCCAAGAGGGGGATAGACTTCGTGCATTTCGGTAGCCTTGGGAGCTTCCTTACTTTTGAGCATATCTGGAATCTGATCAGGGGGATCGATTAATATGCATTTAGGCGACTGATCTTGTTTTACCATTTTTCTTCTTCCTTTGTTTCTTTCTTAAGATTCTCTATAGCTCCCTTCCATTGGACAGCATTTCTTAAAGAAAAGTGAGAAATTCTCTTTATTCCATCCTCCTCTCGAGTAAGACGCAGCTGCTCAACCTTTTTGGCTGGAATCCAGTTCCTGTCAACTACAGTAATTTTACTCAGTGAGTCTACCGAAATCTCGAGTATCCTATTTTGTCCTTGAAAAAAGGACAATTTATTCCTCGTAAGAAACAGACGGCCCATCTTCCAGGTAGACCTCGCGGGGTTACCAGCATCATAGGCAGCCTGCTCGTGCAGCAGGACCTTTTCTTTATAAATTTCCTTGGGAGCCTTAAGGTCCCTGTGCATTTCCATTGCACTCCTGATCTTGTTATCTCTTCCCGGATTAAACAGCCCTTGTCCTTCACTCATATTTACATCCTTTTTCTTATTCTGAGCTCCAGTATGTTATTTTTATATCTTTTCATTAAATCCTTCTCCTCAACTTCCACAGGAAGGGATATCTCCTCTTCACGCTTCGAATTCTGAGAATTTATGGAAATACAGAGCTTCTGCTCTCTCACTGCTACTGAGATATCTTCTTCCCTCACGCCTAATAATTCTGTAATAATGGCTAAATGATCCCCCTCATCAAATATGTCAAAGATAGGTTTCTCTCTTTTTACTTCCGGTTCTTCTCGACCTAAAATCCACCAGTGAAAGGTTACTATCTTTCCTGTCTCTTCATCCTTTTTTGCCTGCTCAAAGGAAAGGATGGAATGCCCCAGAAACCTTTCTGCAGTGGGATTTATTACCTCGTTAATCTTAAAAAGGACATTCATATGATTGGGAGCTTCATAAAGAGAAGCTAATTTATCGATGTTTGCATGCTTTTTTTGCCACAAATAGGACAGAATCTTCTGGCTTTCTCTATCCACTTCCATCATAACCTTATTAATGCCCTCTTCATCAACTGTTAACAAAGATTTCTCGTAAATACGCTTCTTCCAGGTTTCTAGATTATTCACTGCAATCCATGCTTTACATATCTTGATGTCGTCAGGCTCTTTACTGATACTCGCTCCACGCTGGCTTTGATATGTTAGACAGAGGACTTCCTTCGTTCTTAAAATAACAGGCTTTTTTTCCGTAGAGACACCGGTTATGTTGTGAAAAGGAATCTGAAATGTCTTACTGGGAGGTTGATACGAAATCAACCTCTCATTTGTAAGAATAAAACGGCCCGGCTTCCAGCCAGACCTGGATGTGTTTTCCTTGAGTAATCCGCCGCTCGACAAGAATACTTCTTCATCCTTGTTCAAGCCTAAAAAAGGAGGAAGTTTCTTATTCCTGTTTATTAATCCATTCATTTGAATTTCAGACCACGCTCCATCTTTCTTTCCCGCTTTTTATCTTAATTTCATTATGTGCAGCTTCTATGATTTCCCTTAACTCCTCTGTTTTCGAGTGTATTTCTTCTTTTTTTGCCTGCGCTAACGCTGTCTTGACTTCAAAGATAGCCCTTTCTATCTTATCCATTTGATATTTATCTAAAATATCAAGGCTCTCTTCCATGACCATCTGTGCGCTGGCAATCATACCTTCTGCTTGGATTCCAACCTGGACTTGTTCTTTCCTCTTCTCATCATCCTCGACATGAATATTAGCTTCTCCCAACATCTTATTGATCTGTTCCTGAGAAAGCCTCTTGGAGGAACTCAATTTTATGTTTTCCTGGTTTTCTGTATGCAAATCCACAGCAGAAACCTGAAGAATTCCGTTGGTATCTATGTGAAAAACGACTTCAATTTGAGGCTCTCCTCTTCGCCCAAGAGGGATATCATTTAAGGTGAATTTACCAAGGCTGATATTATCCAAAGCCAAAGCCCTTTCTCCCTGCATGATATGAATATCCACCTGGGTTTGATTATCGCGGGCTGTGGTAAAGAGCTGGCCAAGGGATGAAGGAATAGCCGTGTTTCTTTCCATAATCTTGGTAAATATTCCTCCCAAGGTTTCGATTCCTAAAGAAAGAGGAGTCACATCTACCAGAGTGACATCCTTGACATCGCCCAACAAGACTCCAGACTGAATTGCTGCTCCGACAGCCACTACTTCATCGGGATTAATTTCCCTGTAGGGCTCCTTTCCAAAAAGTTCTCTTGCCAGTTGTTGGACAGCGGGCATTCTGGTTGATCCACCCACAAAGACGACTCTATCAATATCCTGGGGTGTGAGTCTCGCATCTTCCAACGCCTGCTTTGTGGGACCAATCATCTTCTCCAATAAATCCTTGGTGAGTTTTTCAATTTTTGCTCTTGTTAGACTGGTTTCTAAGTCCTTCCCCTGGGCAATATAAGAAATTCTGATATTCGTGATTGACTTGTAAGATAATTCATTCTTAGCCCTCTCTGAAGCTTCCTTCAACCTTTGGAAGGCCACTCTGTCTTCTCTTACATCGATTTTATGTATTTTCTTGAATTCGTCTGCCAGATAGTCCAATATTCTTAGATCCCAATCATCACCGCCTAGATGGGTATTCCCGTTCACTGCTTTAACCTCAAACACTCCTTGGCCCAATTCCAGAATAGAAACATCAAACGTCCCCCCTCCTAGATCCCAAACCAAGATTTGGTGGGCATCTTCCTTATGTATGCCATAAGCTAGTGAAGCAGCGGTGGGTTCATTTATGATCCGCATCACCTCCAGTCCTGCCAGAAGACCGGCCTCCATAGTGGCCTGACGTTGATTGTTGTTAAAATAGGCAGGCACTGTAATGACTACCTTATTTACTTCCTGACCTAAAAATGCCTCTGCTTCCTTTTTCACCTTCCGCAAGATAAAACCTGATATCTCTTGGGGTGTGTATGTTTTCCCCTCGATTTCTATTTTTCGATCACTTCCCATCCAACGTTTAACGGAAGCTATTGTCCGGGCGGGATTGGCCGCTGCTTGAGCCCTTGCTACTTTTCCTACCAATGGAGTCCCGTCATCAGTAAAAGCCACCACTGAGGGTATAAGATTTCCTCCTTCACGACTTGGTATAACCATGGCTTTTCCATTTTCTACATAAGCCACCACTGAAAATGTCGTTCCCAGATCAATACCGATTGCTCTTGACATTGTCGCTTCGCTCCAATTTTTAATTTTACATTTTTAATTAATAGCTTTAATTTTTAATTGCGTCTTTTGTTGTGGGCTGATCCAATCGCATTTTAAGCATCCCTCCTCCAACAATTCTTTAACCGGCGCAGGATTTCCACATTGAGGGCATGTTTCTTTATCTTCTTCAGCCTGACTTTCCTTAGAAATAGCCCTGTTCAAAGCCTTTTCCCATTCATCTATCTCTTTTCCGGAAAAACTGGCCACAGCCTTGGTTCCGTTAACACTGTAAATGACATCCAGCACATCCTTATCTTTTAATACGGCACTCAAATCTCTCCTCTCCTCGACTACTGCTCTAACTCCCTCTATGGGTATCTTGAAAGCCATCCTGCCTTCAAAATCATACCACCAAACTAACCTCTTATTTGTAAGGTATAGGCAGCCGGGCTTCCAGGTTTCACATAAAATTCCGCCTTCCTGCGTGAGATGCCACATCTTTCCTTTACAGGAAATTTTCTCCCCGTTTTTTAGAAAGCCCGGTGCCCTCTCATCAAGCATCCCACTTAGTATCTCTTCATCTAATGTTATCCCGGCCTTATCTATTAAAAACTCGAGTTTTTGCTTGAACTGTTGAGTATCGAAAACACTTAGTCGAACCACGTTTTTATCCTGGAGATAGAGATATATGATGTCCCTCATTTTTCCCGTAAAGGATGTCTCGCTTCTCACCCCAATGGCTCCTATCTTGACAATTGGAGTCTGAAAGACTATCTCATCAAAATCCTTCTGATAAAGCAGAAGCCTGGTGTTGGTAAGGTAAAATTGTCCTGATTTCCAAACATTAATGATTCCTTGCTCATAATGATAAGAGCCAAATACTCTCAAAATGAGTTCCTCTCCCTCTATTAAGGAAACTTCTTTTGTCTTTCTATGCTGGGACTCCCACATCCGGGTTTTGACATCCATGTCCTGCATTATGCCGTACTCCGCCATAGTCTCCATTCCAGCCAGGGCCGCTCTGAGATTAACCCCAATCAAGGGAATCCCAGCCACTGAGATGACGATATCCGCGTAGAGCATTATTCCCTTGTCAAAAACCCTATCCAGCAAATCAACTAAAGTCGCCCTGCCTCTCCAATCCCGTTCAGGTTCCATGTGTCGCTACGCTCCAGTTAAGATAATTAAAAATTAAAAGTTAAAATTTAATAAACGGCTTCCTTGTACTCAAAGGCCTGGCGGCAAACCTCTCGCCTTTGAGTGAAAGTTTAAATTTGCCAGTTGGTTTCTCTTCAATATATCCGTCTTTAGCCAGAATATAACAAATTTGAGCAACATATTCCTTTGAGATTCCCAGCTTAAACGCTGCTGATTCCTTATCTGCTTTCTCCTGTTCCTTAATGATGTTTAAAATTTGTTTCTCAATACCTTTCATATTTTCTCCCTTCGTTCGTCGAGTTGGTTAATTTATTAATTCCCGCCTAAGGCAAATCAGCCTCTGGCTTAAATAAATTGACAATTAAATATTCTTCTTTAGACAAATGAGTACGGTGGCCATGGCCCGGTGAAACGGACAAAGAATCCTTCCATATTGTTAATTTTATCTAATTCATCCCCTAAGGCTTTCACATTTTTTTTATCCGCCAAACAGGATACATTCATAAGCATCTGCCTTTGCTCCTCTACTGCCTTTAATTTTTCTATTTTGATTTCATCAGTATATTCTTTAATCCTTCCATAGAACTCCTTGAAATATCTTTCTCCTTCTTTCTCTAATTCTCCTCTCAATAACTTTTCTAGCTTTTGCTTATACATATAGGCTGCGCCTTTGGACTTAGATTTAATTTCCTCGCTCAATTTTTTTAGTTCTTCGTCTTTATATGTAACTAATTGAGAAATGACTTTTGTATCCCAGGAAACTTGAACCGTATATTCGGCTTTACCTCTGACTTTGTCTAATTTTTCTCTAAGGCTCTTGTAATCCTCCTCTATCCAATATTTAACTATTTCATCCGCGGGTTTTTCTCCATCGGCCTTGATTATAGTGTCAAATCCGAAAGGTAGAACCGTCCCCATCTTCTCCCAGGCTTTCTCTATAACCTTTTCATGTGTAATAACCCAGTTTTTCACCACTTCATTATCTTTTGATTCATATGGTTCGTCAGGGCAGTTGTGAACTACGGCAGATATATCCTGAAAAGGGATTGTATAAACTTTATTGTCCTCTATCCCGATTTTCCCCAATTGCGTCTTTTGAGAATCCTCAACAATACAATAGACATATCTTGCATCATTCATGTCGCCTCTCTACAATTAAAAATTAAAAATGTAAAATTAAAAATTTTGGATTGTCCTAAAGTGACGGGATTCAATGTCATCGCGAGGAGTGAAACGACGTGGCGATCTCTTATAAATAAAAGATTGAGATTGCCACTCTCCCTTCGGGAACTCGCAAAAACAATGTATTTGCATTTTGCATTTTGCATTTTTATCTTTTCTTTCTTACTCTTCATTTTTAATTTTTAATTTTGCATTTTTAATTGCTTGGTTTTGCTGCCTCTTCCCATCTTTTCGGATTTATCATCTGATCTAAAACATCATCGACAAGGTCATCCAGCCCATCCCTCACTTGTTTGACTGTATCCGAAACTCCCTGTTCTAGCTTCATCTGGTCGATGGCAATATCGATTTCCTCGAGAGATCTTCCCAGCCTTTCCACCTCCTCGTCGGCCAAACTTCCGCCTTCCATACGCCTGAGCGCCTGATGTTTGAGTGCATCCCTGATTACCTCTACAATGGCAATGACCAGACCCAATAGACCGTGCTTCAGATTGTCTTCGTTAATATTAATAGTCATGTCGCTCTCCAATGTAAAATTAAAAATTATTTCATTTTGCATTTTTAATTTTGCATTGCTTTGTTTTCATTTTGAATTTTTAATTATCTTCACTTCAAGTATCCCATTCTTATAAGTCTTTGTTATTTTCCCTTCAGGGACGCATGGTAAAATGATTTCTTTGTGATACTTTTTCCCGGCTTTATCGGCAGATACAGTCAATTTATCCTTTTCTAAGTTGACTTTAATACTCTTTTCATCTACTCCGGGAACCTCAATGATAACCATCACATAATCATCCTCATCAAATATATCCACTTCTCTTTCCCTGGGCACAGGTCTTTCTCTTTTAACTCCAGGACACTCCCTGACATGTGTCCTTGGCCTAAAACCTCTTCCCGGATAAGGAGTTCCCTCTCCTGTTCTTTTCAATGGGGTCGTCTTTAATTTTTTCCTCAATTCTGAATCAACCATCTTTAGCCTGTCCTGAAATTCAGGAAGCTTTTCTACGCTTTTTAATAAGCCTCCTATACCAAACATATTTCCCACGCCTTTGAGAATCTCACCCGCGCTGGATTCTTCTGCTGTTGTTTCTTCTTCCTCCACAGTTTCTTTTTCAAGCTTTTTGATTTTTTTTTCGAGTTCCTTTATTTTTTCTTCGTATTTCTCTTTATCTGTTTCCTTCATTTTTCTCTGCCTCCTTGTTTCTTATTTTGGTTTCCATCCGCAAATGTAACATCCCTTCTCCTTTAATTGATCAGTAATTACTTCTCTTCCACACCTAGAGCACGTTGTCTTGAATATGAAGAGACTTTCTATGTTTACTGAAGGCTCGGTTCTCATCCTTAGGCCTTGATGACTCATCTGGTTACTCTGAGCTGCCTCAATTTCTTCCTCTGTTCCCTTCCATCTGCATAAATAACAACCCTCTTTGATCAACTGTTTCTTAACTACTCTTCTCCCGCAGGAAGGACACAACATCCAATAACCAGATCTCCTTTGCTTTTCATCTTCCCTTTGAACGTTTGTTAATACTGCATTTACGAGAGTCTGAGAAACAGGATCTACTGGCATATATTTACTCCTCAAAAATTTGTTTCCATTTTTAATTTTGCATTTTTAATTTTTAATTTCTTCTTTATGAGATTGCCGCGCTAAGCTCGCAATGACAATCTATTGCCATTTTTAATTTGTCTTTATACTACTGGTAGCTCGTAGTTTCCTCTTCGTTTTCGGTTGTCTGTCCGGTCCATTTCTTATATTTTTCTTCAGGAGTAATAGGGGTGTCTTCTTCAGTGCCTGTTAAACTTTCCCAGGGTGTCCTAAATTTAGGTTTTTTTCCTAAGGCCCTCCAGCCCTTATCAGCAATCCTGACCTTCCCTCCTGTTAATATATCTATATAGTCCCTTCTTCCCATGGAGCCAAGGATGGCACTGGTATAATCCAACCGTAATCCCATTTCCCTGCTGACTTTTATTTCTTTACATTCACCGCCTTCCTCGTCAATTATTCCCAGGACTTTCTTTTCATCAGAAGTTGGCATTTTTCATCCCTCCTTAATACAAATTACTTCTCTATTTTATTATTTTTTTTCTTTGTCTCTATTCGCCAATGTCCGGTTTCGAATCCTATGGTATAATTCCAGATATTCCTCACCTTCTTCTTTTGCTTTCGAAGGCAGCCTGGAACGAATACTTTCTCTTCTTATAATAGTACCATCCCACAGCCGTATACCGTCTTTAGTGTCTTCTGTATCAGGATTCTCGCACTCCTCCTCATAAATAGCTTGATAATCAAACTCGGTGCCGGTCGCATGCTTTATAGAAGAACCTTCCCCTGTTGAGTGTTTTATGGGGTCGTATTTCTTCTTTTTTTTCTTGAGATCTTCCCACTCTAAACCTGTAGAATGCATCATCCTTGTTCCTTTGCCTGAAGAATACTTTATTCCCATTTTCCCTCCATCCTATTTTTCCTTTTATTCTTCGTCTTCGATTTCTTTTTCTTCTTCTTCGATGAGCTGGTCGTACAACACCTTATAATCGGTTTCTTTACCGGTGTAGTGTGATAAAGAAGATTGTCCACCGGTTGAATGTTTTACTGACCTTGCCCGCCTTTTGATTTTTTCTAACTTTGCCGGGTCGATACCAGTAGAGCCTTTAACTCTGTTTATTCCTCCTTTGCTATATTTCATGATAAATTTGCCTCGCTTCTAATTCTTTTCAATTTGCATCTTCCATTCTTTCCATTTATTTTGTTTAAGTAATCTTTTAAAAAATAAAACTTATTTTTTGAGTTTCGCTGCCAATTTCTTGCCTTTATCCGTGGCTTCATACCCTGTCATGGTTGTTCCTCTTATGTAACCATTCTTATACAAGGCCCGGCAGAGGACAGCGGCATACTCGGGGGAAAAACCCATCTCTTTGCCTATCTCCTCTGGTTTTGTCACTCCCAATTCATTGATGACCATTAACGTATCCCTTTCACTGACCACGATTGTGGACATTATTGAGTTCCTCCTTTCTAATATTCCCAGACATGAGTATCCCAAGATTTCTTTTTTCTATTTTGCGAACCTTTTGGTCCAATCCTCTGTTGGAGAGTGGTCTTTCTTCTCAATCCCCGATTGTAAAGCACTGTCCAGTGAGAATCCTGGGGACCGAGGACCTTTATTTCTAGCAAATAGCCAGCCTTAAGCCTCATTTCTTCAAGAATATCCTCAGAAAGAATTATCCCTCCCCGCTCATCAACCTTTCTTTCAGCTTCGTGCATAACGATTTCCAAAGGTGAAATAAATGGAGAAAATCCAGGTTTGTTAACTACCATATGGGGATAACGTGTCGTGCCCTTTATTCTGAGCACTTTAATATCTACGACCTGCTCAGGATCCAAACTCGCACTTCTCCTGATATTGGCAGGAAATATGATCCTGCCTTCCTCATCCACTATACTGTATCCTCTCATCAAGGCCATGGTGCCAACCCTTTTTCCTCCAAGGCGTTTCTTCCCTTGGCAGTAATCGTGGTCTTGCCTCTGGGGGGAATGTCAATATAATCAGCTCTACCCAGAGACAACCATAACAGGCGGGCATAGTCATAGCTGACGACTAGGCTCCGGCTGATTCTGGCAACTGTACTTCCCCTGCCATTGTCAGATTGGGCTATTATCTGCAGCGCCTTTAATTCACTCTCACCCATCTCCCTGCTCTTTTCCTTATCTCCATGAATATCCTTTTTTCTCCAGCCAAAATCAAATTCAATGGACTGTTCCTTCTTGAGTTTCTCTTCAAGGAGTCCAATTCTGTTTTCCAGCTCGGAATATTCTTTTTGCAGTGAGGTCAGAGCATTGATCTCTGAATTTAGTTCAGAGGTCAATTTGAAGATCAGGATATCACGGTCCTTGCCAACAGCGGAACACCATGCGTAAGCATCATTATCTCCCTGTTTTGCCTCGTGTAATCTGAGTTCTAACTTTGAGATCCACTCCTTCCGAAAGGCTATCTGCCTCTGCACGGTATCCCTTTCAGTAATCGACTTTTTTAGTTCCTCTCGAAGGCGTTCGACTCTTTCTTGAAAATCCATTTTGTTAATCTTTTCGTTGCTCTTTTTTGTTGTACAAATAATGAATGAGCCTGAGATTGGTCAGGGCCTGCTTGTAGCCAGGGTCTATCTTTAAGGCTTTCTTGTATTCTTCGACAGCCTCCTTGAACCTGCCCTCCACACTGAACAGCCGGCCTCGATTCAGATGAACTCTTTTCTGTTCTATCTCTTCTCCTCCATATTAAATTTTGCCTCTGCCTTTACATTTCAAACAGTAGAGTCCCATAGCATCCCTACCTGAGCCTCCACATTCGGGACAGGTCTTCATCCCTTTTTTTACATGAAGGACTCCTTTGCCGCCGCAAGCCATACAGTTAAGCCTTTTGTTGTACTGGACACCAGTGCCGTCACAGACCGGACACTTCTCGTAAGGTTCTTCAATCATCACCGTGCCCCGTCCCTTGCATACCTGACACTCAGATAATACAGACATGAGTCCAAAGGGGTCTTTTCCCTTTCCACCGCAGAATGCACATTTTACCTCGGCCATGGGTTTTGGTGGGACGGCACTCTCAGACTTGATCTTTTTTGCTGATCTTTTCGCCATTTTTTTCACCTTCTTTCTTCTGATATTATATTAGTCTTCCTTTTCTCCTATTTTATCTTTTCACTGTAAAAAGGTTTATGCTTACCTATACTAACGCCAGTTATACTGCTTCTCCGATTGAAAGATTTTCTCGCCTTTGCCATTTAATACTAATTTTCCGGAGATCGATGAATCCAGCAGGTCCTGCTTAGCCAGTTTCAAACTGAGCCTTTTAACATTTTCCAGGTCGTTTATTCCCAGCTTTTGAGCGATCTCTTTAGCCGATATCTCCCCTTCGTCCCTGACTATTCGAAGAATTTCCCTCTCTTCATCGGAGACTTTCTCTATATCTCTTTCTTCTTTCATAACAATTGCTTCTTCACATGCCGGGGTAAGAGCGTATATGGTTTTTGACACCTTCTCCAAATAGCCTTTACCAAGCATAGACTTACAGACATATTCTGCATAGGTAGTGGATAACCTCACTCTGGGGGCAATCTCGGCTACACTGGCTTCGCCTCCAAGTCGATAGATTGCTTCGGCAACATCTCCCTCGCTGCCGCCGGGCTTTCTTATTAATCCTCTCCCGCCATCTTTGATAGAAACTACACCTGCCCCTTTACACCTGACGCAGGGAAGCGTATCATTACCCGCTGTTTTGCCACTGCCCCTGCATTTGGGGCATTTTTCAACAGGCTCCTTGATAGTAACAATTCCCTTGCCTTTGCAGGCCAAGCAGGTCAGATTGCTTCTTGACTTTTGTTTGCCAGTGCCCCGGCAATAAGCGCATATTACAGCTGGAGGATTAAGGCGTATCTCTCCCCGCCCTCTACATGCCGGGCAGGTAAAACCCGGAGGGTATTCTCCGGATCCATTACAGAAGCCGCATTTATGATGATTTTTTCTTATTATCTTGATTTTTTCTTCCTCTACAGCATTTGCTCCTGATTGTTTCTCGCTTTGAGTTCTCAAACCACGCCTTGTTTTTAAAGGCATCCATTGAAGATTCTCAAATCCCCGGGAAGATCTCGTGAATCTTCTTGCCATGCCTCTGCTTGCGGGCTTCCATGTCCAATCTGTTCTATTCAATCTTGCCTCCTTAAGCTCGAATGGAGCAGGTCTTTTTCAGTTTGTGGGCATCTTGTCGGCAATGACATATGCACCTCCTGACAGGCTGTACTCTATAAGGTTATTCTCCTTCAGATTATCCAGAAATTTTGAAACCATGTCCCTGGCTATAATTATCCGGGGCTCGGGTATTTTGCTAATTCTTATTAAATCATCCACTGGCACTCGCAGAGACCTGGATCCCGTCTTTTTTACTGCATCATAAATATTCTGGGCAAAAACAGGAAGACGGCCAAAATCTTCTTCTAGAAGTCCTTCACATACACTTGCAGAAACACCTTTGACAATATTGACCTGTTTAACCAGAGAGGATGCTCCTTTGATTTGTTTGATGACCTCAGAGTCTTGAGCAATCTGAACTCTTTTAAGCTCTAGGGCATCTCTCACAGGAAATCTATTTTGTTGACCATTCTGAACTATCTCATTTTCCTTATTCTTTATCTCTTTTTTAAGCTCGCTTAAATCCTTAAACATCAGGTTGATTTTTTCTACAGCCCGGGCAGTCCTGTTAAAAAGCCTGTTCATAGAAGAGTTAATCTGATTTTCACAATCACTTTCCTTTTGATAGAGGGGACCTAATCTATTTTCTATTTTCTTCAATATTTCCTGGTATTCCTCCTTTTTCAAGGATTCTTCTGCCAGGGCAAGTTCTTCTTCCTTGGATATAACCTGCTTTCTCGCCTCCTCAATTCGAGTCTTCAAATCATTAATTTGATTTTTCACATTCTCCATTTCTAACCTCCTCTTTTAATTTTTTATTAATAATTCTATTCGCTGTAGTTTTCTCGATATTTGAGTCTTGATTCTTATAAACTTCCATAAATACTTATTCTTTCCTCTGGCAAAAAATATTCTCCCTCCGGGGAATCCTCAAGATAGCCTTCCTCTACCAGAGTATTACATAAAATTTCTGCGTAACCAGGGCCGATTTGCATCTTTCTAAATATAGCCGTTTCATCTAGACGGTCATATCTGTCAATAATCTTAAGAAGACGGGATGCATCCTTTGAGGCTGGGATATACTTTCCAGAATGAGTCTTCAGCACAGAAAAATTCTTCATCCAATACCGGCATAAAAGGGCCGCATATCGAGGGGATACCTTTATTTTCTGGGCCATTTCTTCACTGGTTATTTCTTTCTTATCCCTTATGATCTTAAGCACCAGATCCAGGTCCTCTTTGAGCACATACCCCCTTTTGGCAGTGTTAACCAGAAAATTTTTTTCCACCAGACTCTGGCAGATTTTCGAAGTGAGTTCAGAAGAAATCGACAATCTTTGACTTATTTCATTCTCATAGACAACCCTGCGGGTCCTGGCTAAATTTATTAACTCGTTCTCAGCATCACTCTCGAGAGCATAACCTCCAGCCCGAATGGAGTTCATAAGATATCCCTCTTTTGCAAGGAGCTGACAAATTTCAGCAATATACTGAAGGGAGACTCCTAAAATTGCAGCTATTTCATCTTTGTTGATGCCTTTGCATAAGGAAATTATCTTTAATACTTGTAGCTGGATTCCATTCATTAGTTTGTTTCTCTTGCACTCCTTGTCATGGCCTGGCTTGCGTGAACGACTCCTTTGTTCCCTCTCATTTCCTTACACTTCAGGGCTGTACCGAACCTTGTTTTTGCAGGTATGGCATACCATTAAAACCCCTGATGTCTTCAAGATTATGGTTTCGCCGCAGCGGGGGCAGGTTTCTTCGCTAAGGCTGCCGTCCCCAATGAGTTTCCCTTTAATTTCTTTTTTGCCGCCGCTCTTGGGTGTATAAGGCTTTAGCGGTACAGGAGTATACGGTTTTAACGGCACCGGCTTATAAGGTTTGATCGGTACGGGTGTATAATCCTTCAATGGAACAGATTTATAAGGCTTGAGCGGAACAGGTGTGTAGTCCTTTAGCGGCGCAGGTGTATAAGCCTTTGGAGGTACAGGACTGTAATCCTTTAATAGAGCGGGAGTGTAAGGCTTAAGCGGCACTGGTGTGTAGTCCTTTAATGAAGCAGGAGTGTAAGGTTTTGGTGGTACAGGACTGTAGTCCTTCAGTGGAGCGGGTGTATAAGGCTTGGGCGGCACAGGAGTGTAGTCTTTTAGTTGAAAAGGTGTATAAGGTTTAAGGGGTACTGGAGTATAGGGCTTGGTTTTCTTTGGTGTATAAGGATTTGTTGGAACAGGCTTATAAGTCTTGTAATCCTTTTTTTTATGTTTGCTTTTACTTATCAAAGGCTCGGTCCTTCTGAGGCTTGAAAAACGCCTTGAAGAATTATCCTCTGCACATTTAAATCGTCTTCCAATTGTGTAGCTCATCTTTATATCCCCCTATATTAAATCCCCGCTTAAAATTTCTGCTCTTTTATTTGTTTTTTCTTTTGCCATCTGCCATTTTTTTCCTTTCCCAGGAGCACGATAGGTGCTATTTTTATCGTACATGAAGCGGGCGAATTCCGATAATGTATCTACCCCTCTTATTTCATGAGGATACAATGGTATTCTCGTTATTTCGCACCCGGCAAATTCGATTTTGCCGAAAGATTCCTGGATATAGCCAACCTGCTCTTCCCTTTTTACCGAGCAAAAATTGCAGGCTGTAGGCGGGAGAACCATATTAAAGACCACATGCCGGCAGGGAATGCCCAAACTGTTCAGGGTGTCCAACAAATCAACGGTTTCAAGAACACCCATGGCTTCGGCAATAGTTACTGTCACAAATTCACTCCTCTGGGAATCTGTCAGTAGTTCCTGCATGATTCGGAGCGTTGTTTGAGACGATATTATTCTCTTACTTATTGTCTCCAGATTTTCTACCGGATACTGTCTTTGGTACTTTAAAATCCCTTTATAAGTCACTCTGAGCCATTCCCTGACCAGCTGCGGAAATTTCAGGAGCTGGACAAGGTGGCCGGTGGGAGCCGTGTCAAAAACATATATGTCATACACTTCTTTCTCTATGAAACCCATGATCTTTTCCAGGGCCAGGACTTCTTCCAGCCCTGGTGGATAGGTATCAAAAAAATCGGTTAGAACAGTCTGGTCAAACTCTATTTTCCATCTTTTCATCTCTGACTGCCCTATTGATCTCATCCATTTTTCAAAGGCAATTCTCAGATTTTCCCTGTAATCTTCTCTAAAGTCTTCGTATATTTTCGTGCCGTTAATCTCAAGCGCAAAGAGGTTGTCTGTCTTCTGAACCGGGGTCACTTTATCCCCGATAGGAAAAGCAAAGCTGTCTGACAAGGAGTGAGCCGGGTCAGTGGAGAAAACCAGTATTTTTTTCTCAGGATTATGCCTGGCAATGGACAAGGCCGTAGAGGCGGAAACAGTCGTTTTTCCCACTCCTCCCTTTCCTCCAAAAATAAGGAATTGAAAATTCTTATCCAGCAGTTCGGACATCAATCCGGTTCTGAAAAAATCTTTATCTTTAGAAGCCTTTACTGGGGAAGAAGGCAAATGGGAATATTCCTTCCCGCTTAAAATCCGGGCAAAATTCAGAAGCCTTTCATTTCCCCGCACTTCATTAGCAAGGACGGGCACCCGTATAAGATCATAAGGTCTCAGTCTCTTTTTGATTTCGGCAAGATGCTCTTTCTGCCCCATTCCTCGGCTCGAACAAAAAGCGCACTCATCTTCTCCTTCGACACGATTGACAACAATATTGCGAACAGATATGCCTTCTTTTCTCAAGGCAAGAATAAGCCTTTCGGTCTCAGCAATGGCCATCTCCGTGGGGATAGTGACCGGGATAAACTCACATTCCTCAGAATTTTTAAGAACCGTTAATATTTTTATCACATTTTTCCGCAGTCTATCCACGAATACGGTCACATTCCCTTTGGGAGAAGTACGTCCAGACGTCGAAAAAAAACCGATGGAGGCAAACCCGCCGGCAATGGCTCTGTGTCTCTTTAAGGACATCCCAAAAACTTCAACCCATTTCAGCACCTTAGCAGGGAAGGCTAGCAGCCGAATGGTATGCCCGGTCGGCGCAGTATCCCAGATTACGGCATCATATTCATACTCTCTGAATACACCAAATTTAAGCAAATTTGCCATTTCCAGAAGAATCATCATTTCTTCCATGCCGGGTAATTTGAAGCTAAGAAAGTCTCTGATATCAATCTGGTCGGTGGTCAAGGACATACGGGACAAGTTTTGTATAGCAGACTCGTTTTTCTTCTTGAATTTTTCAAGCATGGCCAGAGGATCCATTTCTATGGCCCAGAGATTGTCTATCCCTTTTACAGGAGTGATCGTATCATTTATCTGACAATCGAAGCTGTCGGCCAGGGAATGAGCCGGATCGCTGGAAATAGCTAATAATCTCTTATCCGGATGACAACGGGCCAGATAAATCGCCGTGGAAGAAGATGACGTGGTCTTTCCGGTTCCTCCTTTTCCACCAAAAATGATTAGCCGTAATCTCTCATTGGACAAGAAACTGGGAATCTTATCATCAGATTCTGCTTCTAATCGGCTTAATTTTCCGTTTTCTGTATCTTTATCGATTTGTAATTCCACCTTCATGCTCCTTATATTTTTTTGTTAAGGATTATTTTTTTTCTTTTTTTCAGGTTTTTGAAAAAGTCAGGGCTGGTGCGTCTGAATCTCTTGTTCATAGCTATGGATTTCTCCTTGACCCACTTGATCCATGTTGAATCCTCCTGGCCAGGCTTTTCTGATGTGGTTCTCTTTGAGCCTTTATTAGCTGAGTTTTCGACCATATTCTTCTGCCTCTTTTTTATTCGATTCCGGAAGATTTCATGTTTTCATCAGCCGGAACCAGGGAATAGCTCAATCCTTTTTTTACAAAATGTCTCAACCAGACCATATCTCGACAGAGCTGTTCGGCATAATCGGCAGATATACCCATTCTCGCTCCAATTTTCCGAGGATGAGCCGTGCCAATTCCCTTGACAGCGTTAAAAATCTCTTTTTCCCTGTTAGTCATTTTTTTGCCTCCTTTTATATTTGAGATTGCTTCGTTTCACTCGCAAAAACACGCGAGGAATCATCTTACTTCTGCTTTAGCCTTGGCGCTCACCCAGCCGCACCAGGGACAACCTAAACTTATGAGGTCTTCGACAGGTACCCTCTTATCACACTGGGGACAGTTCTCATTAGCTATCATAGCTTCCTTCCATGCTGCTGTGGAGGTATCGGTACCGCTGGGAAATTCAAGGCCGTATTTCGCGGCGGTCTCAAAGGAAGCCAGGGCGGCTCTAATCTTAATCCCTAAAAGCTCTACTCCAGCAATGGAGATGGTAATATCGGCATTGATTATCAATCCCTTATCCAGAATTCTATCTATAACATCAACTAAAGTGCCCGATGATTGTTGTGTCTGAGGTTCCATCGATGATTATTCCTCCTTCTTTTTCCTGATTTTCTTTCTTTCCACTGTTTTCATCATTTATTCTCCAGCCTCATCTTCTCCGCCTTGATCTTCTCAGTTAGCTCTTTTTCCTTTTTTTTATATTCCCCCTCACCGATCTCTTCCAGTTCATAGCGCATTTTAAGTTCCAGGAGCTGGTCTTCAAGGGAAATCAAAACCTCACTCTCTTCCACTGCCTGGCGTTGAATCCTCTCAGCCAATCCCTTAAACATAACCATTGGCTGCAGGGGTGCGGTGAGTATTTTGGTCACAAATTTAAAAAGACCCATCTCAGTGATAACTACTCTTCTGCTTCCTTTGGGAAGTCCTGTTCTTCCCCAATCCCTTGCAGGCAGCATGCCCATGTATCTGGCAAAGCTGATGGGAGGGTGTGAACTCACAAGAGGCACAACACCTGAAACCATCCCAACCCTGCTGCTGGGTGCTGGTAAAATATCTGTTAACAGGGGTATACGGGCACTCTTCATGTCTGAAAAGTCAGGTAATCTGGTCTTGTTATAAGACATTTTTCCTCCTTTTATCCGTATATCACCCTTGAAAGACCGGTTAACTGGTCAATTCCCTTTATGGGATGAGGGAAAGCCGGTATCTGGCAAACCTGCTGCCCGGGCGATTTTTCCGTGATTATTTCTTGAATAAGTTTTTGCTGTTTTTCTCTTTTAGGCTTGCAGAAATTGCATTTAGTAGGAGGGAGTACCAAATTAATCAGGACGTGGTTATGGGAAATGTTCAGTTTTCTCAGCCTTTCCTCCATCCTGTCCATCTCGTTTTTCCCCATAGGCTCTGGAATTCCTATTACTCCAAATTGACAGCGTCCGGGATCGGTTAAAATCTCTTGAATCTTTCTGATCCTTTGTGAAAGCTCTACAAAATCAGCAGCCTGTTCAGACAGCTTGATCATTTTTTTATACTTGAGAAACAGTTTTAGTATGGCTCTCAACCAATTCCGGGCAACTTCGGGCATCTCTAAAAAACGCAGCATATGTCCGGTCGGCGCAGTATCCAGAACATATGTATCGAACCTGTTTTCAGCCACATAATCCACTATCTTCTTCAAAGCCATTATCTCATCAAATCCAGGGGGAGTGATATCAATCAGTCCCTCAAAGATTTCCCCTTCAAAACGGATGGTCATCCCTCCACTGGAAAATTCATCAAACATCTCTTTAATTCTATCTCTGTTATCTTTCTTCCACTCATTGAGTAATTTGAGGGCATCTATCTCCATGGCGAACAAATTATTTGTGTTTCCCACAAGAACATATTCTTCCCCTATGGGTAAGTCGAAGATTTCGGATAAGGAATGAGCAGGATCTGTAGAAAAAATCAAAACTTTCTTATTTGGGTTTCTTTTCGCTAAGGTAAGAGCGGCAGCGCAGGATATAGTTGTCTTGCCGACCCCGCCTTTGCCCCCAAATATATACATTAAAGTCTTTTTCTCTAACAGCCGGGAAACTTCTTCAGGTTTATTGATAGAAATAGATATGTTTTTAAGCTTAGGAGAGTCTTGTACGGAAAGAACAGGCTGGAATGATTTTTCATCAAACAGAATCTGGCTGCACTCCTTTAAATGCTCAATCCCCCGAATCGGGTAGGGAAAAGAGGGCAAATAACGAAGATTGTAATTGGAGAAATTCTGGAAAATGTAATCTAGCTGTTTCTTCTGTTCCTCCTCTACATGAGCACAATAGGGACAATTATTCTCACTGTTTCTTACCTGATTAACGATGATATCCCGGATTGGAATCCCATTTTTTTTCAAGGACTTAAGAAGGTCCTCTGTTTTTTCTACGGGTACTGCTTCCGGAATAGTCACAGCGACAAATCGGGTCGATCGCTGATTTTTAAATAATGTATTTACTCTTTTGAAATCAGTTTCCATTTTTTCGATAAACGCATCTGCATCGTCTCTTTTATATTTGCCGGCAAATGATTTGAATAAGAATCTGTGTTTGGACTGCATTAAATCGAAAAACTCAACCCATTTCTTCATATGAGCAGGTAATTCAAACAGTCTGATAGTGTGTCCGATAGGAGCAGTATCCAAGACGATTAAATCAAAACTGCCTTCTTTTAAGATATCTGCAAGCGTAACCACAGCCATCATCTCATCCAATCCAGGCATAGTTAGATCGAAGAACATGTTTATATCCTCGTTATCGAACAGAGTCCCCCGTTCGGCAATCTTCTTCATTACAGCATCATATTTCTTCTTGAACTTTAAATTCTCATCCTCGGCGCTCAACTCCATGGCCCAAAGATTTGGAAAATCTTTTACAGGTACGATTGAATTTCCGACAGCACAATTGAAACTATCACCTACTGAATGAGCCGGGTCGCTGGAGACGATGAGGATCTTCTTATCCGGGAATTTCTGGGCCAAATATATACTGGCAGCACAGGAACAGGTAGTCTTGCCGCATCCACCTTTCCCTCCAAAAATAAGAAGGGACAGATCCAGTTTCTCTCGTGAAAAGATAGATGAATTTTCGCTTGTCATTTTTTTCCTTATGTCATTGCGAACGACCGGAGGGAGCGTGGCAATCTCTTAAGGAAAAAGGGTGAGATTGCCACCCTACACTCGCAGTGACAAGAGTAACCAAAATTGATTACTCTTCCAGAATCGCTTCGGTCTCGATTCGTTTCCTCATTCCTCTACGTCTAAAGGAAATCAGGCTTCCTTCATCGTTCAGCAAAGCCTCATAGATAGCCAAGATATCCATCTGGTCCGGAAGAGAGTGCTTTTCCACCATCTCTACGGATACTCTCCATCCTTCCTCGTCCTTGGCCGCTCCTACAGTGCTGCTTAATTCCAGCCCGGTGACTTTACTCAGTTCTTCACGGGCTTTCTCAATCAATTGGGGTATTGCTATTGCCATTTCTTAACCTCCTTTTATCAGAATTCAAATGCCAGATTTTCCTGTCCTCTGATATCTGACCTATGCTCTCTGACTTATAATTTTTGTTCCACAATTCGGGCAGAAAGAATATTCATAGAAATAACGCCAGGTTGCGCCACAGCCTGTACATCCTATGTTAAGCTCCTTTCCGCACTCCTTACAATTATTCAGATTTCCCCAGGTTGCAGCTCCACACCGGGAACATCTGAATGCCCCTATTCCCTGACCTTCTTCTTTCATTTTTGTCACCTCCAATATAGGAAAATTTAAAATAAGAAATGTAAAATTAAAAATTGAAATATTCTTTCATAGCTCATCACTTATTATGAGATTGCCACATTCCGCTCGCAATGACATCACTCATCATTCATTTCCATTTTTAATTTTGCTCCTCGTCTTTTCTTATGGCTTCGAGTTTATCCAAAAGCTGCGCCTCCTGCTGCTCATATTCTTCTTCACTTATCTCGCCAACCTCATAACGCATCTGAAGCTCTAACATTGCTTCCTGTGTGCCGGCTTTATCAGTTGCTTCCTCCTTTGCAGTTTTCCTTAAGTTTTTGGAAATCATGATCGTACCTTTTATAGGCAACATGGGGAGGAAGGGAAGAACAGGCCATAATAAATCAAGGAGCCCTATTTTCATTCCTCCTTCTTCCCTTTCGATCTTCTTTCTAGGTTCCTTCTTGTGTTCCTTTGGTTCCGTTATGCTTTCTTCCATCTCTATATTAATCCTCCAGTATAATGACCAACTCTACAAAATTGATGGGAGGAACCGGCCCTATATACTTGAATCTCATCCTCCCATTAAGAGTTGAGTCTATTTTCTTGATGAGATCATCAAACTCTTCTGAGCAGCTTTTATCGACTAAAAAAGAATAGTTCATTACCATGTTATCTCCAAAAAGCTTGTTGCTCCGCTTATCAACATAACATCTCTTTAAGGAAGCATTAATCTGATCGGTTTCTCTATCTTTTTTGGCCTCTAAAGCCTTTTTTACCTTTTCACCCAGGTTTACCACCCTATTTTGGAGCTTAACAGGATTTCCTGAATCCATTAATCTCTTCATCCTCTTAATCTCTGCATTTTCCTTCACGATCTCTTGAAAGATGACTTTCATATCCGGCCAGAGAGCCTTAAGTCCTAATTCGATCTTATTTTCCATCCTGTCGAGTAGTTCCTTTAATTCTTCATACCTGGCTTTTAACACTTCTAATCTTATTCTTTGGGCAACATCGATTCCCTCTCTTCCGCCGGCTATAGTGCTGAATTTTACGGGCAGGATGGTATAGTTCTCCATCAACGTCTCCATGATTTTTTGATGGAGCAAAATGTTCTCCCGGCTGATAGGATATTTTGTTGTGGGAGAGTTGCTGACTACAACGCCAATATCTTGATAACAGACAGAATGGACCATATCTCCGCGGCCCCCGATTCCTATATTGCCGAAATCTTTCTCCTCAGAAGAATTGATGACACAATAGATGTATTTCCCTTCTTCTCTTTTGTGTTTTTCTATGTTCATTATCCCTTAAACCCTTAAAATATCGATTATTAGTGCTTCCTCTTGACTGCTTTCTTTTAAGGAATATTTTGACTCAGAGCGAAGCCCATGCTCGCAATAGCTGATGAGCATTTTATAAGCCTTAGTTAAACCTTCAAATTTTTTTTCCAAATCAGGATTATGGGAGTCATTATCCGGATGATACTTCTGAGCTAATCTACGATAAGACTCCTTAATATCGTTTGGAGTCGTTTCCTCGTCCAATTCCAAGATTATCCTCGCTTCATCGATCTCCTTAAAACTGACTTTTTTCACTTCATAAGTCGCGAAGCTGTAGAGGGGAAGAGGTCCGACACATCTAAAATTTATCGTCTCATTGTACTTTTTATTCAATTCATTCAGAGCCCGGTCAAATTCTTTTTCTTTGTCCTTATCCAAGAGAAAAGCATGATTCATAATCATCCTATCCTCCATAAGCTCATGTTTTTTTGATTCCTTGACTCTCCCTCTATCCATCAAGAATTCAAGCATTTCTTTTTGTAAAACATCCCTCTTTTTATCCAAAGCCTCCTTAATCATATTTCCAATCTTTACTCTGTCCTGGAAAGTCTGGTCAGGCGGCTTCTGAGCTATTTCCGCCTTAAAATTCCTTATTTCCTCATCTTCCTCCCCAATTCTCTTTATAACTGAATTTAGATCATTCCAGAGGGCAACCACATCCAGTTCTATCTTTTCACCTAATTTTCTTAGGCTGTCCTTGAATTCAAAATGGCTCTTTTCTAACACTTTTTTAACTTCATCTCCATTCCCCAGGAGAGTTCCAAATTTAAAAGGGATAATGGCGTATTCTTTCATGATTTTCTCGATAACGGTCTGATGGCTGACTAATTTTTCAGCCATTTCTTCCCTGGTGCCGTAATCAAAAGAACTCTTTGTGTAATCACTTACAACACAGGCAATATCTTGATAACAGATAGGATAGACTTTCCCTGCTTTCGCTTCCTCTACAGGAGCGAATTTAGTTTTATCCTTGGTATTTATTACACCGTAAACATACTTTGCCTGTTCCATTTAATTTATCCTTTGGTCTTTTTCTGCTTTCATGGCTTCTTCAAAATGCTTTTTGTTGATAGTAAATTTCTTTATTTCTTCCTGAGTAGGTTTCCCCTTATATTTTTCGATTAATTCCTTTACAGCCTGCATTGACGCCCGTCTAACCACTGCTTCTATGTCTGCACCTGTCCCCCCCTCGGTTTTTTGGGCTAATTCCTTAAAATCTATATTCTTATTTAATGGTTTGCCCTTTGTGTGGATTTTAAATATCTTAAGCCTTGTGTCTTCATCCGGAACCGGCAATTCCAGAATAAGGTCAAATCTTCCTGGCCGAAGAATTGCCGGATCGATGATATCTACTCTATTCGTGGCTGCAAGAACCACCACTCCTTTTAATTCTTCAATGCCGTCCAATTCTGCAAGGAATTGACTTATGACCCGTTCTGTTACCTGGGTCGTATCTCCGCCTCCTCGGTGAGGAACGAGGGAATCTATCTCATCAAAGAAGAGGAGGCATGGGGATGCTTGTTTGGCCTTTTTGAATACTTCCCTCACTCCTTTTTCACTCTCACCGATGAATTTACTCATGAGAGAAGGGCCGCTCACAGAGATAAAATTGACTTCACTCTCATTTGCCGCTGCCTTGGCGATTAAAGTCTTTCCAGTTCCAGGAGCCCCATGAATGAGTATTCCTTTGGGAGGATTCGTGTTTGCCTGAGCAAAAATATCAGGATACTTGAGAGGCCATTCCACGGCTTCCCTCAGTTTGTCTTTTATATCCTGAAGTCCGCCGACATCTTCCCATTTGACATCCGGAACTTCCACAAAAACCTCGCGAATCGCCGATGGGCCTATCTCTTTCAAAGCCTCCATGAAGTCATCCATCGTAACCTCTAACTCTAAAAGTGTTTCATAGGGAATATCCGCCAATTCAAAATCAATCTTGGGGAGAATCTTCCTCAGAGAAGTCATGGCTGCCTCACGGGCTAAAGCCTCCAGGTCTGCACCAACAAAACCATGGGTGATGGAGGCAAGCTTTTCTAAATCGACATCATCGGAGAGGGGCATACCCTGGATGTGAATCTGAATGATATCTAAACGGGCGTTTTTATCCGGAATAGGAATGCCAATCTCCCTGTCGAAACGACCCGGCCTTCTCAATGCGGGATCCACCGAGTTAGGAATGTTGGTCGCGGCAATGACGATAACCTGTCCTCTGGATTCGATTCCATCCATCAAGGCTAAAAGCTGAGCCACCACCCTCCGTTCCACCTGCTTTTCTGCCCCCATCTCTTCACGCTTGGGAGCAATAGACTCGATCTCATCCAAAAATATTATGGCCGGGGCATTGGATTGGGCTTCGGTGAATAAGCTTCGCAATCTGGCTTCACTCTCACCATAATACTTACCCATGATCTCGGGCCCGCTGACACTGTTAAAATAAGCATCGGTCTCGTTAGCCACTGCCCTGGCAATCAGGGTTTTTCCACAGCCGGGAGGACCGTATAAAAACACACCCTTAGGGGGGGTGACTCCCAGTCTTTCAAAGACCTGAGGATATTTCAAAGGAAGCTCTATCATCTCCCTGATTCTCTGTATCTCCTTATCTAATCCACCAATATCCTCGTAGGTTATTCTAAGCCCTCCTTTCTTTTCGGTGCCTTCCTCTTCTTTCATAGAGATTAGAGTATTGGGCTGAATCAAAACCGCACCATCTTTGGGAACAGTACTTAACACCCTGAAATCACATGAACTCGTCCCGAACAAATTTGCTCTCACTCTATCCCCAGATACCAGAGGAAGCCCTTCTAAGAGCCGCCCTATATATCGGGTGTCTCTATCTCCCCGAAGAGAACTGATGGTCATAGGAGCCAGTGTTATTTTAGTCGCTGGTTTATGATCGATTTTCTTTACATTAACTTTTTCATCCAATCCTATTTGTCCGTTTTCGCGAATAATACCGTCTATCTGGATAATGCCTTTTCCCCTGTCTTCCATATAAGCCGGCATCAGCTTGGCTACGGTCTTCTTTTTTCCTTCGAGTTGAATGATATCCCCCACCGAGGCTTCGATTTTATCCATATCTTTCGGATCTAAGCGGGCTATACCTCTTCCCACATCCCGTTTCCCTGCCTCGGCTGCCTTGAGAGTTATTGTTTTTGTTTTTTCAGGCATTTTTTTTACTGCTTTTGCTTTTTCCGGCATTTTTCCCTCTTTATAAAATATAAATAGCTGCTCAAAGGATCCAGATCTAAGATTAAGGAGTCAGGAGAAGAAGAATAAATAAGATCGCATAGAGGATCAAAAGTTGCAGAAAGTTTATTCCTCTTCCATACGGAATTCCAAAACCTGATCTCTGGCAATTTGAGCTGTGATTAGCTTTTCTCATAAATTTCTTTATATTCCTATTTTAAATTTTGCATTGCTTCGCTTTAATTGTTAATGGGTCATTTTCATAAGTTTTATTTCGAAAATTCCGTTTTTATAGGATGACTCTATCTTGTCTTTTTGCACTTTTGCAGAAAGGAGGATTTCCTTTGAATATTTTCTATCTTTGCTCTTAGCAGAAAGCTTGAGAATATCGCCTTTTAATTCAAAATTGACGTCCTTTTCTGAAACACCAGGAAGCTCTGAAATAATTAATATATGGTCTTTCTCATCAAAAATATCTACTACAGGCTCTCTCTCTTCTTCCACCACAGGCCCCTTGGGAGTCTTCTTGATATTTCCAAAGGTCTCTATTTTGGGTGCTCCACCGGCCATAGTCCTGACATTAAAACCATACATCCCTTTTATCTCTTTACCGATTTTTATCTCGCCTTGTTTACTCATATCTCCTGACTGCTCGGATAGTTTTGAAGCCAGGTCGACAAGATTACTGATTCCATTAAAAATCCCACCGAACAAGTTTTGGTCACTACCTCCGAAATCGATTTTAATCTGTTCTCCCTTTTTCTTTTTTTCAGTCATTTGAAACACCTCCATAGAAGAATTAAAAATTTAAAATTTAAAATTTTTATTTTCCTTTCCATTTAGTCATCGAAAATTGCCAATCCTAAATCCAAAATATTTTCTTTTGGATTTGGGAATTAGGATTTTTATTTACAGCCCGCCTTTCAGAACAGCAATCGGTCCCCTGCAAACAACTCGACTAATCTCTTTTTCACTTTTTGGAGTAAGAATATATTTTCCAGGAGCTTTTTCTCTTAAATAGCCATCCTTTATCAAATTTTCACAGATTACTCCCGTATATGCTTGAGTAATACCTATCTTTCGAGCAATGGCTTCATTATCAGATTCCTGCATCTCCCTGACTATCTTTAAAATTTGGCCTTCAGTACCTTTCATCTAAGCCTCCCTCCTAATTTTTTTTATAAAAATTTAAGCTGCTACCAGATCCGTTTTACGATCAATAAGTCTGTCGACTTCCCGCTCAATCCTTTCACTTTCCTTTAAGCACCATTCCATCCTTGCCTTCAACTTGCTTTCTATCTGGAGAAACTGGACAATAAGGGCATCAATGCCTTTGGAAGCGATTAAATACAGCCCTTTATTTTCCTTCTCGATGTAGCCACCATTATCTAGACACTCCAGTAAGTAACCGGCATACTCGGTAGTGACCCCCACGAGAGGGGCTAGTTTTCTTTTGGTTATTCCGCCGTTCCTTTCAATAAATCTTAAAGAATTTACTTCGTTTGATGTCATCTTGCCTCCTCGCCTAAAGCTCGTTGGAGTTAGGTTCGTTGTCTTGTCAATTCCATATATTCTTTTAATTCTTCCTCTGCTTCTTTATTTCTCCCTTTTCTGTCTAAAAGAATGCCTAAGTTGAAGTGTGCTTCTGCAAATTTGGGATCAATCTCCAATGTTTTCCTGTACACGTCTATAGCTTCATCGATAAACCCATTATTTTTGTAAGAAAGAGCCAGGTTAAAGTAGGATTGAGCATCGATATAGTCCAGGTCAATGGCTTTTTCTAATTCTAGAATAGCTTCTTCAAACTGACCATTTGCTTTAAATCGGTTTCCACTCTCAAAATGAGTGTTCGCGTGTCGCATTTAGTTTCCTTTCTGCCTCAGCAAATCTTTTTGATCGTTTTCAGAATCTTTTCTTTTATTTCTGATCCGTTTGTTTTACCTTTAAGTTGCATCTCAGAATCCAGGATATCTAGACACGTCTGTGTAAATTTATTATCTTCGGCATTGGCCTGAGCACTTGAGAGTTTCAATACCCGGGCCAGCATTATAGCCGCACGCACTGTGGGTACGTGGCCATCACCGTTATGCATTCGCAATTCTCTCACTATATCCACTATTTTCTCTGCATCAGGACGAGAACTGCCAGATTTGGCACAGGTAATCTCAACCTCGGTCTCACGGTCGTAATGGCTCAATTTCAGGGTTATCATCCTGTCTCTCAAGGCATCCTGCGATTTATACACGCCCGCGTATTCCACAGGATTACTGGTGAAGATGATGGAGAAATCGGGATGAACCTTTAAGTATCCTTCCTGGTTTCTGGCTCCAGGAAGGTCTAATATTCTCTCTTCCAAAACCGATAACAATATGTTATTGGCCTCGGGACGGGACCTTGTGAATTCATCATAGAGTAGGGTGAATCCATTCTTGCAGGCCGCAGTCAGCCGGTTATCCATCCATTTGCTCTGGACGCTTTCGTCTGTCTTTAATACGGAGTGGATGAAGTTATCCACCACTTTTTTTCTGCGGTATCCAAACTCGCCTCCGACTAGATCGGAGGTCACAAATTCTTCGTCTCCATGGATTACTAAAACCGGACGGCCTATTTGAGCAGCCACATACATCGCCAAAGTGGTCTTGCCTGTTCCCGAAGGGCCGCAGAAGTGGAGAGGATAGCCAGCCTTAAGATATAAGCTGGAACGGTCCAACAGATCCTTCACATAAGGTGTCTGGATGAAACTGGGCTGTTCTTTAGCCAACTGTATTGGTTGAATCTCAGAAATTGTGTCATAAACCATTTTCTCCTCCTTTACCCCATACCGATGCTGGCACAGGATTTTAGTTTAATTTTAGATTTTAAAACTTCTTTGTTTTGGCTCATCATGTAAATCACTTCATTGTTTGAGGCACAAAACCAAATTTTCCTTCCGAACAATTGATTTCTATCTGAGTCCTGGCAACTGGGCCTTTACCGCCTTCCTTTATTCTGCGTTTTTTTATCTCCTCCCAAGGCTCAATAGAAGCAATCCATCTATTATCCTGGAACTTTCTGACGTCTATGACCCTGCCCATTTCGCTCAATTTTTTATCCAGGAATTGGCTGACTTCTTCATCGCTCATCGATGCCATTTCTTCCTTATCGATGGAACTTTCGAGCTCTCTTTCCATCATTCTCTTCTTCTGGACAACCACCTCTTCATCCTCGATGAATTTAATGAAATCGATTCCCAATCGGTTATTGATACGAAAGTAAACGACAACAGGATGAACTCCCCCTCTCTTCTGTCTGGCCCGTTTCTCCTCCCACGGTTCGATCCAGACATCGACTGCTGTGTCTTTCCACTCTAAGTTATATACTCTGCCTACATTTTCGAAGGCATCTTCGATAAACTTATCGGCATTTTCTTTGGTGATATTGTCTTTTTCTTCAGTAATCTTGTTGCCGATACGGCTGAGTGGTCTCTCCAATAGCTTTTTGTATTTTTCGAATCTTATTTTCACCTGTTCCTGTTTTCTCTTTTCTTCTTCTCTCCTTTCTTTCAATGAGGCTGCCTCCTTTTCAAACCGATCGAATCGGCAGTCTTGTTTTTTTACTCCGCGGGCTTTTCGCCATTCCTGGGCTATCATCTTCCTGGCCGCACACCAGAGAGTAGCGGTATTGACAGATCTTGGCTCTTCTTTCTTTTTGCTCTCTCCCAAGGGTTTGTATTGATGCAGCGAGAATGATGATAAGGTCTGAACATTAAATTGACTGGAAGAGGATTCTTCGACAGGGTTATCAGCAGTTGGCGAAGAGACATTTAATTTAATTTCTTTGGGAGGGAGTTTTTCAATTTCAACTTTATTCTCCTTGGCTTCATGTTGTGAAGGGATTTCCCGGAAAGAGCTAAAAGAAGGAGATTTTTCTCCGTAAGACAAGGATCTTTCCCTGGCCATTTCTCTCAGAGCCTGTTTTCTTATGCTTGATCCGCTCATCTTTCAACGCTCCATATTCCATAATTTTCTCTGTGTTTTACTCTTTTATTCTCCCTAAATTCTTGAGGCTGCACAGGCTCTATTTTTTCCCCCTTTTCTCCAATAGACTCCTTTTCAATTTTTAGCTCATCTTCCTCTCTCTTTTCTTTTTTTTGTGTCTTTTTTTCAAATATAGCCTCCCCGGTAGGAGTTAAAGCGAAAGAATCACGCTCGGCCCTTGTTATCAATCCCTTGCCGAGAAGAGATTTGCACAAATAATTGGCATAAGAGGCGGAAACATGTATTCTTCCGCCGATTCCATGCCGGCCCGCTTTTCCCAGTTCATACAGGGCTTCCATAACCTCTAATTCGCTTCCGCTAGCTCGTGCGGCAGTCGGCGCCCTTCTGTGGTCCGAAGCCCTGGCCTCTTCTTTTGTGACTACTCCTGCTCCCATGCAACTCATGCAGTACAAACTGCTGCCAATGGAGCGACCCCTGCCATGACAGACAGGACATTTCTCGATGGGTTCTTTCACAGAAATAACTCCTTTGCCTTTACATGAGGTGCAGGTCACCTGAGACCTCGGCTGCTCTCTTCCACTTCCTCTACAGAAGGCGCACACGACTACGGGAGGTTTAACCTTAACCGTCTCCCTGCCAAGGCAGACAGGACATCTGTTGTTTGTCCTGTCTAAGCCTGTCCCCTTACAGAAACCACAGGAATGAACCTCTCCTTGCAGAATCACTCCTGTTTTCCTCCCAACCCCATAGGACCGGCCTGTATTTACAGACTCCCAAATCCAACCTTTATGTTGTTCCTCACTCATTTTCCTTTCCCCTTTCCCTTAATTTTTGATATTTGTCATCTCGGTTTTCTTTAATAAGTCCATTTTGCGGTTTTGATATTCCGGGGCAGTTTTTTCTCGGCTTCTTTATTCTCGGTTTCTGAAGTCTTTCCTTGATGTTCCAATGATTCATCTCTTTTTATTCCCTGAACCCTTTCTAAAGAAGGCAGCTCATCCTTAGCCTTCCTCAGAGCCTTCTTAATATCTCTCCACTGCTTTCCTGTCTGGGTTTGGATATTGCCCACAGTTTGACCGTACTTCTCCGTTCGTTCCTTCTCCTTTAGCATAAGATAAATTTCTAGATATTCCTGACCTTCAATTTTTGGTTTCGAATGCACCTTGCTTTTTAGAGCGGTATTGGCAGGAATGCTTCCCATCCGCTCTGGTTTTTTTCTTTTCTTCTCCTCTTCCCATGGAAAAAGTTCATCTAATAAGTCTTTAAAACCTCGAACTCCCATAATCTGCTGCCTTGTTTGCCTAATTTATTATCGAGCAGCTCTTCGTTTTTTGATTATAATGTACTGCTGGTGTTGAGTGCCCTGAACCTTTATCTCTACCAACGAGCCGTCTTCCAATCCAGTTTCCCGCCGGATGTTTTTGGGAATGGGAATTTTGCCTCCTTCATCCACCTTTGAAAATCCTCTCATTAATGTCATTTTTTTTACCTCCTTTAATGATGAATCAAAAAATGAGATATTCATCGGAGACAGCCCCATTCGGGGACAGCCTCTTGTGTTAATTCAGCAGTGTTTATCGATTAATCCGTTTATTACTTCTCTCACAACTTCCTGGTGGGCTCTGGAACCCATCCGGCTGGTCTCTGAGCTTAAAATCTCTAAGGCCGTTTCGCGGAATATAGGATCGTCATGGGAAACGACTCCACCTCTTATCCTTAAGGTTCTGCCGATCATCATTGGCCCCCGGATTGTGGGGGCATATTCGCACTTCCCGGATTCTCTCAAATCTCTTACCACGTCTATGATTTTGGTTGCCTCTTCGAGAGAAAGCCCTCCCTTTCTTTGGGCTATTTCGATCTCTGTATCTCTATCATAATGATAAAGGTCCATGGTGATCATCCTATCTCGGAGAGCATCCTGGGTTCGGTACACTCCCGCGTATTCCTCGGGATTTGAGGTAAAAATAGCGGTGAAATTTGGGTCGACCCTCAGATAACTTTCCCCTCCCCGGGCGGCCGGTAAATCCAACATTTTTTCCTGAAGAACGGAAAGCAGAGTGTTGTTGGCCTCGGGCCGGGAGCGGGTGAATTCGTCATAGATGAGAGTTAAGCCGTACTTGCATGCTGTGGTCAGGCGGTTATCAACCCAACGCTTTTGCATATCTTCTTCAGTTTTTAAAACTGAATGGATGAAATTGTCGACTACCTTTCTCACCCGGTAGCCGTACTCGCCTCCGACTAGATCGGAGGAAGAAAATTCTTCGTCTCCATGAATCATGACCACTGGGCGGCCAATCTTTGAAGCCACATGCATGGCTATAGTGGTCTTCCCAGTACCTGAGACTCCTCGGAAATGAATGGGAAAGCCTGAAGCTAGATAAGCTAAGGCTCTTTCTGTGGTGCGGCGTACTTGCTCTGTTTCTACGAAATCAGGCAAGGGACGCGGCTCAAGGATTGTTGTTTCTTCGCTGACGTTTGGCGACATGGCTGGCATGAATAAAACCTCCTCTATTTATTTGAAGTGCTGCCAGATTGGAATCTGACAGCACTTACTTCCTCTAGCCTTCAATCTTTCTTCAGCACGTGTATCTACCAGCCAGCTAAAATAATGGAGCTAAATTTGCCCTTTACCTCCGCAAGTAATACAGGGTAAACCAGGCGGCTCCTTTGCCTTGCCTGTTCCTCCACATGTAGGACAGATCTTGCCAAGCTTTGGTTTGGTATTCACACCTTTACCACCACATACAGAACAAGTGATCCTTTGACTGTCAAAAACTCCGGTCCCCCCACAGAAAGCGCATTCTATGGTGGGGCCTTTAACTTCAACTTTGCCTCTACCTGAACATACCTGGCACTTGGAATGAGGTGACAAAAGTCCGAAAGGGTCTAATCCCTTTCCTTCACAAAATGCGCATGTTACGGTTTCCATCTTATTCACCTTCTGTTCTTGTCATGCCCGGCTCATCCAGGATAATATTTTCCATCTTCTTTCTTGATCTTGCCATCGGTCAGCAGATTCTTGACATCCCTGGTTATAGAGACAAAAGCGACTCCCATAATATAAGCGATCTCTGGTAAAGATATCCCCTCTGGATTTTCCTCGATGATGGCGCATATCTTTTCCGGTTTAGTAAGGTTTCCTGCTTCCGTTGGTGCAGCTTCTTCTTTCTTGGCTTCTTCCATTACGGCTTCCTTAGGTTTAACTTCCTCAGCTTTGGCTGTTGCTTTTGGTGCTTCCATTTCTAGCAGCTATGGTAGATAATGCATCCTGCCAGGATGCCGCTCTTGCGTGACTTTCTTTAGTGAAGTTGGCTATCATATCTGCCATCTCTACTGCTCGAGTCTTATCCTCACCAGAAAAACCGGCGATCAGATTGGCCATCTCTTTTGCCCGCACCGGATCTTCTGCTGCAAAACCGGCGATCATATCAGCCACTTCCGCCGCTCGAGTCTTATCTTCACCTGCAAACCCCGCGATCATATCGGCCATTTCACCTGCTCGCGCCTTATCATCTACTGCAAAACCGGCGATCATATCGGCCATCTCTTTTGCCCGCACCGGATCCTCTGCTGCAAAAGCGGCGATCAGATTGGCCACTTCTGCTGCTCGAGTCTTATCCTCACCAGAAAAACCGGCGATCAGATTGGCCATCTCTTTTGCCCGCACCGGATCCTCTGCTGCGAAAGCGGCGATCAAGTCGGCCATCTCTCCTGCCCGCGCTATATCCTCTGAAGAAAATTCATTTTTTAATCTCTTGACTTCGAGTTTTCTCTCCTCGTTCTCAATACGACAATTGTTAAACAAGTCATTTAAAAATCCTTTTCGTTCCTGGTACATATTAACAATCTCTCCCGCTAATCCTGCAAAATCGTTTGCCATTTTTATTGCCTCCTTACTTATTTACTTACCTCGCACAGACTCAAGACATACTTAAGAGAGCACCCAGCTAACTGCCGGTATGTATAAAGGGGCATCTGCACCTTTATACTCCTAAGGATGTCTTTGTTTAGATTCTGAGCTTAGTCTTTCCTTAGGCAGCTTCTGGTAAGAGACCTACTGCTTCCGCATATTTCAGGAAGGTCTCGACAGAAGCGACCACAGCCCTGGCCTCGATAGCCAACAGCTCGATACCCACGAGTGAGATTCTCACCCAGGCATCGACAACGATCCCTTTATCAAGGATTCTGTCAACTACTTCCACGAGGCTTGAAGATGCGATTGCTTTTTCTACGGCCATTTTAATTGCCTCCTTTTTTTAAATTCCGCTTTTTATCTTAGAGGGAAGCGGTGTCCCTTATATTGAAACAGTGGTAAAAACTTTTTGCCACTGTCTGCTTATCTCGCCCTTTACTCTTTCAAACTCTTCTAATATCTCGTCTACTTCAGTGGCTTCATCTTGATGCTCTATATGAAAAGCCTTTATCATAGCCTTAAGGTCTTTGATTCTTACTGAATCGCCTTTCTCTAAAAGTTTTCTTATGGCTGCTGTTAACTCTTCGTGGTCTCTATGGAATTTCTTGAGGATGAGGCTGACTCTTTTTTCTCCATCCATTGGCCGCTTCAGCATTTTCTCTTTGAGGTTATTAAAATCCTTTAAGGGAGAAGACTTTTTTCCTTTAAATATTTTTCTTAGCGCCGCAACCATATCTTCTTCCTCTCTACAAAAATCATCTAAAATTTTACTGATTTCCTTTTCTCTGAAGGATTGGAGGTTCTGCACCTTCTCCATCATGAAATTGAAATCTTTCTTTCTCAGATTTTGGTTTTTGGACAGAACTTCCTTTAATTTATCTCCAAGTAAATTCTGTTCGTTGTAACAATTATGGATTTTTTCTCTCGCCTGTCTGATCAGAGATGTAACCGATTTTACCTTTATATCATATGAATTTATTATGGCTTCAATAGCATTACTAAAGATATCTTTTTCCACTCATTGCTCCTTGACATGATTTTTACCAATGCATGAGGCATGCTCGAGATCTAGCTTGAGCTTTTATAGAAGGACGACCGCTTAGGTCATGCTTCTATACTCTCGAGGATGTCCTGCATCGTGCTTCTTAGCCTAGTTTAGGCTGCTTCTGGTAAGAGACCAACTGCTTCGGCATATTTCAGGAAGGTCTCGACAGAAGCGACCACGACCCTGGCTTCGATGGCCAACAGTTCGATGCCGACGAGTGAGATTCTCACCCAGGCATCGACAACG
>Ga0180009_10000720_pt1 | contig 43474 bp, 44 predicted proteins | sample OS_PC_MetaG_FD_123537 | JGI IMG/M metagenome (GOLD analysis project Ga0180009, IMG submission 123537) | Groundwater microbial communities from the Aspo Hard Rock Laboratory (HRL) deep subsurface site, Sweden - OS_PC_MetaG | ecosystem: Environmental > Aquatic > Deep subsurface > Groundwater...
CCACACCGGTCGTGCTGTATTCCACCGTCCCCATCCCGAGCAGCGTGCCATTCAGAATGGAAGTCGGCCCTTCATTCGCCGCACCCCACAAACCTGCGCCCCAGGTGCTGACCGCATAAAGACCCCCTTTGGATTTTCCATTGCTGCCAGTCGTCTCGAGGCCAAACTCATAACTGCCGTCTCGCCCGAAATCAATGGCGAAATCACCCGCTGCATAGTTTCCGCCGTTATTCGACGTCAATGGGCTATGCCCGGTCACCAGAGCCAGATAAAGATAAGACGTGTCGTAATCAACATACAAAGCTTCTACATCGTAGGCCTGTCCCCCATAACCAGGGGTTAAATACACGTTCCGACCGCCGGTCTGGTCTTCCACCGCCCAGGCTTTTGCCCGTTCATGGGGCGACCAGTCCGCCGCGTTGCCGTTTCGCTGCAAACCCCAGTCATCCAGATTGGCATCAATCGTGTAAGCCGCAGCGGGCACCGATAAGCTCATTGCAAGAGCCGCAGCAAGCAGGGGGAGTGAGCGCATGACATTCCTTCTCGACAACATTATGAATACGTTGGACTGAGCGGAATTCATGCCAGGCACAGTTTGCTTGAACCATGCCCCATTTCGCGCCTAATGCACTCAATCAGGCCGTTCAGGCACTGCAGCGCAAAAGGTCAACGCTTACACCCGTTGATTCCTCGACAGGAACGCCGATTACTGCGCAATCTGCAGGCGAAAAAAAACCGGCTCGAAAGCCGGTTTTTTATTCCTTGGCCCGGAATTACTGGGCAGCGGGAGCAGCTTCAGTAGCAGCGTCGCCAGCAGCAGTAGCAGCGTCGCCAGCAGCAGCAGCAGCGTCGCCAGCAGCAGCGGCAGCTTCGCCAGCAGCAGCATCAGCAGCGGCAGCATCAGCAGCGGCGGGAGCAGCTTCTTCAGCAGCTTGGCTTGCATCGATTGCAGCTTCGCCAGCAGTGACTGCAGCTTCGCCAGCAACTTCAGCAGCAGGAGCAGGCGCTTCTTCTTTGGAACAAGCGGTCATGGAAACGGCCAGCAGAGCAGCCAGAAGGACGGAATATTTCATTGCATTTCCCTTTTCGTACATATTATTAAAAACCCACACCAGAGATCGGTCCGGGACTTGAGATCCAGCCGACGCGCGGATTCTAGCAAATCGGCTTGGGAATTCCACTAACTATTGAACTTCTTCTACTGCACCCTGATTACGTTGCAAAATTACAACTAAAAGTGCTTTTATTTAATCAGACTACGTTTTACAAGCCCAACTCTCCCGTTTTTTTGCGCAGGAATTCAATCACCTCAGGTTTGAACGCGCCTCGTTGCAACGCTTTTTGATACGCTGCCCGGGCCTCTTCCATCCGGCCCAACGATTCCAGTGACACACCCAGACCCAGCAGCCACCCTCCCCGATCAGGGTCCGCAACCAGCGCACGTTGGTACGCCTTGACCGACTCATCGTAACGTTGCACCTGAGCCAGCAAGGCCCCCATCAACGCTAAATCAGCTGGCCGCAAACCGGCCCGACCGCGTGCAAGCCAGTCGAGCGCTTCGTCTCGCCGGCCCAGTTCAGCCAACATGCGTCCTGACGCGATGGCCAGGATGTCGTTGGGCTGGTAGGCATAACCTGCCTGCAATGCCTGCAAGGCCGCCTCCGAATTGCCTTTCTCAAGCAGCATTTCAGCCAACTGCAGCCGTGCACCTGACATCCCGGGATGACGCGCCAGCGCCTGCTGATATTTGGCAACCGCCGCCTCAAGCTGTCCTGCACGGCGAAAGCTCTGCGCCTCATCCTGAAGTTGCTGAGCCTCCTCCCCGGGGGACAACGCGATCACTTTCTTGATCACCGTTGCTTTTCCTGCATCCGTATCCAGAGGATGCGGTTGAGCGGGCAAAACCTGGGACGGCTGACCTGACGGCACCGTCTTGAGGATGGGTTGTGACGGATCGACCGCCAACGACATGGCCATTCGAATCGACGGGAAAACCGGCGGGGTTTGCATTTTGGGTACCGCGGCCAAGGGGACGGATGGCGAAGAGGGCAGTGGCACAGACTGCGGCGCCTCTTGCGCCACCGGTGGCGCACTCGTGCGCGCTACGGGGAGAGGATCCAGGGGAAGGGGGCTGGGCGCGGCCAAAACAGGCGGCAGGGATTGGTCTGGCGCATCCATCCCCAGCCAATATCCCAGCGCCCCAAGCGCTGCTAGCACCAGCAACCCCGCTGCCACCGGCAGTCCCCGCACGCGCCGATTGACCGGCGCGGGAACCGGCACTGCTGGCGCATCGCTGAAACCCGCTCCACGCGCATCGAGTTCGCGCAACATTTGGTTAATGACGCTCATTGGCTGCGTTCCCGCTTTATCCCCACACACCCATGACAGCTGCCGCCGCTACTGTCGCCAAACCCAGCAAGGCCGCCACCCAGACCAGCGATGCAAGACTGCGCTTGCGGACGGCCAGCGTGTCTCGTGCCGCCACGGCCACATGGCGATAAGAAACGCGCTGCGCACCCCGCCCGTAAGCCAGCATCATGGATTTCGCCGCGATGATATTGACCAAGCGTGGCACCCCCCTGGATGCACGCGATAACGCCGTCATCGCCAAAGGGGTAAACACGGGCAGGTCGCTGCCTGCCACATGCAGACGATGCTGCACGTAAGCCGCCACCTCTTGCCGCTTGAGCGGCCGCAACGCGGCATGAAAACTGATTCGGGTCAAAATCTGCCGGGTGCATTTTTCGCTCAGGCGCATCATCAGTTCGGGCTGACCAAACAAAACGACCTGCAACAGTTTGCGCTTCTCGGTTTCCAGGTTGGTCAGCAAACGCACGGCTTCCAGCGTATCGGCAGGCAAGGCCTGCGCTTCGTCGATCAACACCACCGGCTGCTGGTCGTTTTGCGCCAGCGTGATGAAGTGACGTTCCAGGCGATGCAACAACACTTCGCTCGCTCCGTCGCCCGGCAAACCGAATTCAAGTGCAATCGCGGCATACAGGCCGCGTGGATCAAGCCCGGGATTGGGCACAAACGCCGCCTGAAAACGCGGCGGCAGGCTGTTCAACAAGCGCCGCAGCAGTAAGGTTTTTCCGGTTCCCACCTCGCCCTCGACCACCAAAAAGCCTTCACCTGCGCTCAGTGCATACAGCAGGGTTTCATGGGCGTCCCGGTGCGGCAGTGCCGGAAAAAAGAAGCTGGTATCCGGAGTCAGTGAAAATGCCGGCTCGCGCAGGCCAAAATGCCCCCACCAGCTGGTCATTCGGGAAAGGGCTGGGAATCCGGAAGACTGTAGGTTTTGAAGCGCCGCTGGGTGTCATTCAGGTCGCGGTTCCAATCCTGGCTGTCGCGAATCAGCGTGGTTTTGATCAATACCACCATCTCGCGTTTGCGGTTGGCGCGGCTGGTGTTGCCAAACAGCTGCCCAAAATAGGGAATATCGCCCAGGAGCGGAATCCGGTTATCGCTATCGTCGTTAACCTGGCTCATCAATCCGCCTATGGCCACGATCTGACCATCCTTGAGACGCACCACGCTATCGGTTTCAGAAATGGTGCTGGACGCCAGCGGCAGGACAAGCACCCCTCCCTGTTCCCCCAAATTGACGGTTTTGGTCTTTTCAACAACCTTACTGATCGACGGGCGGACGTGCAACGTAATGTTGTCCTTGTCGTCGATTTGCGGGGTGACATCCAGCGCAACCCCCGAAAAGAACGGTTCCACCGTAACCGTGGACGGCGTGGGAGGAGAGAATCCTGTACCTGCCATTCCAACCGTCACTTCGGTAACAAAAAAATCATCGGTTCCTACCCGCAACACGGCTTTCTGATTATTGATGGTAGCGATACGCGGACTGGACAAAACATGCACCGCGCCTTGGGTTTTCAACAAATTGATGACCACGCCAAAATTTCCATCGTTGAAGGACACGCCAAACAAGCTGCCAGCGGAACCAGGTATCGCACCCGCCAGCATGCTCGTGATTGACCCGCCAACGTTCACCCCGTTCACCGTCCCCACATTGAGTCCATCCTGACCGATTGCGGTTTGGCCATTGTTGTTCAGTCCTGCCCAGTTGATACCCGACTGGAAGCCGTCATTCAGCTCCACTTCCAGAATCTTGGCTTCCAGCATTACCTGGCGGGCACTTATCAGTTCTGACGCGCGCAAATACTTCTCCACCATGAACAGGTTGGCAGGTGCCGCTTTCACAATGATGATGCCGGACTGCGGACTAACCACCACGCTGCCCGCTTCGCCGACCAGCGTTTTCAGTGAGTTGGTGACCTCTTCCCAGAATTTTGAATCGGTTGAGGTTTGCACGCTGCTGGTTTCAAGCGATTTAGACGAACTGGCGGGTGCTGAGCCGGTTCCGCCACCTCCCCCGCCGCCATTGCTCAGGCTGACCGAACCAGACACCACGCGCGTGTCCGATTTGCCTTGGCGCAGCATCGCCAGGGCATTCAACTGATACACGCGGGCCTGCATGGCGGGCGACGGCACGATGATGCGATTGCCCTGAACCTCGTATTCATAGCCATACAGCGAGCGCACGGCTTCCATCGCCTCTGGCACCGTCACGTTTTTCAGATTGAGCGTCAGGGTGCCCGTGACATCCGGGTGCACCAGCATGCTGTAGGGCGTACCCGTCACCATCCCCATGAACACTTCGGAGGCCTTGGCATTATTCACGTTCAAGCTGAAGCGCGGCTCAACGCTTCTGGGCGGGGTTGCAACCGGTTTGTCGCGCACCGCGTCCATCACCGCCTGCTGCACCGAAGCAGGTGGGGGCGTAACCGATGCAGCAGCGGGCGAGTCCAGCGCAGCGTTGATGGCTTCAGCACCCTGCAGCCCGACCTTGTTGCTTGCACAACCTGATATGACCAAACAAGTCAGGACGATGTATTTGTTCATTATGCTCAGTTCCCCATTTCGTCCGGACGCATCAATTCGGGTGATTGCCACGAACCGTGCGATCGAACAGATAGATGCTGCGGCTTCCGCCCTTGCCCGAAATAACAACATGATCTTCACGGATGGCGCTCACTCGACCGCCTTCCACTGCATCACCTACCTTGATTGCCTTGCCGCCATACCAGGCGATTGAATGTCGCCCGTCGAGCCGCACCCAGGCCAGCGTCTTGTCCTGCGGCACGACAGCGCCAGCCTCCACACCAGCTGTGATTTTGCCGGGTGGCGCCATGGGATCGAACGCAGCCGCTGCCCAGCCCGTGCCCAGCCCAAGCGCCAAAGCCAATGGGCCGGCCAGCCAGATTCCCCTCATAGCCGCGCCCACGTTGCCTCCCGGCTCAAGGTATTCAGTTTCAGCGTGAGTTCAATCTTCGGATGCACCCGCGCATCCAGGCGTACCGACTCCAATTGCATCGTCCAGGGCAATGCTTCCAGTCGGGCCACATACTGGGTCAGACCGGCGTAGCCACCTTGCAGGCGCAGGGTCACGCCATGCTTGTAAAAAACCTCTGCTGGCGGAACGGGCACGGAAGACTCGGCCGTCGCGTCACTCTCGGATGCAGTCAAAACCGGCTTGCCGGGCTCCGTTTCCATTGAAACCAGTGTTAACCCGGACTGTTCTTCCATCAGGGTTTTGAGTACCGCGATCATTTTCTCTGGCGCAACCAGGCCACTTTCACCGGCCTTGACCTGCTGTTCAATGAGTTTGGCCTGTGCGCGCAACCGACCCAGTTCACTGTTCGCCCCGTTTTGATTGAGCGGATCGAGGGCAGCCTGCTGCTCACGCAAGCTGAAAATCTCTTCTTGCAACGAAGTACTGTTCAACAGCATTTGCTCCTGGCGCTTGAGCGCAGGCTCGATCAAGCCGATAAACATCAGGCTCAACGCCACCCCGGCTACCGCCAGAAAAACCAGAACACGCTCGCGAAAGCTCATCGCGTCGAGCCGCATCGACCAGGTCTTCCAGGTCAGCTTGAGCGAGTCCATTACGGGGCAACCTCTGTCTGGTTGACTGCAAAGGCCACGCCCGGCGCGGCCACAGCGCTCTCATTGCCGGCTTCAGGGGGAAGAATGTCAAAACGACTGAGCGTCAGGTCCTGCAAGGCTGGCTGACGCGACAGCAAAGACAAGTACTCAGGAATGCTCGCCGGCTGCAATGCCCGCCCCATCAGCCGGAAATCAGTCTGACCAAACTCAATGTCAGTCAGCCACACACCCGGCAAGCCTTCGTTTGCCAACGCGCGCAAACGCGATGCGATGCTTGTATTGTCTTGCGTCATACCCAGCGCTGCCTGCAATTGCTGAAGTTGCACGAGACGGCGCTTTTCTACGGCCACAACCTGACTGTGCTGGTCTTCCGGCGTCACGCCCTCTTCGGACGGCTGGCTCTGCGCATCGATTTTTGCCTGCAGCGCGTCGCGCACAGCTTGAACCTGATCCTGCTGCTGTTGAATGTCGCCCGCGTTGCGCTCCACCCAGCCATACACCAGCAAACCCATCACCACCACGCCCAGCAGCATCCAGGCAATCGTTTTGCTGGAAAACGCAACTTGCGGCGTGAGCAGCTGTGGATTCAGTAAATTGATCTGTTGCAGGTTCACAGCGCTTTATCCTCGCGCCGCAAGGCGCCGCCCAGCGCAAACCAGCAGGCGGCGAGCGTGTCTGCATCGGCAGGGAGCTGACTGGGGAACAGTGCCGTGAGATCAGCCAGTTCCAGCGGCAAATAAAGTTGCTGGCGCAGGTAGTCAGCCATGCCGGGCACAACGGGGGGCGGCGCAAGCATGATTTTATCGAGGCGCCATCCGCTGTGTTGCCGCTCGATGTGGTCGAGGCTGCGTTGCAGTTCCAGCGCCAGGCGATCAAACACCACGGTGCGACGCTCAGCATCCTGCTCCAGCAACTCAACCGGATTGCACTCCAGACGACGATGAAAACACAGTTCGCCATTTCGGGTGACGGTCAGCAGCCCGCCCTGCGGCGTGAATGAAAGCAGCGCCAGCACGCGATCCGGCGTTTCCAGCAAGGCCGCGATATTGCGCTGCGCCAATTCAGGAATATCGATCGCCACCAGATTGACATGTGCGCGCTCGGCCAGCTCCATGTATTTTTTGAGCACGCGGTTGTGCGCCACCACGGCAAGCAGTTTGCCGCTCGCCTCGGCGCCCGACTCCAGCCGGATCACGTCTACCGTGGCGTCATCGACCGGGAATTCGATTTGATCCTTGATCTTCCAGCGCACCGCCATTTTCATTTCTTCCGGAGGAACCGGTGGCGCGTCGATCGGCAGCAATTGGTACTCACCCGCCGACAACACCACCCCAACCGGTACCGGCGAACCGCCAAACACGCCCCAGCTTTTAGCCGAATCGCCGTCTTCCTGACGGCTGACGCATGACGCCAGATTCGGGCGGCCATTTTGCCAACTCAGTTCAGCGTGAGATAGCAAGCCCGCCCCAGCTTGAATCGCCAGATAGCCGCTTTGCTGCTTGCGCTTGAACCAGTTAAACAAAGGTGAAGTCATGGCTTATTAAAAGTGTCGGCGAGTATAACAAGCAGGGAGGCGTCTGGGCTTCACGGCTCTGTTATGTTGCGTTCAACAAAATCAGGACTGGTCACCACACCAAATCTTGCGGTAGAACTGATCTTGTTGGTGGCATTGCATGTGACCAAAACTTGAATGTTGTTCAGGCTTGGTGAAGTGAGCGTGAATGTTGGGGATAAAGCACAGTTCAGTGCACCAGTTAGTCTTTTATTTCTGCCCCACTCCATCCCGGTTTGCGCCGCAGCTTCAACAACAAAAGTTGTGCGCTCAAGCTGCTGACTGATGCTTTGTCCGCCAGTAATGGAGGCCACAACCCCAGCCAATGCAGCCAGCACCACAATCAGCACAATTGCGGCGATTAGAGCGAATCCACGCTGGCGACCTCTCATTGCAATGGCCCGACACGAAAAGTCCGCACAAGGTTCAAGCGATCACCCATGTCGCGTCCAGCAGCATCTTCACTACGAAGATTCAGTTCCACCGCGATCACCCCCCCCAACGGAACAGCTCCAAGTAGAGGCAGCATTTGACGGCGTGTCTGACAATTCCAGACGCCCTCAGCCAGCAGATTGTTCTGGCCATTTGCCCTACGCCGCAATGTTCGGCTTGCTTCGTCGCAGGTGTATGTCACGTTGGCTGGTGGCGCCATAATCCGGAAACTAAAACCACCCCCCGGTGGAGGCGAAAGAACCGTCACGCCAGTGACGGTAGTGCCCACAACATCCAGACCCAGCTTCGCCATTGCCAGCCCCCCGGCATCTGCCAGCGACGCACGCCGTTCTGTATCGAAATAGCTGGTGATAGGCCCGCGCAGAAATATCGCAGCAGAGGTGCTGAGTATGGCAAGCACCGTAATCGCCACAATCATCTCGATCAGCGAAAAACCGCCGCTAAATCTTTGACTGGGGAGGTGCAGAATGGATTTCATTTTCATACCGCTAACGTATCCGTATGCCCCGAAGTCGGCTTACTGTGCCATTCGGCGCAGTGACGGTAACCGTCACCAGCAACCTGTCGGCAGCAGGAATGACACCGGCAGCGGCAGGCGTGCTTGTGATTACCACGGCAGGATTCACGGAAATCGACAATCTATAGCCCGGCAAACTTGTAACCTGGCTATTGTCCGGAAAAGTCATGGCAGTCGAGCCGTTATAACGGCTTACGACTGTTACAAAAGGCTCTGCCATGATTTCAGCCAACTTGCTGGCCGCAAAAGCCTGAGCCTGCTTTTCAGGTAGTAAGGTGGCGGAATTTCGAGTGAGGCTACCGAACACACCCAGAATCGCGGTCGCTGCAATACCGACGATGACGATAAAAACCAGCAACTCGATCAGTGTGAGACCGCGTTCGTCGTGCGTGATGAATTCGGCCTTATTGGACATAACCTGTCTCGCGCCTGACTGTCACGGAAACAGTTCCTCCAATTTCCAGAGCAGCAACAACAACACCGGGAGGCGTGACTGCAACACCGGGGATGACGGCACCATTTGGCGAGGGGCGACCTTGTCCATCAAAGCGGAAAGCTGCCGGATTGGAGGTAAATGTGATGTTTGCAGGAACAATCACTAGATAATCCAAACTGCCGTCAGGATTCTGCCCCCCATCCGGGCGGACAACTTGCTGGTCGCACACGCCACTCGGCACCAGGCTGAAAGCAAGCCTTAAACGTGGGGTCGGAATCGCTGTCGTGGTCACGCACACCTCGCGGTTTTTCGCCAGCGCCAGCTTCTGCGCATATCGCAAAGCAGTGCGTATTTCAGCCGCACTCCCGTGCGTTTGAAACGCCGTGCGATCGACCATGCGCGGCCCCATCACCGCCGCCAGCACACCGGCGATGGTCATCACCAGCACCAGTTCCACCAAGGTAAAACCGCGGCTAAAGCCGCGGTTTAAATTAGACATGATCAGCGCGCATCAACAGCCAGCACGATTTATCGGGCTGATAACAGGCGCAGCTCCCGGGGCTGCGGCAGTGTAGGTAAACGAGCAGGTTGGCGCGTTTGTCCCACCCCTGACCTGAACCGTGACGACACCACCAGCGGCCGCGGTCGCATCATAGCCTTCTTGCGCAAGCGTCCCTGCCGCCCCTCCGGTGGCAGGGAAAACCAGGCTCAACCCAGCAGCATCAACAATACCCGCAAGGGTGCCAGCAGGATAGCCATTAACAATTGACACGCGGCCGGATTCGGTACACAGGTTGGTCGTGTTATTAGCAATAACTGGAAGAGGCCCAACGTTGGCCGCACAGGCGGCCGCATCCGCCAAGCCTGCACGCGCGAGCGCGCTACCGCGCACCATAGATGAAGCCGACAGCACTGCGCCGCGTGCTGCATTCAGTTTGGCTATCCGAGCATCGCGCTGAATATTGGTAAAACGTGGCAATGCGACTGCGGCCAGGATGCCGAGAATGACGATCACCACGATGAGTTCGATCATGGTGAAACCTTGCATCCGACGAGGTTGAGCAGCTTGAATCTTCATTGCGTTCTCCGATAATTATTGGCACCCATGCGGTGCATGGAAGTCTTATCGGCGGCTGCACAAGGGACTTGAGGGTATTTGGCGGGTGCAATCAAAACAGGCATGAAAAATGCCCACTTGATCACTGGACGGTTTAATGGCCGAAAGTCTTCGATCCCATATCCCAGATCGGCAGAAAAACCCCCAGCGCAAGCACCAGCACCATGGCACCCAACGCGGTGATCAGAATGGGTTCGATCTGCTGCGACAGGGTGGAGATTTCGTATTCGACTTCCTGCTCATACATGACGGCGATTTCCTGCAGAAGGTTGTCGAGCTCGCCGGTTTCCTCGCCCACGGCCAACATTTGCAATACCACCGGCGTAAAGATGCCGGTGAGGGTCGCGGTGCGCAACAGAGACTCACCGCGTTCGATGCCTTCGCGCATGCTGCCGATCTTGTCGGCGTAATAGCGGTTGTCGGCCACGGCCGCAACTACGGTCAGCACCTGCAGGATCGGCACTCCGGACTTGGATGCCAGGGCAAAGCTGCGGGCAAATCGCGCCAGCGCGGATTTACGCAAAATCTTGCCGACGATGGGCAGGCGCAACTTGAAACGATCCCAGCTGTAGCGCCCTTTATCGGTGCCTTTCCAGCCGATAAAGCCGAGCAGTGCTACGCCGGCTCCGCCGATCAGGAAATGGAAGTATTCCTTGGTAAAGGTGGAGGTACCGATGAGCATGCGCGTCATCAGCGGCAATTCGGTATTCATCCCCGCATAGACTTTGGAAAACGCAGGGATGACGAACAGGTTGATGACCAGCATGGCCACCATCAGCGCGACGATCACGAAGATCGGATAGCGAATGGCGCCTTTCACCATTTCGCGCGCGCGCCGTTCAAAATCCAGGTGAACGGCGAGGCGGTCGAGCACGGTGTCGAGACGACCGGTCATTTCGCCGACGCGCACCATGGCGAGATAAAAGCTATCGAAGATTTTAGGATGGCGCGCCAGGCACATCGAAAGTTCGCGCCCCTGCCCCAGGCCATCGTTGATGTCGGCCAGCACCTTGGAAAACCCGGGATTGATGCTCGATTCACGCAAGCTGGTCAGCGCGCGCAAGATCGGCACTCCGGCCCGCAGCATGGTATGAAGCTGGCGCGAAAACAGCTGCAACTCAACCAGACCAATCGACTGCGCGCGGTTCTTGCCCAGTACTTCACCGAGGGTGAACTCAACCGGATCGGGCAAGGCACGGATATCGACCGGAATCAGCCCGGCAGCCAGTAAATGGTCGGCCACTTCAGCCGAACTGGCGCCCTCAAAACGGCCTTTTTGCAGTTCCCCCTTGCCGGTGCGTGCCTGGTACTGAAAGAGGCTCATGCTTATTCATCACCCTGGTTGCTGACTTTAACCGCTTCGGCCAGGCTGGTCTTGCCGCTGCGAGCCAGCGCCAGCGCGTGGTTCCCCAGCGTTTGCCCGGCCATCGCCTGACGCGCGACGGTAAGAAACTCGCGCGGGTCGGGCTGGTTGGCGGCTTGCGCCAGTGCGGGCGTCATTTCCAGCATTTCGTAAACGGCCATGCGGCCGCGATAGCCGGTGTGGTTGCATTGCTGGCAACCCGCCCCTTCGGTGAATCCGCTCGTATCGGCGGCCGCGCCCATGCTTTCCAGCCAGTGCATTTCGTGCGGCGTCGGAGTATGGGGCTGCCCGCAATGCCAGCACACCTGACGCACCAGACGTTGCGCCACCACCGCCTGCAATGCGGTCGCCACCATGAAGCGCGGTGCGCCCATGTCGATCAGCCGCACCGGGGTGCTGGCGGCGTCGTTGGTATGCAGGGTGGAAAACACCAGGTGGCCCGTCAGTGCGGCGCGCAATCCGATCTGCGCGGTTTCGGCGTCACGCATTTCGCCGATCAGCACCACGTCGGGGTCTTGCCGCAGGATGGAGCGCAGCGCACGCGAAAAGCTCATGTCGATCTTGTCGTTGACCTGCACCTGCATCACGCCGGGCAGCCGGTATTCGACCGGGTCTTCGACCGTGATGAGCTTGCTGTCTACCTTGTTGAGGGTGTTCAGCGACGCATAGAGGGTGGTGGTTTTACCGCTGCCGGTCGGGCCGGTCACCAGCACTAGTCCATTGGGGCGGGCAATGATGCTGGTGTAGCGCGCCAGCATGGCCTCGGGCATGCCGATACGTTCCAGATCCAGCATGCCGCCATCGGTTGCCAGCAGTCGCATCACGATCGACTCGCCATGCTGGGTCGGCAGGGTTGAGAGGCGGATATCGAGTGGCCGTCCCTTGATGGTGAGATGGAAACGGCCATCCTGCGGCAGGCGTTTCTCTGAAATATCCAGCCCCGAGATGATTTTCAGGCGCATCGACAAGGCTTGCGCCACGGTGGGCTCGGCTTCGGTCTGCACGTGCAGAATGCCGTCGATGCGGAAGCGGATGACCAGCTTTTTTTCCTGCGGTTCGATGTGAATATCCGAAGCGCGCACCTGCAGCGCGTCTTCAAACAAGGTCTGGATCAACCGCACCACCGGTGCATCGAGCGAACCGGCTTCGGCATTCAGCGCATCGAGCAGGGTGTCGTCGCTGCCCTTGAGCGATTGTTCGAGTTCCTTGGCGTAGCCGCCGATTTCTTCCGTGCGGCGGTAATGGCGGTCGTACGCTGTCAGCAGGTCGCTTTCGGTGACGACGGCGACATGAATGTCCTTGTTGGTCAACCGCGCCAGTTCGTCATAGGCAAACAGGTCGCCCGGGTCGGACATCCCCACCAGCAGGCCATCCGGCAGGACTTTGAGCGGCATCACCCGCAGCCGTCGTGCCGGGCTTTCGGGCAGGAGTTTCAGTGCAGCCGGGTCAACCGGCGCTTGCTTAAGGTCAACAAAGGGGACATTCAACTGCCGCGCCAGCGCCTTGCCAATCGCCTCCTCGGTCACCAGCATGGAATCAACCAGCACCCGCCCCAACCGTCGTCCCGATTTCTTTTGTTCGGCCAGTGCCGTGTCCAGAATGGCAGATGAAATCAGGCCCTCGTTAACCAGCAAATCACCAAGGCGAATTTTTTCGGGGCGTGCCATGCATTAGGTCCAGGTCGATGAAATGAATAGCGTGAGACGGTGGACGCTATTCCGTTAGCGGGGCTGCTGTTCGATGATCTCGCCGGGCTGCGTACCCGGGCGCAGCTTGCCCTGATAAATGAAACCCGACCCATAGCGGCGTTGGCCGCCAGGTGAACTCAGAAGCTCGTTTTCGCTCCAGACCCACACGTGACCATCACGGGTATCGACGATAAGCGCTCGCCCACCGCCTTTACCGCCGTCGGCTCCCGCCAGCGGCAAGGCTTCATAACGACCATCTTCGGCCAGCGCTTGAGTCGCAAGCGCCAGAATCCCCACCATCATCCATCGTGTTTGCATCGTGTGTCCTTCGGTCAAGTCCGGCAGGCGGCTGAACCGCTACTCCCGCAAGCTAATCGATCACCGGGTTAAAAAGCGCAGCAACCGCCGCTGCATCCAGCACATAGGTATGGTTGCAGATGTCATCGTGTACCCGTATCTCACCCTGCTCGGCAAGGATGGAAGCGCATTCCGCCTGCCCCAGGCTTTGCAGCATGGAGTGGATCTTGGCCAGATCGTATGGGCAGTGGTAGCGGACCTGGCGTGGGTCGTACACCCGCACGTCTTCCTCGGGGAACAGCCGCTCGATCAGCTTGATCGCCCCAAGCCCCAGCAGTTCGTCCGGCCGTACCGTGCCGGCCAGAATCTGCAGCCGGTTCCAGCCGTCAGGATCGCGCTTGTCGGCACCTGGCAACGCCTGCAAAAACAGTCCGGCTGCCGTTTCATGGTTGGCCGCCAGCCACAGACGGGTGGGCAATTGCTCGGACTGCTCCAGGTAATGTTCGAACACTTCCGCCAGGGTTTCGCCCTGCAAGGGCACATGGCTTTGATAAGGCTGGCGCATGCCTTCGGTGTCGAGCATCAGAGTCAGCGCACCGTCTCCCAGCAAAGCCTGCAAGCTGCCTGCTGCCACGTGCGATGCGGTATGCACCATGCCACGCAGGCGCAATTGCTCATCGCAGTCCATTACCAGTTGCGAGACCTCACCGGCCCCGCGCAGCTGAAAACCGAGCCGCCCAGCCTGCTTGAGATTGGCGCCGAGCAGCGTGGTCACGGCCGCCAGTTGCCCCAGCAGCTCAAGTGCCGGCTCCGGGTAACCGCGCTCCGCAATCATCTCCCGCCACGCCGGGCCGAGCTGCACCCAGGCCCCGCGAATATCGAGTTGCTCGAACAAGAAGCTGCGCACGCGACTGGCCTGGTTGGCCGTGCCGGGATTGTCTACCGTCGAATCATCTGTGCTCAATTGAGTTGTACCCGCTCGCCCCAGGGCACCTTGCCCTTGCCCTTGACCAGCCAGATCACCGGGTAATTGGGCGGCACCTTGGGGAAGTCGCCCTCGCCGTCGGTGAAATACACCAGCATGTTGGGGCTGCGGTTTTCGGTTTCGACCCAGTCGAACACCGGACGAAAATCGGTGCCGCCGCCGCCTTCTATATCGTTTGGAAGTTGCATCGCGTCCCACGGTTCGTATTCCCACGGCGCCGCCTCGGCGACGTGGTTGTCACAGGCCAGCAGCGTCACTTTGGCGCGCACCTGGCCTTTCAATGCATCCAGTTCGGAAACGAATTCGCGCAATTCCTCGTCGCTGATCGAGCCGCTGGTGTCGATCGCGGCGATCACTTCCAGTCCTTCGCTCGACAGACGCGGCAAGATCGCATCGCCCTCACGGCGGGATGGCCTGCGCCACGAATAATCGTCGCGCTGGTTGACCGCAAAAAACCGCGCCAGCAGCGCCCGCCACGGCAGACTCGGTGCCAGCAGACCATCGACCCAGCGCATCATCGACTGCGACAGCTTGCCCGCCTGGCGTGCGGCCTGCGCGGCGGCGGCGAGACGATTCTTCCACTGTTCGGCAAGCTCTTCACGCTCGGCGGGCGACATCTCGTTCGGTTTTTGCGACGCCTGGCTGCCGCTGCCCTGCCGCTCCTCGGCCTCGCTCTGGCCTTCCTTGCCCTGGCCGCCCGTGTTGCCGGCTTCCGGATCGTCCTGGCGCTGAGTGTCGTCGGGGCTCGCGCCCTGCTCGTTGTCGCTGTCGAACAGATGCTGGTCGAACGATTCTTCCGGGGTGTCTTCGGGGATCAGCGGGTAGATTTCTTCCGCCGACAATGTCATGAAGTTCTGGTCGGCGAGGATGCCATGCAGTGGCGGCTTCAGGCCTTCCTCGATCAGGATCAGGTTCACCGCATGGTCGCAGGCCACGTCCCAGCGCCGCTTCACCCGGTGGTTGCGGCGGTGCGGATGCCCCATCGCGCAGTGCAGCGCTTCGTGCGCCAGAATGAACTGCGTCTGCGCCAGACTGAGGTTGTCGACGAAAGCCGGATTGAAATAAAACGCCTTGGCGTCGGTGCCGGTGGTCTTGATACCTGCGTCACCGACCTTCAGCGGCAGGTGCATCACCAGCGCGCCCAGAAAAGGCCGCTCCATGATCAGCCGCGTACGGGCGGCAGCCAGTTTGGTCAGGATGGGTTGCAGCGCGGCTTCAGCGTATTCCGCCATGAATCAATGCTCGTACAGAACCAGATCGGTGATGCTGTTGGCCCACTCGGCAAACGCCGGCACGGCAAACAACGGCCGCCCCACGGCACGGTGCAGGTCGGACACCAGCATCACGCCCATTTCGCGCTGCTGGAAGCGCTGCGCGTATTTGAGGATGTTGCTGTACACCGTCGGCGCATCGCCACTGTCGGCCGCCTGCAGCGCTTTGCGCACCAGCGCGGCTGCCACGCCGTATTGCAGGTCGATGCCTTCCGGCACGTCGGCGTCGGCACCGGCGATGATGGCGTCAAGGTCGGGCATCTGCGCCATGTTGTCGACGAAGGTTTTGAGTTCCAGCCCGGCCGACTGGCCGACGCAGGCGATCAAGGCATCGGCCAGCAAGGTCGTTTTATCGAATTTTTGCAGCGCGCGATGCGCGTATTCCCACGAACGCGGGCTGGGAAAGGCAATCGGTGTGTGTGCCGGGTCAAAACTGAACAGCAGATCGGGACGAAAACGCAGGAACGCGATCACGCGCGGATCGATGTCTTCGCTGTGCGCCCAGTCGATCCAGTCATCGAGATTGACTTCGACTTCGTAGTGGGTAAAGCGGTTGGCCAGCGGCGCCGGCATCGCGTACGTCACGCCACGGTCACCCTGACGATTGCCTGCAGCAAAAATCACCCAGCCGTCGGGCACTTGATATTCGCCCAGTCGGCGGTCGAGAATGAGCTGGTAGGCGGCGGCCGACACGGTGGGCGGCGCCGAGGTGATTTCATCCAGAAACAAAATACCTGCCGGACCGTGGCGCTCCGCGTCCGGCAACACCGAGGGAATCGACCACTCGACCAGATCGCCCTTGCGAAACGGAATCCCGCGCAAGTCTGTCGGTTCCATTTGCGACAGCCGGATATCGATCAGGGGTACGCCATGTTGTTGTGCAATCTTGGCGACAATCTGCGACTTGCCCACACCGGGCGGGCCCCACAACATCACGGGCGTATGGAAGCCGTCAGCCGCGCTTTCAAATTCGCGGTCGAGGATAGTTTCAATATGAGAAGGACGCATGATCAACCAGAACAACGGAAAGGTGCGACGAATGATAATCGCTCACTCGTTCAGGTGGAACCCAAAACAGACCGCTCTGCGCGTGTGACACCACTCGCATGTCAACCATCAAGCCCGCGCGCAATGGCGTTAAACTCCCCCTCTCACCCCGCCAGACCAGCAGAATCCAGAATGAACACCCAGGAATTCAAACTCAGCGGCGAGTACATCGCACTCTGCGACTTGCTTAAACTGACCGGCATTGCCGACAGCGGCGGCCAGGGCAAGCTCATGATCGCCAACGGCGAAGCAACGGTTGATGGTCAACCCGAGAGCCGCAAAACCGCAAAAATCCGGGCCAACCAGACCGTTCAATGTCTGGGTCAAACGATTCGGGTGGTGGCGGCCTGAACGGCGAGCCACCCCGATCAAGCCTGATGCTGTGACGCTTGCCGCGACGGCGCGCTGAATTTGGCGTAGTAAACCGCAGCAAAGAAAAACACCACGGACAACACGATCTCGGCCATGCCCAGTTGCGCCGACAGCCCGGTTTCACTCCAGGCGCGCATCACGCCTTCGCTGAAATAGAACAGCAGCAGCATCGGCGCCCATTGATAGGTATACCGGCGGCCTTTCAAAATCCCCATCAGCGGCAACAACAAGGGCAAGGTTTTCAGCACCAGCCAGGAACCACCCGGGCGCGCAGGCGCAAGCCACAACTCCCATGCCAGACACAGAAAGATCAGCGCAATGAGGCTGATGCTGGAGAGCAATTGCAGGGCTTTCATGCGCTCGGCCTCACGCGGGTCTCGCCAGACTCGGCGGCTGCATATCGGCCTCCGGCAGCATTCGCCTGGCCGTCGATCCCGCTGTGCGGGCCCCTCGCCGGGCGGCTCATGCTGCCAGCTTCATTGCAGTTTCGGCCAGGCGTTTACCCAGTGCAATGCACAAGCTGCGCTCGTCGTCGGTCAGCGGCTTGTCGTCGTTGGGGCCGGCCCAATGGCTGGCGCCGTAGGGCGTACCGCCGCTTGCGGTGTGATTCACCTCCGGCAGGGTGTAGGGCAATCCGAGGATCAGCATGCCGTGATGCAGCAGCGGCGTCATCATGCTGGTGAGCGTGGTTTCCTGGCCGCCGTGCAGGCTGGCGGTGGAGGTGAACACCGCGGCGGGCTTGCCGACCAGTGCGCCCTTGGCCCACAGCGCGCCGGTGGTATCGAGGAAATATTTCAGCGGCGCCGCCATGTTGCCAAAGCGCGTCGGCGAGCCCAGCACCAGGCCAGCGCACTGTTCGAGATCGGCCAGTTCGACATAGGGCGCGCCGTCATCCGGCACTGGCGGCTCGGCCACCTGGGTGCGCGGCGCAACCGGCGGCACACTGCGCAAGCGCGCCACTGCGCCGGTCTGATTGATGCCGCGCGCAACCAGCTGCGCCATCTCGCGCACGCTGCCGTGGGCGCTGTAATACAAAACAAGAATTTCGATCATGTGGGAAGGTCTGCAAAAATGGTGAAGTCAATCAGGTCAAAGCTCGGCGTATGTTCAAAGCGCCTGCCGAAGGTCAACATGTAGCGATGATGCGCATGATGGACCTCGGCATCCATCCCGATCTGGTACAAATGACAGGGTATCAACAAGCGATCATGTTGCTTGAGTGTCGCCAGGCCGGGAACGAATAGTGCCGGTTCCGCCAGCTTACCGCCACGCAGCGGGCGCACCCACGCCGGCTGGATCTGCGGCGACAGCCGTTCGACCCCACACTCAACCTGCCGCGCATCGCGCATGCGGGTCCAGCGAATCACGCCCAGCGACCACTCCGTTCCGTCGCCCACACGCACTGCCAGCGCATCGCCCACTTTCAAATTAAGCGGAGCATCCGGCGCGCCGTTCAGGGCCAGTCCCACCGCGCTGTCATTGCTGCTGATCCATTGAGCCGTATTGGCAGCAACGGGGCCAGCGAGCGAGGGTTCGATGATGTGAATCTGATGATGGTCCGTTTCAACCGGTTTGGGCCGGGTCGCTTGCGCGGCCTTTTCCAGCAGGCGGTGAATGGCCCCCACGCCCGCGACTGTCTGCACCGCGCGGCCGGGTGTCGGATATCGCTTGTAGGTGCGCACCGCACCGCTGCTCCATTGTTTGAGCAGACGGATGCAAGTGACCAGGCAAAATTCGACGTCCATTTCTGGCGGCAGACCCACACGGCGTGGCGACGCGCCGTCACGCAACTCAATAATGGTTTCGTGCAGCTGGAAGCACAGCGCCTCGGTGTCGAGCCATAAACGGCCAACACGCCGATCGGGCGCGTGATGGTTGGGCGCGGCGTCACCCTCGGTCTGGATCGCAAAGCCACGATGCTTGGCGACGGGCGCACTGCACAACTGAGTCAACCCGGCGAATTGATCCAGAACGTACCGGGTAAACATGATCTCGGCGTGAGTCATGCGCGGCGGATCGGCCAGCGTGATCAACAGGGCCTGCCGGTAAGCCAGGCTGGGCGCTGACAGGTTGTCTGCCTTGCTGTCGGCCAGCCCGGCGGTCAGTGCGTATGCGTGCAGCGCATGCATTTCCTGCCACAGGCCCGGCGTGACAAGCGTGCGGGTTAAATGGCAGGCAACCTGGATGTCGCGCAACGCAGCCATCAGCCGTGCACCGATTTCGGCAAGACGCCCGGCGTTGACCCGGCCGGAGCGAGACCGGGTCAACGCCAGTAGCAGGTGTTTGTAGCCAATGCTATGTTCGATTTGCAATTCGCGCAGTAACACGCCAAGTTGCCGTTGCTGGGCGCGAGGGGGCACGCCAGACCCGGCAAGCAGCGCTTCCAGGTTGGCGCCAACGCGCGCCACCACCGGCCGATACAGCTGCATGAGTGTGTAGCGTGCCGTCTCGTCCAGCGGGCTGCGATTGAGTGCATATAAAGCCGTGATCAGCTGCTGGGCAGCTTCCGTCGGGCTGGCGAAAGGCAGGCGCCCCAGCCAGGCTGACACCGATTTCGGCCGGCTATCGACCGTTCGCGAAATCGCCGGATCGATACTGGGAACGCCGAGCGTCAGCATGCCACCTCAGTCGAACACGACTGTCTTGTTAGCATACACCAGCACGCGGTTATCCAGATGCCACTTCACCGCACGTGACAACACCACTTTTTCCAGGTCCGCGCCCTTGTTGATGAGATCGCCGAGGCTGTCGCGATGCGACATGCGCGCGACGTCCTGTTCGATGATGGGGCCATCGTCTAGGGTTTCGGTCACGTAATGCGCCGTGGCGCCGATCAGCTTGACGCCGCGTTCAAACGCACGGTGATACGGCTTGGCGCCGTGAAAAGCCGGCAAGAACGAATGGTGGATGTTGATGATGCGATGGGGAAAATGACGGATGAAATCGGGTGACAAGACCTGCATGTAGCGCGCCAGCACAATGAAATCGATCTTCTGGTCGCGCAGGATGGCCAGCTGGGTCGATTCGGTTTCGTGCTTGGCTTCCTTGTTCATCGCCAGATATTGATACGGGATGTGATAGGCCTCGGCAAGCCAGCGGGTGTCTTCGTGGTTCGACACGATAATCGGCAGTTCGCAGTGCAGCTCGCCACTCTGGTAGCGGTACAACAGGTCGGCCAGGCAATGATCGAACTTGGAAACAAACACTGCCAGCCGTGGCTTGCGGCTGGACTCGGCAAGGCGCCAGGTCATCCCGAAGCGTTCGGCAATGGGCCGGAATGCGCTGGAAAACGCGTCAAGGTTCAAGTTAAAGCCATGTAAATCCCATTCCACCCGCATCAGAAACAGCTTCAGCTCGGCGTCCTGATGCTGATCGGCGTGCAGGATGTTGGCATCGTGGCGCAACAGAAAATCGGCAATCGCGGCAACCAGACCTTTCTGGTCAGGGCAGGAAATCAACAGGACGGCGGTATGGAGCATGGCGGCACAAGGAGCGAAGGTGAGGTTTTGCGCAATCATAACCACATTCCCCTGGCAACCGTATGGGTGTCCGGCTCAAAGCCGGTGCCGCGCGGGGATTGCGGCAAAGCTTAAATTGAATGAACCCTAGCCGCGAGCGGGGGCTATCGTGGAAAATAGCGCTTTTGGTGATGCTCCTCTACTCCCATGCTTGATATCCAGTTGCTGCGCAAAGATGCAGCCCTAGTAGCCGAGCGCCTGTCGGCGCGTGGTTTTTCTTTTGACGCCGCGCGTTTCGACGCGCTGGAAGCCGAGCGCAAAACCATCCAGACCCGCACCCAGGAGGCGCAAAGCCACCGCAACAGCATGTCGAAACAGATCGGCATGATGAAGGGCAAGGGCGAGGACACCACGGCAGTGATGGCCGAGGTAGCGGGACTGGGCGATGAACTCAAACAACTGGAAGACCGGCTGGCCGCGCTGCAAACCGAGATCAACGATTTCCTGATGGAGGTGCCGAACCTGCCGCACGAGTCGGTTGCGCCCGGCAAGGACGAAACCGCCAACGTCGAAGTCAGCCGCTGGGGCACGCCGCGCAGCTTTGACTTCACCGTGCGCGACCATGTGGATATCGGCGAAAGCCTGAACCAGCTCGACTTTGCTGCCGCAGTGAAAATCACCGGCAGCCGTTTCAGCGTCATGAAAGGCGGCCTGGCGCGGCTGCACCGGGCGCTCGCGCAATTCATGCTCGACACCCATACCGCCGAACACTGCTACACCGAGGTCTACGTGCCCTATCTGGTGAATGCCGATTCGATGCGCGGCACCGGACAACTGCCCAAGTTCGAGGAAGACCTGTTCCACATCCCGCGCACTGATGCCGAAAAGCTTTACCTCATCCCCACCGCCGAGGTGCCGGTGACCAATCTGCTGCGCGACGAAATCGTCGCCGCCGAATCGCTGCCCTTGCGCTTCGTCGCGCATACGCCCTGTTTCCGTTCCGAAGCAGGCTCCTACGGCCGCGACACGCGCGGCATGATCCGCCAGCACCAGTTTGACAAGGTTGAACTGGTGCAGATGGTGCGCCCGGAAGACTCCTACGCTGCACTCGAATCGCTAACCGCCCATGCGGAAACGATTCTGCAAAAGCTCGGCCTGCCGTATCGAAAAATGGCCCTGTGCAGTGGCGACATGGGATTTTCAGCAGCCAAGACCTACGACCTCGAAGTGTGGTTGCCGGCGCAGAACACCTACCGCGAAATTTCCTCCTGCTCCAACTTCGAGGCCTTCCAGTCGAGGCGGATGCAGGCGCGTTTCCGCGTCGGCCAGGGCAAGCCGGAATTGCTGCATACGCTGAACGGATCGGGGCTTGCGGTGGGACGTACGTTGGTGGCGGTGCTGGAAAACTACCAGAACGCCGACGGCAGCGTGACCGTGCCGGAAGTGTTGCGGCCGTGGATGGGCGGCATCGAAAAACTCACGCCAGCCTGATGGGGTCAGCCCGGAGGCGCTTGTGTATCGGCGCGCTTTCCCAGATTGAATAGCGGTTTGTACTCCGGCTCCAGCCGCAGCAGGATGTCGTAATAGCTGCGGATGTTTTCCGCAAAATGCAGTGCCTCGCCGCCGCGCGCATAGCCATATTTCATCGCTGCGGCATAGGTGCCCCGGCTCAGATAGGGCAACGCCTCTTTCACATCAGCCCAACTGTCCGGACTGCCCTTGCGCGCCTGCGCAATCCGGCGCGCATCCTCCATGTGTCCCTGTCCCTGGTTGTACGCCGCCAGCGCGAGCCAGGTTCGATCCGGCTCGGGAATCCGGCTGGGTAAGGCTTCTTTCATCATGACCAGATAGCGCGCGCCCCCCAGAATGCTCTGCCGCGCATCCAGCCGGTTGGTCACCCCCATGCGGTCGGCAGTCTCGCCTGTCAGCATCATCAATCCGCGCACACCGGTCGGCGAAGTCGCAAACGCATTCCACTGCGACTCCTGATAACCGATTGCGGCCAGCAGCCGCCAGTCGATTCCCGTCAGCGTTTGCGCCTCCTGAAAATGCTGGCGCAGCTCGGGCAAACGAGACGGGCGACGCTGCAAAATCCCCAGGATGTCGCTGCTGTCAAGCCGCCTGAGATGGCCGAAATAGCGTTCGTAAATGCGCTTGATCGTGCCATCCACCTGCGCCCGCTCGACAAAGCGCGCCAAGCCGTTGCGCAGCGCGTGCGAACTGCCTCTGGGCAATGCCCAGACAATTTTTTGCGAGTCAGGAAGATCGAATGCCACGGTTAGCTGCGGGTAGACATTGCGCATCGGATCGAAATCCATGCCGTTGATCACCACCGCGTCGTACTTGCCCGCCTGCAACTGCGCCAGCAACTCCTCGGGCCAGACGTTTTCGAGTGCCGACCAACTCAACTGGGGATGCTTGCGTTTCAATCGCATCAGCATCGGGCTGTGGCCAGAACCAATAATCAAGGCCAGTTTTTTGCCCGACAAATCGGCCATGCTGCGCGGTGCTTTATCCGTAGTGCGATAAACGATATGCACCGGCGATTCGAACAGGATCGGGCCGGCGATCAGATGGCGATCCTTGACCACGGCGCGTGGCAGCGCCGCTGCTGCCAGGTTGATGCGATGGTTGTCGAGCAACTTGAACAAGGCGTCGGGATGGGATTTTTCAGTCCACTCGATCGACCAGTTTTGCGACTGGGCAAACGCCAGCAGCAGATCATGTTCAAATCCGCCAGGCTCGCCGTTATGCGACAGAAAATAAGTCGTTGGGGAGTTGCGCACGCCCACCTGTAATACACCCGTGGTTTCTGGTGCAGGCGCCGGACGACTGCACGCCGTCAGCGCTGCCATCAGCGCAAGCACAGCCAGTCTCCCGAACAATCCCGTTATTTTTATCAGGGGCATGCGCGCAGTCTGGACGAGAGTGTTTTTTTCGTCCAGCAAAGCGTCCGACTCGGGTACAATGCGCGTCCCGGAGAGGTGGCAGAGTGGTCGAATGTACCTGACTCGAAATCAGGCGTGAGCGCAAGTTCACCGTGGGTTCGAATCCCACCCTCTCCGCCAATTACACGTTCCACATAAAATTCAAACATTTAGGTTCAATTGGGCAGGCGATCCGTCCAATGAATTCACCTGATACCCGGCCTTCCTTCTGCCTTTTCCAGGAAAGCTGTCCAAGCGGTCTCTGGCTACAGAGTTGTTCATTTTGTTCCCTCTTTTGGATACAGCCTAGAATTGCCTACGGCTTTCGCTGCCGCTGTCTTGAGTTTTAATCCTTATCTACGGGAATGACGGGCCAACGTATTGAACCGGCGTCCACGCTGCTCACGCCGGCTTCCGATTCATGGCAATGCCAAGTCACGTTAGAATGACCGCGTCTTACGGCCACAAGCCGGTTCGTTTCCCATTCCCCAATCGATGACGCTGTTTTTCGCCGTACTGATCCCGTTTGCGGGCGCAGCGCTGGTTGCGCTGGTTTCCCGTCTTGGACGTTTGCATTCTGCGTGGGCAGCGGGCGCGGTGACCCTGGCGTCGCTGGCCGTTTTGGTGCCGCTGTTTCCCCTGCCGTTTGCCGGTGACACCCTGATCCAGCAGCACGACTGGATGCCCGCGCTGGGGCTCAACCTCGCCTTCCGCTTCGACGGTCTGGCGCTGCTGTTTGCCGGATTGATTCTCGGCATCGGCTTGCTGATCGTGCTGTACGCGCGCTATTACCTGTCGGAACGCGACAGCATGGGACGCTTCTATTCCTATCTGATGCTGTTCATGGGCTCGATGCTGGGCATCGTGCTGTCAGAAAACCTGATCCAACTGCTGGTCTTCTGGGAACTGACCAGCCTGTCGTCCTTCCTGCTGATCAGTTACTGGCAACACCGCAAGGAGGCGCGCCAGGGCGCACGCATGGCACTGGCGGTGACCGGGTTGGGCGGGTTCGCCTTGCTCGGCGGTTTTCTGCTGCTGGGCCACATTGCCGGCAGCTACGAATTGTCGGTTGTGCTCGCCTCGGGCGACCTGATCCGTGCGCATCCGCTTTATGTGCCGACACTGGTGCTGGTGCTGCTCGGGGTGTTTACCAAGTCGGCACAGTTCCCTTTCCATTTCTGGCTGCCGCACGCGATGGCCGCGCCCACGCCGGTGTCGGCCTACCTGCATTCGGCAACCATGGTGAAGGCCGGCGTGTTCCTGCTGGCACGGCTGTATCCGGCTTTGTCCGGTACGCCGGAATGGTTCTGGCTGGTGAGTGGCGCGGGGCTGGCGACGCTGTTGCTTGGTGCGTACGTCGCGCTGTTCAAGCACGATCTCAAGGGCCTGCTGGCCTACTCGACCATCAGCCATCTCGGCCTCATCACTCTGCTGTTTGGATTGTCGACGCCGCTGGCGGCGGTGGCCGGCGTGTTCCACATCATCAACCACGCCACGTTCAAGGCTTCGCTGTTCATGGCCGCCGGCATCATCGATCACGAGGCCGGCACGCGCGACATGCGGCGACTGAATGGTCTGTGGAAATTCATGCCCTACACCGCGACGCTGGCGATGGTGGCCGCCGCCGCGATGGCCGGGGTGCCGCTCATGAACGGCTTTCTCTCCAAGGAAATGTTCTTCACCGAAGCCATGCATATTTCCGCCGGTCATAGCTGGGGCTGGCTGCTACCGATGCTGGTGACGCTTGCCGGGGCATTGGCCGTGGCCTATTCGATCCGTTTCATCCATGACGTGTTCTTCAACGGCAACTCGGTCAATCTGCCGAAAACGCCGCACGAGCCCCCGCGCTGGATGAAAGTGCCGGTGGAGATTCTGGTAGTGCTGTGCCTGGTGGTCGGCATCGCGCCCGCATTCACCGTTGCACCCTTGCTGGCAGTGGCCGCTGCCGCCACCTTGCAGTCGCCCTTGCCCGAATATCATCTGGCGTTGTGGCATGGTTTCAACCCGGCGCTGGGGATGAGCCTGGCTGCGATGGCGGGCGGCCTTCTGATTTATGCGATGCGCCGCCCGCTGCTTGCCCTGCACGAACGCAGCCTCGACCACCTCGACGCACGGGTGCTCTACAACGCGCTGCTCGACGCCCTGGTTGGCCTGGCGCGCTGGATCACGCGACGCATCGACACCGGTTCGTTGCAGCGGCAGGTGTTCCTGTTTCTCACCGCAGCACTGGTGCTGGGTTTCACGCCGTGGCTTGGCAGCGATGCGCCGCTCGCGGGCAACCGCACCGGTCTGCCGCTCGATGCGGTGAGCCTGCTGGCTGGCGCCACGCTCATCGTCGCCTCCCTCACCACCGTGTGGCTGCATCGTCAGCGCCTCACTGCGCTCATCACTCTCGGCGTGGTCGGGCTGGTGGTGTCACTCGCCTTCGTCAAGTTTTCCGCCCCCGACCTCGCGCTGACCCAGCTGTCGGTCGAGATCGTCACGATCGTTCTGCTGCTGCTGGCGCTGTATTTTCTGCCGCAACATGAGGCGCCCGAGCGCGACCTCGGGCGCGTTTGGCGCGACGGCGTGATCGCACTGGTCGCCGGCAGCGGCGCTGCACTGCTGGCATGGGCGGTGATGACCCGGCCGTACGACACCATCGCCGGTTACTACCTCGCCAACAGCGTGCCGGGCGGCGGCGGCAAGAACGTGGTCAACGTCATCCTGGTCGATTTTCGCGGCTACGACACACTGGGCGAAATCACCGTGCTCGCGCTGGCTGGCCTCGGCATCTATGCCCTGCTGGAAAACCTGCGCCTCGACGCCCCCGACCGCGACGTCGACGGGCGGGTCTGGGACCGCGACACCCATCCAGCCATCATGGCGTCGCTTTCCAGACTGCTGCTGCCGCTGGCGCTGCTGGTGGCCATTTTCATCCTGTTGCGCGGCCACAACCAGCCGGGCGGTGGCTTCATCGCGGGCCTGATCACAGCGGTGGCGCTGATCGTGCAATACCTTGCTCACGGCGGCGCATGGATGCGCGAGCGCTTGTCGAGCACCACCCAGCCGCTGATCGCGGCCGGCCTCGCGCTCGCTACCCTGACGGGGCTGGCAAGCTGGGCCTTCGGCTCTCCCTTCCTCACGTCCACCTTCGGTCATCTGAATTGGCCGCTGGTGGGTGAATTCGAACTCGCCTCGGCAATGGCGTTCGACCTCGGCGTCTTCCTCGTCGTCGTTGGCGCCACCCTGCTGATTCTGGTCAACCTCGGCGCGCTGCACGACAGCCGCATCCGAAAGGCGGCCCGCTGATGGAAGCGCTGCTCGCCCTCGTCATTGGCGTGCTCACTGCCAGCGGGGTATTCCTCGCGCTGCGCGGGCACACCTTTCCGGTGGTACTGGGACTCACCCTGTTGTCCTATGCGGTGAACCTGTTCCTGTTCATCATGGGTCGGCTTGCCATCGGCGTACCGCCGGTGATTTCCAGCGCCACCGTTTATACCGATCCGCTGCCGCAAGCGCTGGTACTCACCGCCATCGTCATCAGCTTCGGCATGACCGCGTTTGTCATCGTGCTGGCGCTCAAAGCGCGCGCCGAACTCGGCAACGACCACGTCGACGGTGTCCACGCAGACGAGGATATGCCACGATGAATGGCCTGTCGTCACATCTGCCGATCCTGCCCGTGCTGCTGCCGCTGGTCACCGGCATCGTGCTGCTGGCGCTGCGCAAAGCGCCATTAGGCCTGCAACGCGGCATCAGCCTCGCTGCAGCGGTGACACTGGTGCCGCTGGCACTCGCCCTGCTGGCCAGTGCCGCCGACGGCACCCAGCTCGTCTACAAGCTGGGTGATTGGAACGCCCCGTTCGGCATCGTGCTGGTGGCCGACCGTCTCGCTGCGTGGATGCTCATGGCCACTGCGCTGGTCGCGTTGTTCGCCCTGCTGCACGCATTGCGCGGGAGCGACACCACAGGAAGACATTTCCACGTGCTGTTTCAGTTGCAGCTGTTCGGGTTGAATGGGGCTTTCCTCACGGGCGACCTGTTCAACCTGTTCGTGTTTTTCGAGATTCTGCTGCTCGCCTCCTACGGCCTGCTGCTACACGGCGGCGGCCGCCTGCGGGTCAAGGCCGGACTGCATTTCGTGGTCATCAATCTGGTCGGCTCGACGCTGTTCCTGTTCGCCGTCGGCACCCTGTACGGGGTCACCGGCACACTCAACATGGCCGACCTTGCGGTCAAGCTGGCGCATACCGCGCCCGACAATCTCGCCCTGATCGAAACGGCCGGCCTGCTGCTGTTCAGCGTGTTTGCGCTGAAAGCAGCGTTGTTGCCGCTTTATCTGTGGCTGCCCGCCGCTTACGCCCACACCAGCGCGCCGGTTGCAGCCCTGTTTGCCATCATGACCAAGGTCGGCGCCTACAGCATTCTGCGCGTCTATAACCTGATGTTTGGTGACGATGCCGGGGCAGTCGCGAATCTGCTTGATGCCTGGCTGACGCCTCTGGCGCTGGCCACCCTGACGCTCGGCATGCTCGGCGTGGTGGCCAGCACCGCACTGCGGCAACAGACTGCCTATCTGGTGGTGGCCTCGATCGGCACGCTGCTGCTGGCCTTTGGCCTTGGCACCCGCGATGCAATCGCCGCCGGCCTGTATTACCTGCCGCACTCCGTCTTCGCGGCGGCCGCCCTGTTCCTGTTGGCTGACTCGATCGGCCGGGCGCGCGGCGAATTCGCCGACCGCTTTGAGCCGGGCCCCGCCATGCCGGGCGCGCGCGTGCTCGGCGGGCTGTTTTTCATCGCCGCCGTGGCCATCGCCGGGCTGCCGCCCCTGTCGGGCTTTCTCGGCAAGTTCATGCTGTTGAAGGCAGCGCTGGCGTCGCCGCTGCTGCCGTGGGTGTGGGGCGTGGTGCTCGCAACCGGCTTCATGGGCATGATCGCGCTCGCGCGTAGCGGCAGCGTGCTGTTCTACAACACGCACGGCGCATCCAACTCCATCCGTGCTTCAGCACGGAGCGGCGCGGAGTCCTCTGAAGCACACGACGCCTCCGAGGCAACCGCACCGACCGTTGTCGCACTGGCACCCGTGGCCGGTCTGCTGCTATTGCTCATCGGCATGGTGATCTGGGCGGGCCCGCTGTCTGACTACGCCACGGCCACTGCGGCACAATTGCTGCAACCGCGGGTTTACATCGAAGCCGTGCTGGGAGCGACGCCATGAGACGCCTGCTGCCGCACCCCTTGCTGAGCCTCACCCTCGCCTGTTTGTGGCTGTTGCTGGTCAACCAGCTGTCCACCGGACACCTGGTGCTGGGCGCCCTGCTCGGCTGGCTGATCCCCTTTGCCACTTCGCGCTTCTGGCCGGAACAGATCCGCATCCGCCATCCGTTCACCCTGCTGCGCTACCTGGTGGTGCTCGTCATCGACATCGTGCGCGGCAGCTTCCACGTCGCGCGCCTGATCCTGCTGGGGCCAGCGCGCCTGCGCCCGGTATTCGTCGCGGTACCGCTGGCGCTCAAAACCGACCTCGCCATCAGCCTGCTGGCCAATACGATTTCACTGACGCCGGGCACGGTGTCGACAAGACTAAGCGCGGACAAGCAAACGCTGATCGTGCACACGCTGGACACCGACGACGCCGACGCGCTGGTCGCCGAAATCAAGCAGCGCTACGAAGCCCCGCTGAAACGGATTTTTGAAGAAAGCCACGCATGATGCTGAACATCGTCATCCCGATCGCTTACACGCTGGTCAGCCTGGCCTTCCTGCTGAGCTTCTGGCGGCTGCTTAAAGGCCCCGACGCGCCCGACCGCATCCTCGCACTCGACACGCTGTACGTGAACACCATCGCGCTGCTGGTGCTGCTCGGCATCCATCTCGGCAGCGCCATCTATTTCGAGGCGGCACTGCTGATCGCCATGATGGGATTCGTCGGCACCGTGGCGCTATGCAAATATCTGCTGCGCGGCGACATCATCGAGTGAATGCCTGAACCCATGCTCGACATCCTGCTCTCCATTCTTATTCTCACCGGCGCGATCTTCACCTTCATCGGATCGCTCGGCCTGGCCCGCCTGCGCGATTTCTACACCCGCCTGCACGGCCCGACCAAGGCCACCACGCTGGGCGTCGGCTGCCTGCTGATCGCATCTGCCGTGTTTTTCAGCGTACGCGACGAAGGCGTCAGCCTGCACGAGGTGCTGGTCACGCTGTTTCTTTTCATCACCGCACCGGTCAGCGCGCACCTGCTCGCCAAGGCTGCGCTGCACCTGAAGCTCAAGTCGCTTGCCCCGACTCCGGCGCCGGACAACGACGCCCCGTCGAACTCAAGCGATTAAGCAGCCTTAGAGCGTTTGCACAAACGCCAGCACTTCGGCCGCATGCCCCGGCGCTTTCAGGCCGCGCCAGCTTTTCACCAGCTTGCCATTGACGTCGAACACAAAGGTGCTGCGCTCGACGCCGCGCACCTGCTTGCCGTACATATTTTTCAGCTTCATCACGCCGAACAGTTCGCAGGCTTTCTCTTCGGTGTCGGCGAGCAACTCGAAAGGGAACTGGTATTCAGCCTTGAAGCTTTCGTGTGATTTGAGACTGTCGCGCGAGATGCCGACGACCATCGTGTTGGCTTTGCCGAAATCTGCGTACAGATCACGGAATTCCTGGCCTTCAAGCGTGCAGCCCGAGGTGTTGTCCTTGGGGTAAAAGTACACCACGACGTTCTGGCCACGGTGATCGCTCAATTTGAACGTGGTGTTGCTGGTGGCGGGAAGTTCGAAGTCGGAGATGACGGGATCGCTCATGGTTCGCCTTTCTGGGCAGGAGTTAACGGGTGGAAGATTTGAGCAGCACAACGACCGCGCCGGCGCCGCCATCGACGGTGCGTGCCTGGCAGAACGCAAGCACTTCCTCGCGCTGCATCAGCCAGTGGCGCACCTTGTTTTTCAGCACAGGAAGGCGATTTTTCGAGCCATGACCCTTGCCGTGGATGACGCGCACGCAACGCCGGTCTTCGAGCATGCAGCGGTTGAGAAAAGCCGCCAGCGCAACGCGCGCCTCGTCGCCGCTGTGGCCGTGCAGGTCGAGCTCGCCTTTGATGACCCAGCCGCCGCGCCGCAGTTTGCGCATCGCGGCGGTGGGAATGCCGGGGCGCGCAAAAAACAACTCTTCGCCAGTCGCAACCGCGGCATCCCAGTCCCACGGATCGGCCAGCGCATCGACCAGCACTTGTGCTTCATCGGCCAAGTGTTGGCGAGGAATGGGCTTGGGGCGCTGTTGCGTCAGGTTCGCGCGGTTGCCGGGCGGTAACGGCACCACATCGGCAACGGCGCGACGAAACAGCAACTTGCCGTCGGCCGGGCCGGATACTTTGGGTCGGGTGGGTTGCGGGGCGGGATCAGGCGCAATGTTAGCCTGCTCGCGCAGGCTGCGGCGAACGCGCGCCAGCGCCTCGAACGAGGCGGCGGCAAGCGGGCTGTTGCTGGCGCGCTTCATGTCGCAACACCCGCTGATACTGCGCGGCGGTCAGGCCTTGCCGAGTGCGTCGAGGAAACGCTCGGCGTCGAGCGCGGCCATGCAGCCGGTACCGGCGCTGGTCACAGCCTGGCGATAGATGTGATCCTGCACGTCGCCGGCGGCAAACACGCCTTCGATGTTGGTAGCCGTAGCATTGCCCTTGTTGCCGCTCTGGGTGACGATGTAGCCGCCTTCAAGCGTGAGCTGGCCTTCAAAGATGGCGGTATTGGGCTTATGGCCAATGGCGATGAAGACGCCGGTGAGCGCGATCTCCTTGGTCGCACCGTCATCCTTCGTACTCTTGATGCGCATGCCGGTGACGCCGGTTTTGTCTCCCAGCACTTCGTCCAGCGTGTGATCGAGTTCGAGCGTGATCTTGCCTTCCTTGACCTTTTCCATCAGGTGATCGACCAGGATTTTCTCGGACTTGAAGGTGTCGCGGCGATGCACCACCGTGACGTGACGCGCGATGTTGGCCAGATACAGCGCTTCCTCGACCGCCGTGTTGCCGCCGCCGATGACGGCGACATCCTGATTTTTGTAGAAGAAGCCGTCGCAGGTGGCGCAGCCCGACACGCCCTTGCCCATGAATGCCTGCTCGGACGGCAGCCCCAGGTACATCGCCGACGCGCCGGTGGCGATGATCAGTGCGTCACAGGTGTAGGTGCCGGAATCGCCGATCAGGGTGAACGGCTTTTCGGTCAGCTTGGCGGTGTGGATCTGGTCGAAGATGATTTCGGTCTTGAAACGCTCGGCGTGACGCTGGAAGCGGTCCATCAAATCTGGGCCCTGCACACCATCAACGTCAGCGGGCCAGTTGTCGACTTCCGTCGTGGTCATCAACTGGCCGCCCTGCTGCATGCCGGTGATGACGACAGGGGAAAGGTTCGCGCGCGCGGCGTAGACAGCGGCGGAGTAGCCCGCAGGGCCGGAGCCCAGAATGATGAGTTTGTGGTGTGCAGTGCTCATGGGATGGTCTCGGGTGGGGTGAGGAAAGCGATCTATTCTAACCAATCTTGGTGGCAGCATTTCCATGCCGCCTGTCCGGGTTGCCTGCCAGCAGGCTTGCCCCGTTTATAATCGGGGGCACTTTTGCCGTTTCAAGTTCCTCAAGTCTCCATGGCGCGTCCCGCTCCCCGTTCCATTACGCCTTTACCGCCCCGCATGCAGCGTCTGCTGCGCGAAGCCCGCGCGCTGCTGGTGGGGTTTGCCGCGCTATTGCTGGCGGCCATTCTGCTCACCCACAATCTGGCCGATCCCGGTTTTTCGACCACCGGCGACGGCAGCGCGCTGCACAACCTGGGCGGACGCACGGGCGCCTATGTATCCGACCTGCTGCTGCAGATGTTCGGCCTGTCAGCCTGGTGGTGGGTGGTGCTGGCGGCTGGTTATGTCATCCATACCTTCCGCAATCTGGATGAGCCGCCGCTGGAAAAAAGCCGGCAACGCTGGTTCAGGCTGGGCGGCTTCCTGTTGATGCTGCTGGCCAGCACGGGCGTTGAATGGCTGCGCACCTGGCACTGGACGGCGGCGCTGCCAGATGCCCACGGCGGCGTGCTGGGGCTTGGCATCGGCGGCGCGGCCGGTGCGCTGCTGGGCTTTACCGGCGGCTCGCTCATCTTGCTGCTGCTGATGGCGTTGGGCTTCAGCCTGTTCACCGGCGTATCGTGGCTCAGCATGGCCGAACGTACCGGCGAATGGGCCGAAAAAGCCACCCTGAAACTGCGTGAAGCCTGGCAGGCCTCGCGCGACCGCAAGGTTGGCGAAGCCGCACTGCAAAAGCGCGAAGCCATCGTCTCGGTCGAAAAAAAGAAGCGGGTCGAAGCGCCGCCCATCCGCATCGAGCCAGTCGTCAAGGAAATCCCGCAATCGCCGCGCGCGGTCAGCGAGCAGCAGACGCCGCTGTTTTCCGATTTGCCGGATTCCCCCCTGCCGCCGCTGCATCTGCTCGACCCCGCCGACGAAGTGGTCGAAACCGCCAGCGCGGAGTCGCTGGAATTCACCTCGCTGATGATCGAACGCAAGCTGGCCGAATTCGGCGTCGAGGTGAAAGTGGTGTCGGCCTCGCCCGGCCCGGTCATCACCCGTTATGAAATTGAACCCGCCGTCGGTGTCAAAGGCAGCCAGATCGTCAATTTATCGAAAGATCTGGCGCGCAACCTCTCGGTCATCAGCATTCGCGTGGTCGAAGCCATCCCGGGCAAACACACGATGGGGCTGGAGATTCCCAACGTCAAACGGCAAATCGTGCGGCTGTCCGAAATCCTTGGGTCCACGGCCTATCACGACAGCACCAGCCCGTTGACCATCACGCTCGGCAAGGACATCGCGGGCAACCCGGTGGTCGCCGACCTCGGCAAGATGCCGCACCTGCTGGTGGCGGGCACCACCGGTTCGGGCAAGTCGGTCGGCGTCAACGCGATGATTCTGTCGCTGGTCTACAAATCCGACCCCAGCGCCGTGCGCATGATCATGGTCGACCCCAAGATGCTGGAACTGTCGATTTACGAAGGCATCCCGCATCTGCTGGCTCCGGTGGTGACCGACATGAAGCAGGCTGCTAGCGCGCTCAACTGGTGCGTGGGCGAGATGGAACGGCGCTACAAGCTGCTGTCCGCCGTGGGCGTGCGCAACCTCGCCAGCTACAACCAGAAAGTCCGCGATGCCAAAAAGGCCGGCACGCCGCTGACGCATCCGTTCAGCTTGACGCCGGACAATCCCGAGCCGCTGGAAACCCTGCCGATGATCGTGGTGATGATCGACGAGCTCGCCGACCTGATGATGGTGGTGGGCAAAAAGGTTGAAGAACTGATCGCACGGCTGGCGCAGAAAGCCCGCGCCGCCGGCATTCACCTGATCCTCGCCACGCAGCGGCCGTCGGTCGACGTCATCACCGGCCTGATCAAGGCCAACATCCCGACCCGCATCGCCTTCCAGGTGTCATCCAAGATCGACTCGCGCACGATTCTCGACCAGATGGGCGCCGAAGCCCTGCTCGGCCAGGGCGACATGCTCTATCTGCCGCCCGGCACCGGGCTGCCGCAACGGGTCCACGGCGCCTTCGTGTCGGACAGCGAAGTGCACCGCGTGGTCGATTATCTGAAAGCGCTGGGCGAGCCGGATTACATCGAAGGCATGCTCGAGTCCCCCGAAGAAGGCGGTGACGGCGGCAGCGAATTCGGTGAAGCGGCAGAGGCCGATCCGCTGTATGACCAGGCCGTGGCCTATGTTCTGAAAACCCGCCGCGCCTCGATTTCGTCGGTGCAGCGGCAGTTGCGCATTGGCTATAATCGAGCCGCCCGCATGATCGAAGACATGGAGCGCGCCGGCCTGGTGTCGTCGATGCAATCGAACGGCAACCGTGAAGTATTAGCGCCAGGAGGCGACGCATGAATTTTTACGCACTGATTCCCGCAGCTGGAACCGGCTCCCGCATGAGCGACGCCAACCCCAAGCAAAAGACCGTGCCCAAGCAATACATGACGCTCAACGCGGTCCCCATGATCGCGCACGCCATGATGGTGCTGGCGCGCGAGCCCCGCATTGCCAAGCTGTTCGTGGTGCTGTCACCCGACGACGTGTGGTGGGACAACTACGAATGGCGCGGCTGGGAAGAGCGCTTGCAGGTGCTGCGCTGCGGCGGCGCCACCCGCGCCGAGACCGTGCTGAACGGGCTGCAGGCGATGGCCAGCGTGTGCGCTGAGGATGACTGGGTGCTGGTGCACGATGCCGCACGCCCCTGCCTGGCAGACGAAGTGCTGGGCAAGTTGATCGATGAAGTGGCCGACGACCCGGTCGGCGGCCTACTCGCGGTGCCGGTGGCCGACACCCTGAAGCGCGCCGCTGCCGACACGGCATCAGGCGCGCGTGCCGAAGCCACCGTGCCGCGCGCAGGCCTGTGGCAGGCGCAAACGCCGCAGATGTTTCGTCATGGCAAGCTCGTCGAAGCCTTGCGCGCAGCAGGCAGCGACATCACCGACGAGGCGTCGGCCATCGAACAACTGGGCCTGCAGCCGCGTCTGGTCGAATCCGACAGCCGCAACCTCAAGGTGACCTATCCGCAAGACCGGGAACTGGCCAGCCTGATCCTGGGGCAACTCAATGCCTGACCTCCGCATCGGCCACGGCTTCGACGTGCATGCGTTCGCCGCCAACCGCAGACTCATCATCGGCGGCGTCGATATTCCCCATGAGCAGGGGCTGGCCGGGCATTCCGATGCCGACGTGCTGCTGCACGCCATTTGCGACGCGCTCCTGGGCGCGGCCGGGCTGGGCGACATCGGTCGCCATTTCCCCGACACCGACGCTGAATTTTCCGGCATCGACAGCCGCATCCTGCTGCGCCGCGTCGCCGGGCAATTGCAGCAGCGCCGCTGGCGCGTCGGCAACGTCGACGCCACCATCATTGCCCAGGCGCCCAAAATGGCGCCGCACATTGCACGCATGACGGCTCACATCGCTGACGATCTCGGCGTTGCCATCGACCGCGTCAACGTCAAGGCGACCACCACCGAAAAGCTCGGTTTCACCGGGCGCGGCGAAGGCATCGCCGCCGAAGCGGTGTGCCTGATCGAGCGTGACTGAATCCGGGCTGGCTGAAACTGGCCTGACTGAATCGGGTCCGGCCAAGCCCGCCATGCGACGACTGTTCTTTGCCCTGTGGCCAGACGACGCTACCCGCAACGCGCTTAACCGGACCGGCAAGTGGCTGCACCAGCATTGGGGTGGTCGCCGCATGCGCGCCGACACGCTCCACCTCACCCTGGTCTTTCTTGGCGACCTTCCTGCCGCACAGATCGATGCCTTGCTGCAAGGCATCCAGGGCATTCCCATCGGCGCGTTTGAACTCAGCCTCGATCAAGCCGGCCACTGGCCGCACAACCGGATTGGCTGGCTGGGCTTGAGCCAGCCCTCGCAAGCGCTTGAAAGCCTGGTTCAGGCCCTGCGCGATCAATTGCGCACGCTGGACATCGCGTTCGACGCCCGCCCGCACACCCCGCATATCACCCTGTTGCGCAAGGCGCAGGGTGGCGCGGCGCTTGAATGCCTGCCAGTTAACTGGGCGGTCGATGGGTTTGTGCTGGTGGCGTCGAATCCGCAGGCGGATGGCGCACATTACGATGTGCTGCAGACATGGCGTCTCGCGACGCAATAGCGCCGAGCGCATAGCCCGAGCAATTATTGAAGCTGGGCCAATGGCAGCACAGACGCCCGGTTCAGCGCTTCACACTTCTCCGACCAGTTCCCGACCGCACCGGGACGCCCAAAGAAATAACCCTGCGCGTAATCGATGCCGATTGTGCGCAACACCTCGGCCGTTTCCTCGTTCTCCACCCACTCGGCCACCGTTTTCACTCCCATGATGTGACTCACTTCGCGGATCGCTTCAACCATCGCCCGATCGACCGGATCGCTGACGATATCCATGATGAAACTGCCATCAATCTTCAGATAGTCAACCGGCAGACTCTTGAGATAGGCAAAGGAACTCAGGCCGCTGCCAAAATCATCCAGCGCAAACTTGCACCCCATATTGCGCAGTTCATTCACCAGGCTGATCGCCATGTGCAGGTTGCGGATCGCCACGGTCTCGGTGATTTCGAAGCAGATACGTTCCCAGGGCATACCTGTACTGGCCTGAATATTGCGCACAAACTCGATCAGACTGCTGTCGTTCAGAGAGGCGCCCGAAAGATTAATCGCGACCACATCCTGGCAGCAATCTGTCGCGCTACGCGCTGCCATCTCGGAAAACGTCTTGAAAGTACGCTCGATGACCCAGCGGTCGATACGCGGCATCAAGCCGTAACGCTCAGCCGCCGACATGAATGCACCGGGACCGATATAGCCTCCATCTGCTGCCCGCAAACGCAACAAAACCTCCCAATGGCGATGCGAATCGCCCGCCGCCAGGGCCACAATGGGCTGCACAAAAATCTCGAAGCGATCCTCGTCCAGCGCACGCACAAGATCGGTCGCCCAATGCATTTCACCATACTGGTGCGCCAGTGCATCGTCTGAAGCTTCATAAACATGAACCCGGTTGCGCCCGGCTTCCTTGGCGGCATAACACGCCAGATCGGCTGCGCTGAGCAAGGCTGCGAGATCAGCCACGCCCGGCTCGACCGGCACCACCCCGATGCTGACACCAATCTGAAACACCTTGTCGCCCCAGATAAAACGGAATTCCTCCACGCTGAGCCGCAGTTTTTCTGCAATTTTGACGGCCTGATCAAGCGAACAGCGTCTGAGCAGCACGCCAAACTCATCCCCGCCCAGGCGGGCAAGGAGGTCGTCGCTCCGCAGAGCCTCATGCAAAATAACGCCCAGCTGACGCAACAACTCATCGCCCGCAACGTGGCCGCAGGTGTCGTTCACGATTTTGAACTGATCAAGGTCGAGGTAGAACATGGCATGGTTGGCATAGCCCCCGTCCACCTCGTCAATCAAACGCCGCACCTGGCTTTCGAAGCTATGGCGGTTGAACAGCCCGGTCAAACTATCCCGGCTGGCCTGATGCGTCAGGCGCAGCGTCAACTCACGCGCATGACGCACATCCTGCAACGCCACCACGCACCCGATGACCTTACCCTCAACGTTACGCATCGGTGCCGCTGTACCCGAAACGGGAATCTCGGCACCCAGGTGGTTCACAAATAATTCACTGCCGGTATGCAACACCGTTATTTGTCCATTCTGCAGACAGCTCTGCACCGGGTCGGCAATCGATAGTCGCGTCAACTCGTCAATGAATTTCGCCAGTTCATGCAATGGCCTGTCACGGGCAGCCTCGATCGAACAGGCCACCAGATCCTGGGCAACCGGATTCATGAACTGCACACGGCCATTCGCATCCGTAGCGATTACCGCATCGGTAATCGAATGCAGCATTACCTCGATGCGGGTTTTCTCCTGGGACAGAGCCGTCTCGGAGCGATTCGCCTCATCCAGTGCCTGATTGATAAAGCCCGCCAGAAATCCAAACTCATCTGCACTTTGCTCACCAAAGCGCGCGGATTTGTCACCTGCAGCAAAGTTTTGCGCGGTGTCGACCATGCGCATAAAGGGGCGTGACAACATGCGATGCAAAATCGCCTGCAGAATCAACCCAAACACCATCGCGACCAGACCCGCGAACAGCAGCACATGCTTGCGCTGCTCATTCAGAAAGGCGAAATGCGGCGGCGCATACGCAAGCAATCGCAAACTTTCACGCGCACCATCTGCGCCATGCATGACCACTGCCTGAGTATGCATCGCCTGCGCCTGACCCGGCGTACCGACCCGCCACACGCCAGCCGGGCCGCTCAGTTCCAGTGCGCTAAAACCATATTGGCTACGCATTTCGTCCATCACCCCAGGCGGCTTTGCGCCCCCGCCAGGACGCAAATCAGGGCGTGCTTCGAGCCGCGTTTGCAGGGTAAGCGCCGCCTCGGCCATATACGCCGATTGGGCTTTCTCCAAATCCTCTTCCCAGGCCTGAATCGTCACCAGTGCGATGAGAAAACCCGCCAACACCATGCCCCAAAAGACAATACCGGTGATGCGCGTCGGCAATCCGCCATTCACGGACACCCGCTCTCCACTCACAGGGGGCGGAGACGTGAGCTGCTGACTCAACTCCGACATCCAGCGGAGCGCAAACCAAGCAACATGGGACACACACCGCTCACCCCTGCGCCAAAAATGGCAAATCCCATAAACCAGGGCAAAAACCAGGCAACCTCATTGAACAACACAGCGGTGAGGAACAACATGAAACCGACCACCAGACGCCAGGTGCGCTCAACGTGAAAAGGCCATTTGAAATCAAAGGATTCCACCGGAAGCGCATTTCCCCCCGGTTTCTGCATGAATCGGTTCACCAACAGGGGAATCCGCCAATTGGTCACCCCTTCAAGGAAAATCAAGGCGATCAATCCATACAGGACATAAGTCAGGTCAAAATACAGCGTAAGCAAAATAGCCAAACCAAAAAGCAGTCGGTAGTTACGATCCGTCATGCAGATACTCCATTTTTCTTGAACCGCGTGTTCGCAAACACGCTGAAAATTATGTGAACTCATCCCAAGCGAAGCCTTCCAGCGCATTCCACAGCCCATCTGCCCGCCCGGACCCAACGCTAACGGAATAAATCCACCGCTTCTTGAAAGTAACGTCAGCCATCCAGGGCGCTTCACAAGTTTTTAGGCTCGCGCCGGCAATTAGGCTTGACCAACCACGCCGTCATCCTTAAAATGCGCGCTCTTAATTCCCTGATAGCTCAGTTGGTAGAGCGACGGACTGTTAATCCGCAGGTCCCTGGTTCGAGTCCAGGTCGGGGAGCCAGAATACAGTAGTAGAAACAAGCATTTAGGCCATCCTTCGGGGTGGCTTTTTTGCTTTTCCATGCGTTCTGTATTGGCTCGGGGTTCCCCCTGGGTTACGCGCTCATCCACTCGTCAAAGGAATCGACATGCAGGCAGACCAAGTTCTAAGCCACTTGAAAAAACATGGGCAGCTTCTCGACCTGGAGATCGCATCAGCAACCGGAATTGCACTGACTCAAGTACGCAAGTCACTGGCTGAATTAACCACACGCGGAGAAATATCCCAGTGCAGCGTCACCCACTTCAAAGGCAACAAGCGAGTTGATGGTTTTCAGTGCAGGATTTCGGGCTATGTGCCGCCCGTCGCGCCGGGTCGTAAGGCCGGGCCTGGCAAAAGCGCCTCTTCCGACTAAAAACGGGGCCGGCCATTGAGGCTGTCCAGGAGTCCAGCGGGTGATCCCTTCAGCAAGGGGGATCCCAGTGGGTTTCAACCAATTATATGGAGCAATACCAGTGACCAACGCACAACGCCGGGCAGCATGGCACGCCAGCCGCAAGGCTGAAATGGATCCGTTAAGTAACGACAGCAAGCCTGAGCCAACGCCTAGCCCTACGCCCAGCAGCGTGTTCTGCCCTCACGAGGCAGGCGCGTATTACCTTGCTGCAGTGGGCACGGTCGGCACGTTCAAGATGTTCGCCAAGGACCTCAAGCCACCCGTTTACACCTACGGCATCACCACCGTTCATTTTGAACTGAACCCTTATACCGGCAAATGGATCTGGTTTGATGGTGAGAAAAACCAGTCTCCGCGCAAGACCCAGGAGGGTTGGCGTCTTGGCAGCAAGCGGTTGCACGACACACGCGAAGGCGCCGAGGCCGAGGTTCAGCGCGAGATGGTCAAGAATGGCGACCGGGTGACCAAGGTGCATGACCTGCCCGACGATATGACTGCGCTGAAAAAGATTCGTAGCGCACACCATCCAGACCGCAACCCCGATTCCGATGTGGATCTTTATCAGGCCGTAGTCGAGAAGCTGGACAGGATGCGCATGCTGACCCAGTGAACCCTGTCGAAGCCTGACCAAGTTCTGCCCTGAACAACATACCAAATGTTGTCTGACAAGGTTTAGCGCCATGCAAGAGACCCAGCCCAACAATCCACTCCACGGCATCACACTCGAACAGTTGTTGAACGAACTGGTTGCGTTCTATGGCTGGGATGCGTTGGGGCGAAAAATCGAGATTCGCTGCTTCACCCACGACCCGAGTATCACATCGAGTCTCAAGTTTCTGCGTCGTACCCCATGGGCACGGGAGCGTGTGGAATCGCTGTACATCAACATGGCACAAGGTATGGGTACCCGGCAACTGAAGTCATGAAGAAAGCGTAAACCGTTCAGGATTACAGCATTGATGGCCTGATGGGCCGGCCGGATCCCAGCTAAAGCGGCTCACGGTCAGGTTTGCCACCCTGTCATTACGACCGGCACTACAAAATACCGGCATAATCCGGACACTTTCTCGTTCGGAAATATCCGTGGCTGCAGCCAAACCCTATCGCATCCTGATCGTCGACGACCACGCCATCATGCGCGAGGGGATCAAGCACATTCTGGCCAAAGTTGCCGGCATTCAGGTTGCGGGAGAGGCCGACAGTTCGCGGCGCGCCCAGCAGATGACCCGGCAGGAAAACTGGGATCTGGTATTGATGGACATCGATTTGCCTGACCGCAGTGGCCTCGAAACGCTGGATCTGCTGAAGAAGGAACAGCCTGATCTCAAAATACTGATGCTGTCGATGCAGCGTGAATCCCACTATGCCGTGCGCGCGCTCAAATCCGGCGCAGCCGGCTATCTCAACAAGCGGTGTTCACCAGAACAATTGATCGAAGCGATCCGGCTGGCGGCATCCGGCAAGAAATACGTCAGTGCCGAGGTCGCACAGGAACTGGCCCACACGATCAGTGGTGAGCGCGAAGGCCTGCCGCACGAAACCTTGTCCAACCGCGAGTTCCAGACCTTGCACATGATCGCCTCCGGGCTACCGGTGTCGGCCATCGCAGACAAATTGTTGCTGTCGGTCAAAACGGTCAGTATGTACCGCGCCCGCCTGCTTAAAAAAATGCAGCTCAAGAACAACGCCGAGCTTACGCATTACGCGTTCAAACACAATTTGCTGGGCTAAGCCGCTGCGATCAGCCGGGTTATGCGGTTAGCCGAGAAATGCCGGTCTTTTCCTGCCCTAATCCGCCCTTCCTTTACGTCCTGACCGGCCTACCATGCGTCAGCAAGGTGATGCTCCAGAGTGGTCTCACCGGAATCAGGATGCAAACATGGCCGAACCCAGCGACAAGATCAATCTGAACAACCCGTCCGAGGTGGCGCGCGAAACCCTGCGCCGCCTGGCCATGCGTCGGCTCGCGCCTACGCCGGACAACTACCAGACCCTGTTCGAAGAAATCACCGGCACCCCCACAGCACCGCCAGCCAACACCCCCAGCGCGGCCACCGTCTTGGCCGGACTGGTGATGGATCTCACCCTGCATCATCCGCAGCTGGCCGATTCCGCCAACGCGCTTGACCAGTCGATCCGCAAAGGCGACTGGGCGCAAAGCCGCAAGCAATTGGGGCAAATCAGCCGCCAGCTGATTCCGCAAACCGAAAAAACGCGTCCCGCCGGGGTGGCACCGCCAACGGAAAATCTCGCCCTGCTGCGTGATTTGCTGGCCAAAACCCTCGAATTCGGCGTTGCCGCACAACTCGCCCACAGCCCGCAGCTTGCCGAAAAGGCCCAGCAACTCGCCGTTGCCGTCCGCAACGCCAACAGCGACGCCACCCTGCGCGACGCGACTGCCAAGCTGAAAACCCTGTGGGTCAGCATCGAATTGCAAGGCAGCGATACCCACGACCAGCAAGAAACGCTCAAGCGCATCCTGCTGCTGCTGGTGGAAAACATCGGCGAGTTGCTCGACGATGACACCTGGATGCGCGGCCAGCTCGACATGGTGCAGGAAGTCATCGCCGGCCCGATGCTGATTAAATCGCTGCAAGAAGCCGAAAAGCGCCTCAAGGAAGTCATTTACAAACAAGGCATGGTCAAGCATGGCTTGCGCGAGGCCACCACCCGGCTCAAGGCCACCATGACCACCTTCGTCAGCCGCCTCAGTGACACCCTGGCCGCCAACGACGAATACCAGACCAAAATCACCACCCACGTCGAACGCATCCAGGGCACTGAAGACGTGCTGGAGCTCAACCGCATCCTGGAAAGCCTGATCAACGAAACCCGCATTGCGCAGGCCGACAATCGGCGCGCGCACGACCAGCTGGTGCACGAGCGCGACAGCGCCGTGCAGGCCGAAGCCCGCATCATGCAGCTGGAAACCCAGCTCACCGAAATGAGCACGCTGGTGCGCGAAGATTCGCTCACCGGCTGCCTCAACCGGCGCGGCATGGAAGATGAATTCGCCCGCGAAGCTTCGCGCGCCGACCGCCACAACTCCCCGTTCTGCATCGCCGTTATCGACATCGACAATTTCAAGGCACTGAACGACACGCGCGGCCATCAAACCGGCGACGATGCGCTGGTTCACCTGGTTGCGGTTGCCAAGGAAGAATTGCGCCTAACCGACCATATCGCGCGCATGGGCGGCGAAGAGTTTCTGGTGATGCTGCCCAACACGCCAATCGAAGGTGCCACCAAAATCATCACCCGGTTGCAGCGCAGCCTTACCAAGAAATTCTTCCTCGACAAGAACGAACAGGTGTTGATTACCTTCAGCGCCGGCGTTGCCCTGCGCGCCAAGGGTGAGTCGCAGGAAGCCAGTATCGCCCGCGCCGACGCCGCCATGTATTTAGCCAAGCAAACCGGCAAAAACCGCGTCTGCACCGCCCCCGACGCGCCCGCTGCAGACGCATGAACCCCGTTAATTGCCATGCCTACAAGGCTCGAAATGAAATGAATGCAGTTTTTTTCAAATCGGCCTTAACTTTCTCCAACCCACGACGATTCATCACACAACGGCGGTGCATGTAGCCCAAGCGGGCAAACCAAAGTTGGCGGCACTCACCCGCTTCCGGGAATAAAAGCCGAATCAATCGACCCACTTAAGGAGAAATACCATGGCACAAGTAATCAACACCAACGTCGGCGCCCTGTTCGCTGGCGCAGCCCTGAACAAATCGGCCATCGGCCTGCAAACCGCCCAGGAACGCCTGTCTTCCGGTCTGCG
>Ga0180009_10000721_pt1 | contig 43454 bp, 33 predicted proteins | sample OS_PC_MetaG_FD_123537 | JGI IMG/M metagenome (GOLD analysis project Ga0180009, IMG submission 123537) | Groundwater microbial communities from the Aspo Hard Rock Laboratory (HRL) deep subsurface site, Sweden - OS_PC_MetaG | ecosystem: Environmental > Aquatic > Deep subsurface > Groundwater...
AATCCGCTTGACTACTGTATGACATGGAATCCGCGAAACGTAGCTTTGGCCGGACAAGCCGGGGCGCATTATTTGCAAAACGCAAAACATAAAATATTGTCATATAACCAAGTGTTTGAAAGAACCTGGCAATATGAAGTTCAGGGGCTCGGAACTTTGGAAGCATATCCAAACCGCGATTCGGTAGTTTATAAAGAAATATTTGAAATACCAGAAGCGGATACAATGATACGCGCGACTTTAAGAAATCCGGGCTGGTGCGGAACGTGGAATCAAATAGTAAAACTCGGAATGGCTAATGAGTCGATGAGAGTTACAAATCTTGCCGAAAAAACATATGCGGAATTTACCGAAATGTTTTTACCTAATAATTTAAAAGGAAAAACAGTTGCCGAACGCACGTCCGATTTTTTAGGAATTGAAGAAACATCAAAAGAAATGGAAAATCTAAAATACTTCGGGATTTTCTCTGAAGAAAAAATAGGCGGCAGCCCTAAATGCGCGAACGATGTTTTAACTCAAATATTAATAAATAAACTTCCTCTTCCTAAAGGTGCGCGGGATATGGTTATCCTGGCGCATGAAATTGTCTGTGAATATCCAGCAAAAAATAAAAAAGAAAAAATTACTTCAACCTATGTTGATTACGGCGATGATGAAATTTATACCGCCATTTCAAAAACTGTCGGTCTTCCCGCTGCTATAGGCGCAAAACTAATTCTAACAGGCGAACTTAATATAAACGGAACATATATTCCAACACATCCGGTGATTTATACAAAGGTACTTGAAGAATTAAAAACTGTCGGGATTAAATTTATAGAAAAGAAAGAAGAATTGTAAAAATTAGTAGTGGTCGCAAATTTTGCGACCACTACTTTCATATTCTCACTTCAATAAAATCATCTTTTTACTTTGCACAAAACTTTCGGTCTTGCCTTCTAACGAAACCGCTTCCATTCTGTATATATAAGTTCCGCTTGATACTTTTAATCCGCTCTCATTAGTCCCGTTCCATTCTACATTATGGTAACCGGATGATTGTGAACTCATTTCAAATGTTTTTATCTCGCGTCCCATTATGTCATAAATACTTATTTTTACATTTGAGTTTAACGGAACTGAATAATTTATAATTGTTGTTGGGTTGAATGGGTTCGGGTAGTTGCCAATCAATTGAAATTCTTCAGGAATTAAATCTGAGATTGAATTTTCTGCTTCTTTTTTAAATGTTATTTTATTTTCCGCACCAATAAGAGCCAATGCTATTTTTACTTCCTTATCGTTTTTATATTTTTCACTGATTAATGATAAAGCTTTAGTTGCTTCTTTATAATCTCCTTTTTTATAGTTCCAAAAAAACTTTGTCATTAAGCCGTTCTTTTCGTGGTCGGTATTATTATAATCCGTTATAAGTTCATTTATTACTTCATTCAGTTTCTCTTCTTTATTATCTGTTGCATACAATCCGGCAAGTACTTCTAAAAGCTCTGCTCTGTTAGTATTATTTTTGTTTGACTTCTTTGCTTCAAGAAAATTTAAAACTGTTTTGTCTGATGAATCATAATATAGTTGCGCCAACTCAGAATATACAATCCCTATTCCTTCAGCGCTTTCAAAACCGTTCAATATTATTGCTAACTGTTCAAATGTTTTTGTAGTCTCTTTTTTATGGCGGAATTTTTTTACCGACAATAAATAATTCAAATACTCTGTTCCGCCATTGGCTTTAGACAAATATCCGTCATAATAAAAATAGCAGCCGCTTCCTGTATAAGTTTTAGTAGGAGGATTAGGTGTCCAATAATTACGTCTCGCTTCTATCCCGCTATTGTTTGTTATATAAACATTAAAAAGATTATTTGAAAAAACATTATGTTCTCCGCCGCCTTCTTCTTCCCTCATGCCAGCACAGAATGATGTAGAATAATTTGCCTTAATTCCATAATTAGCACCGTGAATATTATTGTTACCGTAAGAACCATAGTTAATAACTTCATGAAAATGTACCTGGGAATAATAGTCAGCGTCAAACACTTTGTCTGCAGCACTTATATCATTTTCTATAAAATAAGCTGTGGAATGATACACGTATATTCCATCATCACCGCCTTGAATGTTATTGTTATTAAAAAAAACATTAGATGAATTAACAATTTGTACGCCATCGGTTGTAGAGGTTAAATTATTTATTGTGCTGTTTGTGAACGTAGGGGCTGAGCCGGTAATATAAACTGCTCCTGTAGTTGAATTAACATTATTTATTGTGCAGCCGTTTATATTGCCCGAACTTCCACTTTGAAATTTTATTCCCTCCCAAGTCTCACTAGTTGCTTGAGAAGTAAATGTAGCGCTTGATGCGTTAAGGGTTCCGTTTACCATAATTTTTTTCCCAGGTGAAAATCTTACCACAGCACCGGAACTAACTGTAAGCGTTTTTCCTGCAGCAACTGTTAAATCGCTTGTTATATCTACAGTTCCGGATAATGTAATATTGTCGGAAACAGTATAGCCTGATGGCCATAGATTTAACGCAGGATCGCCGTATAGATTATATTGTCGTCTAAAAAGCAACTGACGACCAGAATTATCCAAATTAATTTTTGATTCCATTACCGCCTCACCCATAACAAGAGAAAGGCTTTTATGCTGGGCTTCCAAAATGTATTTATCAACTATACCAAATGAATCTGAGTAACTATCGCGTGAAGAACCTAAATAACCTATAGCCCCGGCATTCGGCAAATTAACAACAGCCTCGCCTATACAATCAACACTTCCCATATCATCAGGTGTTGTAGCATCTAATTTACCTGTTTCGCAAGCCGCGGCAATAATAAAAGGATATTTGCCAAAATTATTTAGATTAGACGCAATTTCGTTCACTTTAAAAATTCTGCGACCTTCGCCTTCGCCTGCGCCGAGGCAACCCGCGCCACCATGTCCTTCATATACAAATGTATGTTGTCCAGAATTTAATTTATTATAAAGCCATGCATTAATTTGAGTTGAACCGCAATAATTATTTGGGTTTGTATACTCTCCGTCATATTTAAAAACACACATTATTCCTTCCCATTCGCACCAGCTCCATGCAGTGTACCGGCTGTACCACATTTCATCAACTAAACTTCCTGCGGTTGAAACATCATTTACAGAATGATGGTTAAATGAGTACCTGCCCCAGGCTTGCGCAGTATCGGCAGCGTAACCTCGCCATGAATAACTAATATAGTTTGATGAAGGAACAACTCCAGCCATTGAAGTAAAGGCAGGATCGCTGGTATATTTAAAGTATTCAGGTGAAAAAGACATAAAAGAAACATTGTTTTTCCAGCTGCCTGATGATGAATTTTCATAATATTTTATTTTGTTAACAATATTTGATAATTCGGTTACGTTGCCTACAGAAAGCCTGCCGTACATTAAATCCAATAAATTATCTGTATCCCCGTCTGTGCATGCGTAATAATAATCGGAAGCTTTGTCAAATCCAAAGAACTCATTATAGGCGTTAGAAGAGGGAAGCATTACCGTTGTGTTATTAAAATTAGCGTCGCCTACAAGGCAGATATACCCTAAACTCCCGTCTCCGGTATGGTTGGCTGTGCCGTTTTGATATACATCTTTAATAAAGTCACGGATGCTAATATATTGTTCCGCTCTTGGTTTAAAATTATAAACATCATCATCTACCTTGACTATAGCTACATCAAACCCGTTATAATCTCTGCGGTGTTCAGCAAGAGTTGTTAATGAACTGCTGTTAAAAAGGGTGGAATGGGTAATAATAAGATAATCAACCGGCAGAGCGCTTGCGCCGACTAATTGGCTAAGATCAGTAACTCTCGTTACACTCCCCGATGTAACTTTAGATAAATTTTTACCAAGAGCTTTATTTACATCTTTTGTAGAAGCGCTTATTCCATTCAAGCTGTAATTTAAAGCAGTATGATTCATCATATTACGGAATATTCCAAGCTCCTTGTTTACTTCTGATGTTGGATTAACAAATGAAAGGCTTATATTAAAATCGGTATAAACTTCCAATTCTTTTTTGGCAGAATTAAATTGCACCGGATAAACAGCAACCCTCGCTATTTTTTGACCGCGCACATAACCTGTTTCAATTATCTCGCCGAATTTTCCCGGGAAACTAACGTCTTTTGTATAAACCGAAAAGTCTTCATCATAAACTTCCTCATAAATATAACTGCCGTCCGCCGATTCTTTTTTTTCAAACCTTGGTGCGGGCAGAACATTATATCCTTTTAATTTTATTTTATTGGAAGGAGTAACTGAAATAGAAACATCATCGCAATCCGGTATTGCTATTACTTTGGTAATAAAGGGCAGTTGGGGCAAGCCTTCTTCACTAATTTTAACCGCGTCGGGAATTGAAAGACTGTTATAGGTTGTGTATTCTACTCTTTTCTCAGTTTTTTCCATACCGTTTACTTGAACTGTAAAAGAAACACCGCTGTTATTGGAAGATAATAGGTTAACAGCAGACTTTTCTTTACCCTTACCTGAAAAAGAGACCCACTTCTGCTGGGCAAAAACTTGTGTAGTTATTAAAACCACAAAATATATTGTGCATAAAATTTGGCGTAACATTTTTTGTCTCCAAGTTAATTAACAAATTTTTGGGATTGTCCCAAAAGTAATTAATTGTCAATCTGAACCCTGTTTCATAAGGGCAAAGAGTCTATTTTTAATATGGAACCAAAAGATTCTTCGTCTCTCTGTTTTTTAGAATGATGATAAATTTACTTTTTGAATGACCATTTTTACTGTTTGACTTTTTGTTCTTGAGTTCATAAAATGGAATGCTCTGTTTACCCGCCCAAGTCTGTTTTGCAAACATAGGCGGGTTAACCCCTTAATGTCTAAAAGGCATAAGAGAAAACAGGACATATTGCCCGCCGGAATCTTGAACCTGGACCGTTCCTTCCGGCGGGGTTTTATAAATTTTACTATGGCGGAACCCCGCTTGTAAACAGCATTTGAATTTTCTCCATTCTAACACTTGAAATCTATAAACCCAATTTCTTTAAGAAATTGGGTTTATCTAAGTAATCACGTTTTTCCTCTTACCGAAGTAGAATCATCTTCTTTGTTAATGAATGTCCGCCAACCCGAAGCATGTATAAATATACACCGCTGCTTAGTTTATATTTACCAGCGTCAAATTCTATTCTATACAACCCAGGTTGTTGTTCGCTATTTATTAACATTATTATTTCTCTGCCAAGAATATCATATACTTGTAAGGTTACATAACCGCTCTTTGATAATTTGTAATTGATTATTGTACTTGGATTAAATGGATTAGGATAATTTTGAAAGAGTTCTATATTTTCCGGTAGTGTGTTTCCATGTTTTTCTTCATTTTCAATTGACACAACCCCGCCGCCGGTAGAAGTTTTTACTATGCCTTCGCTTAATGCCCAGCCTGTGGTTTCATTGATAAAAAATATATATGATAATGTACTTGCTGAGGGGCTTTGCTGTTCAAACCAAGTTTCTCCGCCATCATTTGTTTTTATTATTGTCGATTGTACATGACCCTCAATACTAAATCCTCCGGCTGCATAGCCTATATTTTCATTGATAAATTCTACTGATCTATAATTTGATATAGGAATATTGGTACACGCCTGCCAATTTTCTCCACCGTCAATGGATTTGAATATATTTTCTTGTACAATATTTTGTCCAACAATCCAACCAGTTTGCGAATTGACATAGTCAAATGAATTAAGAGATGTTGTTGGAATCAATTGCGACTTCCAGTTTTTTCCGCCATCTGTTGTTTTTAATATAACAGCACTACTAATTATCCAGCCGGTATCTTCATTTATGAATTGTATTTTTTTGAAGTAAGCATTGGTATAATTTATATCTAGATTAATTCTAATCCACGTATTTCCTTGATTAGTTGTTTTAAACAAAGTGCCTCTATTACCAGTAATCCAGCCAATTGAATCATTTACAAAGAATATAGAACTTAACCAACTTAACGTGTCTAGGTCGTATCTCTTCCATGATATTCCACCATCAACTGATTTAATGATTACCGCGTTAATTTCCCTAAGAGGGTCAGGCGGTAAACCAGTTACTAAAGGCCCGGTTGCAAAAATATTTTGTTTGTCAATTGCAAAAACAGAGTTTAATACTAGGCTGTCATTTTGATTTTGTTTGTACCAGTTACTGCCTCCATCTTCCGTATGAAGTATTATCCCTTTCTCTCCAACAGCCCAGCCGGTGTTTTCATCAACAAAATAAAGTGAGTTAAATCTATATCTTTCTTCTCTCTGTGCTGCCCAGTTTTCTCCGTCTGTTGTTCTGTAAATTACTCCATCTGCCCCTACTGCCCAGCCTGCCTCTTCTGATATATCAATTGAATATAAGGTCTCGTTTTTTCCCTCTGTTTTTATTCCTTCCCATGTGTTTCCACCATTTGTTGTTTTAAGAATAATACCATTATAATGTGCATTTTCATCTTCTATTATTACCCCGGACGTCCAGCCAGTATCAGCATCACTAAAAAACACTGAATGTAATAACACATTTACTCCTTCAGCTTCCTGGTATAACCAGCTTTCTCCGCCATCTTCTGTTTTTATGATTTCACCAAAATTGCTTACTACCCATCCGGTATCAGCATTTATAAAACTTAAATCTGTTAAACCATATATACGTGGTTTAATATTATTTAGCTGATACCATCGGGAACCCCCGTCCATTGTCTTATAAATTGTATTACCGTAAAAACTGCTGCCTACTATATAGCCTATTTGGGCATCAAGAAATTGTACTTCTCTAATTATTGGTTTTTCATCTCCATCATAAATAATGTTTTTACTCCAGCTTTTCCCTCGGTCAAGTGTTTTCATTATTATTCCTTTTCCAAATACCCAACCGGTATCCGGATTAAAAAAATAAACACATCTTAAACTACTGCTTAAATCTTCGTGCAGTACAGACCAGTTTTCTCCACCATCTACTGTTGATATAATATGTTCGCCACCAACAGCCCAGCCGTTTAAGGAATCAACAAAATGTACACCGTATAAATCATCCGATATACCTCCGGTGTGATGCAGTACTTTCCAATTTTCTCCACCGTCAGTTGTTTTTATAACTGTTCCTAAATCTCCAACTGCTATGACTGTGTTTTCGTCAATTGTTAAAACATCCCTAAGTGTATTGCCTTGTGGTTTGGGATATTGCCAATTCCAATCGTTGCTATCTGAAATCTGTGCAGTTAATGTGACAACTAATATTAAATAGATAAAGCTTACAATTGTTATAATCTTTTTCATAATGATACCATTCATCTAAGTTTAACAGGACTTCAACCTCTGATAAAGAATATAAAAAAAATAAATGCTTTTTTCTTCAGTACAATTACCGATTTTAAATAACACCATATATGATATTTTAATTATTATTATTATGAATTAAAAACAAAACATATTTTAAAACAGTGCTAATTTTTTACCCTTTCGGATAAACGGATATCAATTCTTAAATAGGTAATTATACTTACGGATTCGATTCAATCTTAAACTACATAAAATTTTGAAGGAAGTCTTGTCAATATAGCTTGAAAAAAATGGATTGGTGAAGGCGTTAATGCATCCCGTTGTTTACACAAAAGTATTAGAGGAATTAAAAACGGTTGGAATTAACTTTGTAGAAAAGAAAGTAGATTTATAAAAAACTGCAGTGCAGATTAATAATCTTCACTGCAGTAATATATTTATAAATTTAATAATTCGTTTATTATTGAATATGGAATTTCTACAAGCGTAGGTCCCATTGAATAAGGGGCAACATCATACGGGTTATAATAAAAGACAATTCCTTTTTCTGTCAAACCGAAATTATTATTAAAAATATTCTGATTATTTTCAAACCAGAAACCTTCTTCACTTAAACTGTTGTTTGAAGTAATACCTCTTACTTTTCTAAATTCTTTTGCTGCAATATTATTTAATTCTTTAGTGAAACCGGGTTTAAATAATTCTTTAAGTGAAATATCTTTCCCGGTTGTTTTACTAATTACAAAATAATTGATGAAAGAATTCGGATGCGCTCCGCCGGTATAACTTTCGTTTGATATTTTTAATGTAAGATAATCTTTATTCTGAAATTCAGCGGAAGCTTCTGTTTTGCTATACCATGGAATATTGTATTCAGGGTAATCACTTACCTGCATTTTATAATCTTCAATAAAATTATTAATAATTGTATCTAAGTTAGCAGTTCCGTCAAGTTCAGCGTCATCAAATAATAATCTGCTCATTATAAAATTGTTTATTGTATCTATCACAGGGTTATTTAAGTCATTATTAAAAACCGGATAGTAAAAATAAATGCTTGTACAGTCCTTGGATGTGTCGCAGTCTTCAATTGTTTTTCCTATTTGGACTTGTTCAAAAGTTAGAACATCTAAATTTTCATTTCCGTTCTTATTATCCGAACATGATGTAAAGAAAAAAATATTACAAATAATTAATAAAGACCAAATAGCAAACTTCATATTTACTCCGTTTCTTTTTACTAATGTAACGATTTTTGCGTTAAAATTTTTTTGCCGCCCCATAAAACACATTTTGTCTTTTTAAAAAAAATTTTCTTCCAATTTAATTTTGATATTTGTGTCTTTTAACATTATTTTGTGAAAAAGAATAAATAAGCAATTAATGGACATACCTTTTCGAAAAATGTATTCTTTCAAAATCTCACAAATAAAAATCATCAAAATCAACTGTCTTAAATCAGGAGGATTTTAATGGGCTGGCTTTCGCAAAGCTTAAATTCATCTATCGGCAAAAAATTTGTAATGGCGGTTACCGGAATTAGTTTAATCTTGTTTCTGATTATTCATCTTCTTAATAACCTGTCAATGTATCTGGGTCCGGAAACTTACACCGCACTGGTTAAAAGTTTGGACGGAATCAAACCGCTTATAAGAGTTATTGAACTGGTACTTGCTCTTGTATTTGTTTTCCACATTTTTAACGGAGTAAGACTCTGGCTCGAAAACAAAAAAGCTCGTCCGGGAAAATACGCTGTTAACGGTTCAGTAAAAAACAGCACCTTGTTCTCAAGAACAATGATTCAAACCGGCAGCATCATATTTATATTCTTAGTAATTCACCTTAACACGATGTGGTATTCGTTTAATTTTGGTGAAGCGCATGCTACGCATGATTATTATTATTTTGTAGCTGAAGCATTCAACAGCAATATAATTTATTCGCTGTTCTATATTTTTGCTATGATTGTACTTGGGTTTCATCTTAACCACGGATTCCAGAGCGCGTTCCAGACATTCGGCTGGAATCATAAAAAATATTTCCCGCTTATTGAAAAGATAGGATTTTTATACTCTTTAGTTATGGCAATCGGGTTCGCCTCGATACCTGTGTATTTTTTATTTTTCTATGGAGGTAACTAATGGCAGTTTTAAATTCAAAAATTCCCGAAGGAAATATTTCCGAGAAATGGACAAACCACAAGTTTAATATGAAACTTGTGAATCCGGCCAATAAAAGAAAATATGATATTATTGTTGTAGGTACAGGGCTAGCGGGCGCATCGGCTGCCGCTACCTTAGCTGAATTAGGTTATAATGTTCACGCTTATACATTTCACGACAGCGCAAGAAGAGCGCACTCAATAGCGGCGCAGGGCGGAATCAACGCTGCTAAGAATTATCAGAATGACGGAGATTCTGTTTACAGATTATTTTACGATACAGTAAAAGGGGGAGACTTTAGAGCCCGCGAAGCGAATGTTCATAGATTAGCCGAAGTAAGCAATAACATTATTGATCAATGCGTTGCGCAGGGAGTTCCTTTCGCACGAGAATACGGCGGTCTGCTCGATAACCGGTCATTCGGCGGCGCGCAGGTCTCACGTACATTTTACGCAAGAGGTCAGACGGGGCAGCAGTTATTATTAGGCGCTTACAGCGCAATGAACAGACAGGTTGGATTAGGAAAAATAAAACTTCACACCCGTAAGGAAATGGTTGAATTAGTAGTCGTAAACGGGAAAGCAGCCGGAATTATTACAAGAGATTTAGTTTCCGGCGCAATTGAAAAACATTCGGCGCACGCTGTTGTATTAGCAACCGGGGGATACGCAAACGTTTACTTCCTTTCAACAAACGCTATGAATTGTAATGTTACCGCGATATGGCGCGCTCATAAAAAAGGCGCTTACTTTGCAAATCCATGTTATACACAGATTCATCCAACGTGTCTTCCTGTTCACGGAGAACATCAGTCCAAATTAACTCTTATGAGTGAAAGCTTAAGAAACGACGGACGCGTTTGGGTATCGAAAAAGAAAAATGATATGCGGGCTCCCGCCGATATTCCCGAAGATGAAAGAGATTATTATCTCGAAAGAAAATATCCGTCGTTCGGAAATCTCTCTCCAAGAGATATATCTTCAAGAAGCGCCAAAGAAGTTGTTGACGAAGGGCGCGGAGTAAAAGGCGGAGAAGCAGTTTATCTCGATTTTGAAGACGCTATTAAGAGACTTGGAAAAAAAGCAATAGAAGAAAAATACGGAAACCTTTTTGAAATGTATGAAACTATTACCGGCGAAAATCCTTATACAGTTCCGATGCAGATTTATCCCGCTCCTCATTATACAATGGGCGGTTTGTGGGTAGATTATAATCTGATGAGTAATTTGCCCGGTTTATTCGTACTTGGCGAAGCTAACTTTTCGGATCACGGTGCTAATAGACTTGGCGCCAGCGCATTAATGCAGGGACTTGCCGACGGTTACTTTGTTATTCCTTATACAATCGGGAATTATCTTGTAGCCGATAAACCGGAAAAACATTCCACTGATCACAAAGAATTTGAAGAAGCTTCAAACAGCATAAAAGAAATAACAGCAAAGTTGTTATCAACTAACGGCGATAAAACCGTTGACGAAATTCATAAAAAACTCGGCAGAATAATGTGGAATAAGGTCGGCATGGCTAGAAACGAAAAAGGATTAAATGAAGCCATAAATGAAATTGCAGAACTTAGAGATGAATTCTGGAAAAGTGTAAAAGTAACAGGTCAAGCCGAAGAATTAAATCAGAATCTTGAAAGAGCGGGAAGAGTGGCTGATTATCTTGAATTAGGAGAATTAATGGCACGCGACGCTCTTAACAGAAAAGAATCGTGCGGAGGTCATTTCAGAGAAGAATATCAAACCGAAGAAGGAGAAGCTTTGCGCGACGATGAAAACTTTACGCATGTTGCTGCTTGGGAATTTGAAAAAGCAGGCAAATGGAACCGCCATACAGAAGAACTTAATTTTGAATATGTAAAATTAGCTACCAGGAGTTATAAATAATGAGTGCGGAAAACTTGAAATTAAAATTAAAGATATGGCGCCAGAAAGGGCCGAACTCTGCCGGTAGTTTTTCGAAATATGAAGTAGCTGTTTCTCCCGATACTTCTTTTCTAGAAATGCTGGATGAATTAAATGACTCGCTCGAAAGAAAAGGTGAAATACCTATTGCTTTTGAAAGCGATTGCCGTGAAGGTATATGCGGCGCATGCGGATTAGTAATTAATGGTCAGCCTCACGGACCTGTTCCATTAATTACTACATGCCAGCTTCACATGAGAAATTTTAAAAACGGTGATACAATATGGATTGAACCGTTCAGAGCCAAAGCTTTCCCGGTTCTTAAGGATTTGATGGTCGACAGAACAGGATTTGAAAAAATTCAGCAGGCTGGCGGGTTCATTTCTATTAATACCGGCGGTGTTCCTGACGCTAATGAAATAGCAATTCCTAAAGATATTTCATCGTTGGCTATGGACGCGGCGGCATGTATAGGATGCGGAGCTTGTGTAGCTGCCTGCAAAAATGCTTCTGCAATGTTATTCGTAAGCGCGAAAGTTTCACAGTATGCGCTTCTTCCGCAGGGTCAGCCTGAACGTTATGAACGAGTTCAGAAAATGGTAAAGGTTATGGATGAACAGGGATTCGGATCTTGTACTAATACATACGCTTGCGAAGCGGAATGCCCAAAAGGAATATCGGTTACAAATATCGCAAGAATGAACAGAGATTATATGAAGGCTAAAATCATCTCTAAAAATGTGGAAGTGTGATTTATTTAAATTAACGGATCAATTATTGTAAAGAATTTCTTAAATCCCGGTTATTTTTTAATCGGGATTTTTTTATTTCATTTTACTATAATTATTCTTTATTGCAGTATATTATCTTTAAGAATTTATTTTAATATGAAATTTCTTAATTAATCGAAGAAAAACTATGTTCGAAAGAGAAATTAAGTTTATATACGACTTTAATCTCAACAAGGTTAAAAAGGCGGGATCTTTTTTAACCTATGAGCAATTACTAGCTGCAGATCTGCACCCGGCAATTATGCAGTATATATCGGCGGAAATTGATTATTTAATTTTCGAAGACCGCCAGAAAATGCTTAAGAATTCAGTATTCGATTATAGCGGCGGCAAAATTACACAATATTTTAATTTGATTAACCAGGAAGTTAAAAAGAGCAAAAGATTTTCAAGTGATTATATTAGCAAATTAATATTACACGCGTCTTCTTTTACAGTTAATTTTTTAATACGCCCTAAATGGTCGCTGCTTAAATTTATATTTGACGAAGAAGAACATAAATCGGCCGCCGAAATAAAACAAATATTAAATTATCTCTATTATTACGGCTATCTTAAAAATATTCTTATTTCATATCTTGATAAAAAGAAAATCCTTTCGATGAATAAGGAAGAGTTTGTTGAACTTTTGGATAAAATAGAAAAACTTGGAATTGAGACATACCTCGACGATGTTATAAACACTGCGCTTAAATCAATGGCTGAGTTTTTTAATATCGGTTCAACACAAAAAACAAAGGTGCCGCTCCCGGGAATTCATATCTTTTTAAAAGAAAAAAAATTGTCCGATCATATTAATAGATTAAATGAAACATTCTCTTCGGAAGAAAAACTGAATTATGAAATTACAGATGTTCAAAAAGTATTGTTAAGCGTAAATACATCAAAAGATGATGCTTTTGAAGAACTGCTTGAAGAAGAAATCGCCGATAAAGAATCTAAACTTGATGATGAAGTTGTTGAATCGCACGAAGAAAAAATTGTTGAGAATGATAATATTGAGTTAGAGTCAAATCTTGATTCTGATTACAAAGAAGAAGAATTTGAAAACTCTGATGAACAATATGAGTATAATGAAAATGAATCCTTAACGGAAACTAATGAAGAGCAGTTGAACGGTGACGAAGTTGAGGAAAAACATGAAGTTAAAGAACAACCGGAAAAAGGATTATCTATTGATAAAGAAAAAATTATGTTATCAGATCCGGGAGAAGAGTTAATAGATGAGAATAATGAAGAAAAGATATCCGTTACGAACAAGGAACCTGAAGAAAGCAATGAAATAAATGATGAAAAAGAATTTATAGAAGATAATATATTCCAAGAAGAAGTTAACAATGAACAAAATGAAGTTGTGCGACAAACTCAGTCAATTGAAGAAATATTAGAAGAACATTTAGATAGTGAAGAGGAAGAGACGGAAGTAAGCAGTGAGTTATCAGATTATAAAACAGCTCCGGAAGTAGAGTTAAATAATGAAGATGATTCCGAAAAAGATTTTGAAGAGGATGAACCTTCTTTGTTCGGGGATGAAGATTTTAAGGAAGATGAATCTGAAACGGAAATAATTGATAAAACGAGCGACGCGGAGATAAGCAATCCTGAATTAATCTCCCCTGCATTTATTGATATGTCCGAAATTCTTGAAAACAAAAATATGACAAAAATCATAGAAAATATTTTTGATTATGATATGGAAGATTTCGCGAATACTATTGATATGATTTCCGAATGTCCTTCGAAAGCCGAGGCTTTGGCTTTAATAAATGAATTATTTGATAATAATAATATAAAATCAACATCAAAAGAAGCAGAAACATTTAAATCAATAATTTCAGAATATTTTGATAAAGCGTGATACTTATGTTTATAGACTTTGCAGAAATTTATATTAAAGCAGGCGACGGCGGCAACGGTGCTGTTTCCTGGCGTAAAGAAAAATTTATACCTAAAGGCGGACCCGCAGGAGGCAACGGCGGAAACGGCGGCAGCGTTATATTTAAAGCTGATCCTAATCTTCATACACTTCTGGATTTTAGATACAAAAGAAAATATTTAGGTGAAAACGGCGTGCCGGGGGGTAAATCTAATAAGGACGGAAAAGCTGGAGAAGATGTTATTATTAAAATACCCGTCGGAACAATTATAAAAGAAAAAGAAAGAGGCATTGTTTTAGCCGATCTTAACGAAATTGGAAAAGAGTTTATAGCTGCTCAAGGAGGGAGAGGGGGAAGAGGCAATAGCAACTTTGCTACATCTACTAATCAAGCTCCCAGATTTGCCGAACCGGGCAGACCGGGAAAAGAACTAACGGTAGTTCTGGAATTAAAATTAATCGCAGATGTTGGGTTAGTCGGATTTCCTAATGCCGGTAAATCTACATTTATTTCTACTGTGTCAGCGGCAAAACCTAAAATTGCGGATTATCCGTTTACAACTCTTCAGCCAAATTTAGGTATTGTAAATTATAAAGAATACAAAAGTTTTACTGTTGCGGATATTCCCGGTATTATTGAAGGGGCAAGCGACGGTAAAGGGCTGGGTCTTAAGTTTCTAAGACATATTGAGCGTACAAAAATATTGTTGTTATTAATTGATATAACTTCGGAAAATATACAAAAAGAATACAATACATTATTAAACGAGCTGGACACATACAGCACTGAACTTTCGGCTAAGAAAAAAATAGTTGCTTTTTCAAAAGCGGATTTAATTGATGATAAAACAGCCGCTAAAATCGGCAAAAAGAAATTAAAAAATTACGACGGACCTGTATTTGTATTTTCTTCGGTATCTAAAACTGGGATTACTAATATTTTAGATTATTTATGGCAGCAGCTGACAGATTAACGGTATCAAAATATCTTGCCACATTAGTTATATTATTTTCGTTAACAATTATTATTACTGTCGTTAGTATTTTAAGCGGTTCAACCGATATTTCAATTGGTCAATTAATAGATGTAATTTTCGGTAAATCAAGTAATAATATTTCGCAGATAATATTAGATATCCGTTTGCCCAGAATAATGCTGGCAATTGCGGCAGGTGGCGGATTATCAGTCGCGGGGGCAGTATTTCAGGCAATATTAATGAACCCTTTGGCAGAGCCTTATATTTTAGGAATCTCAAGCGGCGGTACCTTCGGAGCTATTTTATCTTTTCTACTTGGTTTTTCCTTTATTGGGACACAGATTTTTTCTTTTGCCGGATCTATGATTGTAATTTTTATTGTTTTTTATGTAGGGAAAAGGTTTGGCGAAATTGAACCAAATGTTCTTCTACTAACAGGTGTAATGATAGGCGCTTTTTTTTCCGCCGCTATACTTTTAATGATGACAATGTTAAGCGATTCTTTACGCTCCGCTTTTTTATGGCTAATTGGAAATTTGTCATCGGCAGACTCAGTTTCAGCTTTTTATGTTTTACCTGTTACGGTAATTGTTTCAATATTTCTTTCAATTAATTCCTATAAGTATAACGTACTCGCACTTGGCGCAGAAAACGCAAAACACCTTGGAATAAATACAAACTCATTAAAGAATTTCACTTATATTTTAGCTAGTTTTATGGTCGGCGCAATTGTTTCGGTAAGCGGAATTATTGGCTTTGTCGGGTTGCTTGTACCGCATGTCTGTAGAATGATATTCGGAATTGATAATCGGCTTGTTGTGCCGGCATCTTTTTTTATTGGGGCTATGTACCTAATTATAGCAGATACGTTCGCCAGAACAATTGTTTCGCCTGCGGAATTACCCGTTGGCGCCATAACCGCTATTATCGGAGCGCCTGTTTTTATTTATCTGCTGCGCAGAAGATTTAACATAATAAATTGAGGTATAAAATGAAGCGTAAAATTAAAATAATAATCTTATCGATTTTATTTATTGCAGCTTGCGGAACTGGAATAAATTTATTTCAAGATTCAGATGAAGTTGCGATGGGAATGCAATTTGATGAGGAAATAAGAAAAAATGAAAAAGATTATCCTATATATAATGACCCTGAATTAAAAAAATATGTTGATGAAAGAATATTTCAGGAGATTCTTAAATCACCGGAGATTAAGAAAAAATCTGTTTACAACTATCAACTTGAATTAATTGACGATGATTCAGTTTTAAACGCGTTCGCTGTTCCCGGCGGTTATGTATATTTATATACCGGTTTAATGAAATACCTTGATTCCGAGGCGGCGCTGGCAGGAGTTTTAGGCCATGAAATTGCGCATGCAGAAAGAAGACATGCCACACAAAGAATTACCGCCGCATACGGAATCCAAATTGTAGCAAGTTTAGCACTAGGCAATAATCCTTCTCAAATTTCCGTTATGGCGGCAAATTTGTTCGGTGGTTTAGGACTATTGGCAAACAGCAGAGCAAATGAAGATGAATCGGACTTGTATTCAATAAAATATCTTCAAACGACACGCTATTACCCGGGAAGCGTAAAATTCTTTTTTGAAAAATTAAAAGATGATGGAAAAGTTTCTTCGGGAGGATCAGGAATTCAGACTTTTTTGTCAACTCATCCCGAACCTATTGACAGAATAAATACAACAAATGAGCGCATAAAAGTACTAAATCTTCCTATTTTGACCTATAAAGATGATGGTATCGGAATTTTTAGAAAAGAGTATAATAATAAGATAAAGGGTAGATTGAAGTAAAAACGCGACTAATTATTTTATTTCATGATACTTGATGTTTCTAAAACGTATTTATATATTTGTAGTCTTATTTTTTATAGTGGCGGGGTAGCTCAGCAGGTTAGAGCAGTGGAATCATAATCCACGTGTCGGGGGTTCGAGTCCCTCTCCCGCTACAAAATTTCAGAGGTTAAACTATGTATACATTATTACTAACAATAACAATAATTGCTTCGGTGTTACTTGTACTTATTATTTTAATGCAGTCAAGTAAAGGCGAAGGATTGGCAGGCTCAATTGCAGGCGGCGCTAATTTCGGAAGTGTTTTCGGTTCCAGAAGAACAGCGGATTTTTTAAGTAAGGCTTCCTGGTGGTTAGGCGGTGCAGTAATATTTTTATCAATTATTATAAACTTATTCTTTTTGCCAGGAAAAACTACACAAGAGCAAAGAGAAAGTATTATTCAAAGATCAAGTCAGCAGCAGGTTCCCGCTAGTTCAGCACTTCCGGCTGAAGTTCCGGCGCAGGAAAGCGGCACTGAAAAAGCAGAATAGTATTAATAATTTAGTTTTTATAAACCCGTTCATTAATAATGCAGCGGGTTTTTTTTATAAATTTTCGTATAAATATAAAATAATTTTATCCTGAATATCTTTGTGATATCCCGAACCGTTTACTTTAAATTCCATAATAATACTTATAATTAAATCTTCGCCTCTCGAGGTAGTTAAATAACCTGATAAAGCAGTTACTCCGTTTAAGGTTCCAGTTTTACCTCTGAAATTTCTTTCGGCGGCGGTTCTGCGAAGCCTTTTCTCAAGTGTTCCGTCTTCTCCTAGTATTGAAAGAGTGTTATAAAAATCATTGAATAAAAGCTCATCATAATATATTTTTTCAAGAAGCCCGACAATTGCACCTGTTGTAATTTCGTTATATCGTGAAATTCCGGATCCGTCAACTACCGCGGTGCCGTCTGTGTAAATATCTTTTTGATCAATAAAGGTTAATACTGCCTGCGTAGCGTAAAATGAATTCCCTTGTTCTCCTTTGTAATAAGCTCCCAAAGCTTTAAACAAACATTCGGCCAAATAATTATCACTGTTCTTATTTGTTAAACTTAAAACCGTAAGAAGTGAAACAGATGAATTATTAATTTCAGAAACATCAAACGGAGTTTTACCTTTTCCGGTTTTGCCTTCAATCATAATTCCGTTTTTTAATAGTTTACCGTATAAAAGAAATGCCGCAAACCGCGGTGGATCGTTTACAAAAACCGCATAACTTTTTGAGCGGCTGCTTTTTCTTAAACCGCCGGTAACATTTATTGTTAATTTGTTTTCATTAAAAGATGCCGAAATACGGGGATGTGCTCTGAACTTTGTAACTTTTGCGCTGATTGAAACATCTGTAAAAGGCGTTTCCGGACTAATGTTATATCCTAAATTTTCTCCTACATTTTTATTAGCATGTAAGGTAAGTATCATTTTGTTTCTATCTATTACTAAAGCTGATACCGGAGGCAATGTTACATTTGCTCTTTCATCAGTTATCCAATCATCACGGGAATATAAATCATCAAAATAAGTATCATCCCCAATAATATCTCCGGTAATATTTTTTATTCCCAGATTTTTTAAATTATTTACCAATGAGTCTAAATCTTTTTCGGTAAATAAGGAATTGCCGAATCCTTTAATATAAAGATTACCGTTTATTGTCCCATCAGTTAGATTATAATCTTCGCTCAACAGACTTGTTTTAAGTCTGAATGCTGGACCCATTAAGTTAAGCGCTGCGGCAGTAGTAAAAAGTTTGGTATTGGACGCCGGGATCATCGATTTTTTTACATTACTTTGATATAAAGTATCAGCGGTAGCCGGATTATATATAAAGATTGATGACTTAGTTGAAGTTGGAATTTCATTTATTATGGAGTAAAATTTACTGTCAATTTTCCCTGAAGAATCGGCAGATTGAAATAAAATTGTTAACGCTGATATTAAAGAAAGTATTGCGTGCATGTATTCCTTTATTAAGATGAATATCAAATATATAAAAGTGGAGTTGAAAGCGCAGAAAAATTTTTAATTGCATGTTGATAAAATACAATTAACTTAGAACTCTTTTTATAAAGGATTGGTATTCAAAATCGGAGAACAAGTATGAAAAGAATGAAAGTACCTGAAAAAGCTTATAAGAATTTGGATTTCTTAAACTCGACACACGCGCGTGAAATAAGGATGCTTGCGGAATTTACAGAACCGAAGTCAAGGTTTAACAAATTTAATATTTTAGACACAGTAGTTTTTTTCGGGTCAGCAAGAATTAAATCAAGAAAAGACGCACTTAAAAATTTAAAAGAATTAAAGAAGAAAGAGAATCTTAAATCAAATGTTTATTTGAAAAAACTTAAAGATGCGGAAAAACAAGTTGAAATGTCGCGTTATTATGAAGATGCCGCAGAACTTGCTAAAAGATTGTCCTTATGGTCAATGCAGCTCCCGAAAATTGAAGGGAAAAGATTTATTGTATGCAGCGGCGGGGGACCTGGAATAATGGAAGCGGCTAATAAAGGCGCAATACAGGCCAAAGGACATTCAATTGGATTAAATATCAGTTTACCCTTTGAGCAGACAGTAAATGATTTTGTTGAACCTGAATTGGCTTTTGAATTCCATTATTTTTTTATGAGAAAATTTTGGCTGGTTTATATGGCAAAAGCTTTAATAGCTTTTCCCGGCGGCTTCGGTACGCTTGATGAACTTATGGAAGTGCTGACTTTAATTCAAACCAAAAAAATAAAAAAAGAAATGAAAGTAATTGTATATGGCAAAGAGTTCTGGACAAGAATAATTAATTTTGAATTATTAATTGAAGACGGTGTTATAAGCAGGGAAGATTTAAAGTTATTTGATTTCTGTGATACTGTTGACGAGGCATTCGAAAAAATTACAGGTCACTTTAAAAAATATTATCTGAAAAATGGGAAATGATATAGATATAAAAAAAATAGGGGGTTCAAAAACCCCCTATTTAAAAACTAATCTCTTTGACTTTCTTTATGAGCACGTCTTCTAGCTTTAATTCGTTCCATTCTTTTTTCAATTGAAGGTTTAATGAAAAAAGTTCTTTTCTTGAATTCTTTCAATACTCCTGAACGTTCGTATTTTTTCTTGAATCTTTTTAAAGCTTTATCAATGTTTTCGTTTTCAGAAACAACGATACCTACCACCTAAATCACCTTCCTTTTGCGGTCTTTTGAATATTATAAAATAAATTATCAACTAAAATAGGGAATCACTATTTATATGTCAAGTTGATTATTCTAGTTTTTCTTGCGGTCTTCGTCTGTGGGTGTTGTAACCAGAACCGGACATTTTGCGTGTCTAATAACTTTTTCGGCTACGCTTCCAATTAAAGTGTGAAGAAAACCAGTTCTGCCGTGAGTAGCCAGTACAATTAAATCGGCATTAATTTCTTTTGAAAATTGAACTAATTCTTCATAATCAACCCCTTTGCGGAGTACCGGTACAATTTCAAGATTAACATCGTCAAAATACTTAACAGCTTCACCCAATTGTAATTGGGCCTGTTCTTCCATCGATTTCATTACCTGATCTTCATTAACATCAAGTGAACGCATAGCGAGAAAGGGGGGCTGTTTTTCTAACACGTATACAATATATATTTTTGCTCCCCACCGAGAAGCAACATCCTTTGCATAATCAAAAGCAGTAAAAGATAGTTTGCTAAAATCAGTTGGGACTATAATCTGCCTAATATTAAACATAATATTCACACTTAATTTAGTTGTAAATTTAGTTTCTTACGGTTTGAAATTTCACATGTAAGCAAAATAAATACTTTATTTTTATTATTCAAAATAGTTTTTGGCACTTTTAATATCATCATTCTATAATAAGAAGATTTTACTTTTGATGGATTCAACAATACTTATAGGGGTTTTTTCTTTTGCAAGTCTTTGACTGCAAACTGATTTTATCTTGCTTTGTATAAATCTTTCAAAACCGAGATTATTGTCGCTGTTAATAATATCTGAAAGTTCTATAACTCTTTTAGCGTCTGAAATTTCACCGTCGACTAAAGCTGTTATTTCTTCTAATAAATCTATGTGCATAAAATTACTTCTTATTTTTTTTTGCAGATACAAAGCCTTTTTCTTCGGCATAATCGTATAATTTTGCGTAAAGCATTTTTCTTGCTCTATGAAGCCTTGAGCGCACAGTGCCAACGGGACAATCAACAAAATCAGCTATCTCTTCATAATTAAATCCTTCCAGATCACTCAAAATTATTACGGTTCTAAAATCTTCTGGCAATTGAGCAAGCGCCGTGGAAATATCGTCATCAAGAAGATTGCTGAAAACATCCGCTTCAGCATGCTGGGATTTAATATCTGTTGATTTTATATTTTCATAAAAATTCTGTACATCATCGTAATCAACCTTGTTCGGTTCTTTACTTTGTTTGCGATAATCATTTATAAAAGTATTTTTAAGAATTCTAAAAAGCCATGCTTTGCAGTTTGTACCTCTTTCGAACTTATCAAAAAAACGGAACGCTTTCAGGTATGTTTCCTGTACTAGATCGCTTGCGTCATCCGGCTCACCAGTCATTTTTAACGCGAAATTATACAAAGCATCCATATGAGGAACTGCTTCTTTTTCAAATTCCGCATAAAGCTGTTTGGTATTCTTTTCAGTATGTATGTCTGTATCAGGATTCATCAAATCCAAAAGATTGTTAATATTTATTACGTATCAAAAACAATTACTTAAATATTAGTGCATTTTTAATGTTGGATTTTTCGGTTTCGTAATCATAAACAAAACCGTTTATAATTGCGTATTTTACTTTCCCATGTTTTTTAATGATAAAATTAGCCGGATTTTCAGGAGCTATTTCTGTTTCAAAATCAGCATTATCATAAATGATATTAATCGGCAAAAGGGTAAATTTTTCATCCGGTTTTTGAGTATTTAATTTTACTGAAGTGAAACCTTGTTCATATAGTTTTTTAAAATCTAGTTGTTCAATTTCATTCATTGATGAAAATACTTTATCGAAAATTTTTCCTTCAATAATTGTCATATCAGTACAATCGTATTCTTCATTTCCATAAAATGTAGTAAGGTCACCGAAATCTTCTATACTGCTTTTTATATAGAAATTGTTTGAGCCGTTAAGGTTTTCCTCTTCTCTGTTTATTCCTATATCAACTATATACTCCTTATTAGCATAATTAATTTGTAAGTTTCTGAACAATAAATTAAAAAGAAATTTTTCATTCTCAGGTATTTTTTTATAATCTTCAATATCTGCATCTTCGTAAATTTTATCAGCTATTGATTGAAATCCTGTAAGCAATGCCGTAAAATTTAATTTTCTTATAAATTGTTTTTCTTCATCGTTTTTCCAGCCGCCGGATTCAATTAGTACCGAACTTGTTCCCCATTTGACAAAATTATCTCCGAAAGCACGCGGTTCAAAATCATCACTATATCTTCCAATGTGTCCCGGAATAAATTCCGATAACTGGTCGTATAGGTTAACGATTAATTTCATAGTATTTGTGCGGACGGAATTAATATCTTTTTGATAATTGTACGCGGGCGCTAAAAAAGAAAGGGTTGCTGTTTTGAAACTATTGCCGGCGGTATATCGTGTGTTTTGATCATGAAGATTAAAACCGAAATCAGGTTTTATTAAATCTCTTACTTTTTTTAATGTCTGCGATTCAGGAAATTGGAGTCTTAGTGCATCTCTGTTCAAATCAATATTTAATGCGTTTCTTCTTGTGAATTTTTCGGCTCCGTCGGGATTAAGCATTGGGATAAAATAAAGCGTAACTTTTTTGAGCAGGTTTTTTCTGAAATTATTAAAGTCATCGTCGGATTTCAAGAAATTGAATATATCAAAAAGAGCCATAGTAGCGGTTGCTTCGTCACCATGCATTTGCGACCAAGCAAGTACCTTTATGTCACCGCTTCCAATTTTAACAAGATAAATATTCCTGTCATTTAACGATTTACCCGCAATTTCAACTTCAAATATGGGACTTGATTTAAGATTCTCAATTAATTTGACGAGATTTTGATACCCAAATCTTCTCTCCTTAATTAGATCATCTTTATAATTTTCATAGCTGTTATAAAAAGCCTGGGATAAAAAATTTTGAGCCAATGCCGCACCATTAATTATTAAAATTAATATTATTGTTTTATATAAAGTTTTCATGTGCTTGAAATTTTGGTATTTGTTTTATTATCAGTTTGTAATATAGTAATAAATTCAAATAATGTTTTTTGTTTAATTGATTAAAAAGCAAAATAGCAAATGTATATTTAATAATCTTGTTCTAATCTTTTATTAGCTGCCGTAGTAAAGTATCAATTAAACCGTCTGTCTTATTTTTGGATTTATATTCGTTTAACGGAAAGTAATAGTCATTATTATTGGAAGTTTTGTTGTCTTTAACTTGATTATGTCGTACAGCTCATTTACCAATTAATATTAATTTTTGAAGCGCATTATAAAGTAAGTAATAATATTTATCCATAATATTAATCTGCTTTTATATTAAGCTTATCAAAATAAAAGTTATCACTATTCCTACAATTATTTATTACTAAATTTGTAATTTATTTTACCTCCGTAAAAGAAAAATCTTTTCTCATTTTTAGGAATAATTTTTCAAGTTTAACTGACTAATTTCATCTTAGAATTTCTGCGTTAAGATATTTCCTTAAAATCGATACTTGAAATTCGCGCTATTTTCACACCTACCCTAATTTAAAGGCTAAAATCAATGTTTTATAATCCGATAGTCAAGTAGCATTAATAAATAATACTTTTATTCTTATTATATCTGCAGCAGGGAGGTTTGTTATGAGAATCACGGATGAAGTATCAATAATGGTAAAATTCACAATTTTTTTCATCTTCATTTTACTTAGCAGCAGCAAAGCACAATATTTAACAAAAGAAAAGATAGCGTTTTATTCAACTTCAATTGCATATTGCGTATTGGAGGCAGTAACAGAAGCTTATTCAATAAAAGAAAAACAAGAAACTGACCCCGATTTAAAAAACAAGTATATGCAGACTTGGCACAAGACAAAACTTTTTAGAGAAATGGCGACTATTAGTACAGGAATTACAATTAGTCTCGACAGTGAGTTTAAACCATTAAAAGCTTTGTCCAATGCCTTTGTTACTGCCTCAATATTTTGGATAATACATGACGAATTAATTAATAGAATTAATGGCTGGGATGATATTCCGTTCGGTTACACATCAAAATCCAGCGGTGTTTGGAAAGGATTTAACGGTTCATATTTTGACAAATTCGCAAACCCTTACTTAAAAATAGGTTCACTGTTCTTATCAATTTTTCTGAACATGTTTTTATTCTAATGATTTAATATAAAAAATGAATTTAGAATCGAATGCTAAGCGATTTCTGAATGCAGCAAATAAAAAAGGCTCTTTGAAAAAAAGAGCCTTTATTTTTTTAATACATTATTCCGATATTTATGGTAAGATAAAAATGACCTAAATCTTTTCTGAATTTCCCATCCAAATTTTCAACCCCGTCGTCAAATAAATGAATAATATAATACCGTAGGTTAAGTCCAATTAAATTGGATTTGCTTATACCAAAATTTGCCCCGAACCCAATATAGCCACCGGCAGCGTATTTTGCCTGCGTATCGCTGAATGCTTCAAAAAATTCTTTTTCATACGGTGTTGTTAAGACTAAGGTAGGACCAATACCTGCATTAATATAAGGACGTAAATTGTCTGTAATATCTCCTGCAAAAAGTCTGTACTGCAGACCCAAATTAATCGGGATAAGAAATACCCTGTTCTTTTTTCCAATTGTAAAAGGTATGCCAGTAAATGGATCAATATAATCAACTTCACGGTCATCCTTGGATTCGGAAATAGACAAATCAACAAAGACAGAAGTATTAAGACTTAAACTCTTGCGGTAGAATGTTCCGAGTCCAAATCCGCCTTCACCGAACATTACATCCACTCCCCACGAATTTGGAGGGAATAGTTCTGGCGCTTTTTCAGGGGCCAGTTCACCAATTTTTTGTGAATTTATAAAAGTTATAGGGAGCAGTACTAATATTAAAACAAGAACTGTTCTCATTTTATTACCTTTTTAATTATGATTTTAATGACAAATTAATTAACTCAAATTAAAAATCAATGCTAATTATTTTGCTGTGTGATTTTTTTAATGAAACCATTTAGACTGATTTAAATTAATTATTCAAATTTTCAAAAATTGTTTTCAAAAAATGTTTTATTATGTAACCGTTTTACATATCTTTTTCTTAAAAGTTCATACAATTCAAAAAAAAACATAAAAACCATATGGCACAGAATCTTGAATTAAAAGTACAAGTGAATTCACACGAAAGTTTTAAGAAAATTCTAAAAGCAATATTAGCCGAGTATAAAGGAATTTTAATTCAAAAAGATACTTATTATAAATATGAAAAAGGACTTCTAAAATTACGAAACGTAAACGGTTCATTTGAATTTATAAAATATATTCGCGACGAATCAGCCGGAACAAGATGGAGTAATTATGAGATTTTAAACATTACTTCTCCCAACACTGAAGAATTTTTAAATGATATTTTTGTTGTTGAAGCAGTTGTGGAAAAAACCCGGGAATTATTTTTGTATAATAATACGCGAATTCATTTGGATACCGTAAAATCACTTGGTGAATTTTTGGAATTGGAAACAGTAGTTGATGAAAATGGTCAATTCGACGCGGAGAATAGATACTTTGAAATATTTGATTTGCTGAATTTAGCTCAATATAATGAAATTAAAAATTCATATAGAAATTTAATTTTGAAAAAATGATTCTAACTAAAGAAAATATTAATTCGGTTGATATTGATTATTTAATTGACGAGAAAATTAAACTCGGAAAATCAGAAGAACTATTAATCATTGTTCCAACCAACAGAAAATTGCGGAATCTAAAAAAGGAAATAATTTCTTTAATTCCGGGTTGTACTGTATCTTCTATTAATATTGAAACTATTGGCACGCTTTCTACAAAAATTCTTGAAGGACATAAAAATTTTATTCTATTAAGTGAAGCGGCAGAATCGGTTTTTATTAGGCAAAGCGCTATCGAAACGAGCCTTCAGTATTTTACAAATTATAAAAACGAAATTCCCCGCGGAACTCTTGATAAAATAAAAAATGTTATATCGGAATACAAAAAACACGCCATCACCCCCGAAATATTAAAACTAGAATCAGGTAAGTTGAATCTATCTGAAAAATTAAAAGCGCTTGATATTGCGGAGATTTACGGACTATATAATAAAAAATGCGCCGGCTTAAATGCGCTTGAAGTTGGGGATATTTATACAGCTGTAAATAATTTGGGGAAAGATGAATTTAAAGAGCTATTCTATCAGTTATTTCCAAAAGTTAACTTAATTCTGATTAACGGATTTGATGAATTTACAATACCCGAAATAAACATAATCAATTCGGTTTCCGATTTGGGTGAGATAAAGCTTTATCTAAATTTTGATTATAATTTATATAATCCCCTTGTATTTTCGCATTTAGATAAAAGTTATTCTCAGCTTGAATCAAAAGGTTTTATCAAAATTAATGACAGTTCCTCCGATGCTCTTAGTGAATTTAAAAGTATAGTCCGCACAGATCTTTCTTTGCATAAACAAGGAGAAAAAGAAAAGAAATTTAAAGAAAACATTATCGAAATTTCTGCCGAGGATAGAATTAATGAAATTGAATTAATTGCTAAAGAAATTAAAACTCTTATCCTGAATAAAAATATACTGCCTTATAAAATCTGTGTAGTTTTTAATTTGATTGGGAATTATTCTCCTCTTGTAAAAGATATTTTCACAACTTACGGCATCCCATTTAATTTAACGGACAGAACACCGCTTGCAAATACGTATCCGGTAACAACAATTATTAATTTTTTTGAAATACTGGAGAATAACTATTATTATAAAAACATAATGCGGGCGCTTGAAAGCGGTTTTGTTTATACTACTGGTATTGACTCATCAATTTTACTTAAGACCGCTTCCGAACTAAAAATTGTAATAGGTAAAGAAAACTGGGTAAATATTATTAAGTCCGGGATTGAAAAGCTGCAGAATTCTTTTTATGAAGATGAATTTGAAATAGAAAATAAAATTGAACATTATAAATCTGCGCTTGAAAGCTTTGAAAATTTAACAAAATTATTAGAGCCTTTTAATAAAGAAAATACTATCCCTAACTTTTTAATGCTTCTTAAAGAGTTTGTTTTTCATTTAAAAATGCCCGAAAGAATTTTGGAGAATTCCTTAAACGAAGAAGAAAAAAATATAAAAGCTGTTTCAGTTTTTTTTGAAACAATAGAAGAAATATTTTCTCTGCTGGTTAAGGAGTACGGTGAAGCAGAAAAATTTAAACTGAGCTTTTTTATTTCCCAAATTAAAACCGCCGTTAACTGGGCGCGTTTTAATGTGAAAGAAAAACCGGACTACGGCGTGCTTGTTACTTCGGTAAATGAAATAAGAGGACTTCAATTTGACTATTTATTTATCTCTGGTTTAGTTGACGGCGACTTTCCGACGCGCTACTCGCCTGAAATATTTTTTTCCGGTTCATTTGCCAGGCAAGAACATGCTCATTACATAAAAGAACGGTACCATTTTTATCAGTCCCTTTGTTCATGGAATAAAAAATTATACCTAACAATTCCGCAGCTTGATAAAAATAAAGAATTATCAGAATCAACATTTCTTAAGGATTTTTTAGATCTGTTTGAAGTCAGCCGCAAAACTGAATCAGATTATTCCCATTTGATTTATTCTAAGGAAGAATTTTTGAATTATATTGGCAGATCAGGAATTGCCGATGTTCTTGAAAAGCATAGTAATGATGAGCCTGAAATAGATTTTGAGAATATTAATCATAAAATAGAAATTGATAAACTGCGAATTGCAGATCCGTTTTTAAACTCAGTATTTAACGGTTATTTAAATGGTAATTCCGATAATTTTATATACAATTTAAGCGATTCGGTAAAAGAAAAAATTAATGAGTCTTCGGAAAAACAGTATTCAATATCTCAGCTTGAAACTTATGCCAAATGTCCCTTTAAATTTTTTACAGAACGAATTCTAAAATTAGAAACTGCGCAAGAACCAACCGAAGAAATTGAAGCGCTTGAATTAGGAAGTCTTCTTCATTCCGTACTGTTTGAGTTTTATTCAAGGATTAGAGATGAAAAAATTGTACTTGCCGGGTGCAGCGATAATGTGTTAAAAAAAGCCGAACGGTTGATATTCGAAGTGGCCGAAAATGAAATTGAAAAATATCAATTCACTTCGCCAATTGCGTTTTTTGAACGTGAAAAACTTTTAGGATTAAACGGCAATCCGGAAGAATCGATACTTTATAAATTCCTTGTGAATGAAAGAGAAAGCGGTAAGCTATTTACCCCCGCGTTTTTTGAAGTCAGTTTCGGCAATGTTCATAAATCGGAAAACGACAGCCTGCTTTCTATTGAAGATCCAATTGAAATTGGAGGTGCAAAGTTAAGAGGAAAAATTGACCGCATTGAAATTGACTCAGCCAATAATCAATTCCAGATTGTTGATTATAAATTGGGCGGAAAAAAAATTACGAAGGACGAACTTTATAACGGATTAGCTCTGCAGCTTCCTGTATATATGTTGGCGGCCAAAGAATTGCTGTCGAATTATTATAATAAATATTTTGATCCTGCCGGAATGTATATATATTCTTTAAAATACCAATCGGCTGATTTCGGGAAAAAAGAAATAAAACTTGCAAAAAATCCGGATGAAATAGTTGAACTTAATAATGATGTAATTAACGAGGCGTCTGAATTTATAAAAAAATATATTAGCAATATTTCGGCCGGTAAATTTAATTTAACGGAACTTGAAAACAGGGAAACAAAAATTTGCGGTTATTGCGACTTCAAATCAATCTGCAGAATTAATGAAATAGGCAGTTGATAAAAAATTAATATATTTAAACTATTTGTATTCTTGGGTTGAAAACTAACTTTAATTTTTATAAATTTTGACATGCCACTGCGGACCGCGGTGGCAATTTTTTTTAAAACACAATTTAGGAGTTATTTAAGTGTCGAATATTGTTTATTTAAGCAAGGAACGGATAAAAGAACTTGAAGATGAGCTGAGAGAATTAAAAACAAACGGCCGTAAAAAAATGGCGGAAACCATTGCCGAAGCCAGATCTTATGGCGATTTGTCTGAAAATGCTGAATATGATGCGGCAAAAGATGCTCAGGGATTAATGGAATTAAAAATTAGCAAAATGGAAGAGCTTCTTTCAAAAGCGCGTGTTATTGATATTTCATCTATGCCAAAAGATCAGGTGCATATTCTTTCTAAAATAAGAGTAAAAAACTTAAATAATTCTAAAGAATATAATTATCAAATGGTTGCGCCTGAAGAAGCTGATCTTGAAAAAGGCAAAATTGCGATGACATCTCCTGTAGGAAGTTCTTTAATGGGCAGGAAAGCCGGAGAAATTGTTACTGCAAATGCGCCTGCAGGAATTATCAAGTTTGAAATTTTGAGTATAGAATAGATATTTTCTTTTTAGTAAAGAAAACCTGCCTGGTTGAAACCGGGAAACAAAATGAAAAAAATTGAACAGAAAGTTTTAAAGTTTATTGACAGACATAATTTAATTTCTGCCGGCGATAAAGTTTTAATCGCTTTAAGCGGCGGGCCCGATTCGGTTTTTGCTCTTTATTTGTTTTATAAATTTTCGCAAAGATTTAAAATTAGTATTGAAGCCGTTCATATTCATCACCAGCTACGTGGCGCTGAGGCTGATCTTGATGAAGCATTATGCAAAGAGTTATGCTCAAAATTAAAAATTGATTTTCATACAGTGAAAATTAATGTAAAAAGTTTTGCAAAAACTAATAAACTTTCTATTGAAGAAGCAGCCCGCTTTTTAAGATATGGCGAGTTCAGAAGTATTGCTGAAAAATCTAACTGCAATAAAATCCTGACAGCTCATAATATGAACGATAATACCGAAACAGTTCTTTTGAATTTGTTTAAAGGTACCGGTCTTGCGGGAATTTCGGGAATCCCGATTAAAAGACAAAATATTATTCGTCCTCTTCTTTCTATAACAAAAAGTGAAATTTTAGAGTACCTTCACGAAAATAAAATTTCATATAGAATTGACAGAACGAATTTCAGTAATGATTTTAAAAGAAATTTTATCAGAAATAAAATTGTTCCTGCAATAAAAGAAGGAATCAATCCGTCTTTAGATGAAACAATTCAGCATTCGTCTGAAATATTCCGTACAAGTAATAAGCTTGTTTTCTCTTATATAGAAAAGATATTTAAAGATTTTGTTTCTTTTCAAAACAACAGGCTCGAAATAGATTTAGATATTATTGATGAGTTCGGCGAAGATGTTCTAGGTGAAATTTTTATGAAAAGTTTAAGAAAATATTTTACCTATGAATTTTCTTTTGAAGATTATTTGAAACTTATTGGGCTTGTAAGGAATCAAACTGGTAAGAAAATTGAACTTTCAGGAGGACTTGAAGCATTTAGAGCCAGAAAGAAAGTTTTAATCGGGGAAAAGACAGAAGAAAAAGAGTTTGATCCAATTGAACTAATTGCGGGAAATTCTGTTGAGTTTGATGGCAGAACATTAAATGTAGAAATTGTTGATAGAGGAAAAGAAAAATTTGTAGCCACAAGAAATCATGAACTTATATCGGCAGATGATTTGATCGATTTGTTTATATTAAGAAGATGGAAACCCGGCGATAAGTTTATGCCCCTCGGAATGAACAGTTTCAAAAAAGTATCAGATTTTTTAAATGAACAAAAAGTTCCTTCTCTTAAGAAGAAAGAACAATTTGTATTAGAAAACAACAATAATATTGTTTGGGTTGTCGGTTTAAGAATAGATAACAGGTACAAACTAAAAGAGGAAACCAAAAAGGTTTGCAAATTATGGATGAACTAACTCAAAACGGGAAAGACGCAATTCAGATAGGTTCAGAAAAATTCGTTCCCTTTTTAACGCAGGATCAAATTCAAAAAAGAATTCAAGAATTGGCAAAAGAGCTTTGCGATGAATACAGAACTAAACTTCCTATTTTTATTGGAATTTTAAATGGCTCTTTTATGTTTTTATCCGATCTGATGAAAGAGATTGATATTCATTGCGAAATAGATTTCTTTAAACTTTCAAGCTACGGTGATGAAAAAATCTCATCAGGGAAAGTGAAATTATTAAAAGAATTAAATGCCGATATATCCGATCGTCATATTGTTATTGTTGAAGATATTGTCGATTCGGGTTTATCTATGAAATATATAGAAGAACTAATATCCAGCCATAACCCGGCAAGCATGAAAGTTGTTACTTTACTGCTTAAACCGGCAAGTTTAAAATATAAGGTCAAAATTGATTATATTGGGTTCGAAATACCTGATAAATTTGTATTAGGATATGGACTTGATTATGCTCAAAAGTACAGGAACTTACGTTCCATTTATGTGTTAAGTGAATAAAAGAAAATAATAAATCGAACTATTTTGGAAGGTTTTATATGTCAGATAATCAGCAAAACAAATCACCATTTCAAAGAAATAAAAAAGGTCCGGGCGGGCCTAATAAACCCGACGGTGATTTTGATTGGTCAAAAGTTATAAAAACGGTTTTCAGTTGGGGAGCTGTAATTATTGGTGCCGTAATTATTATGCAGTTTATGCGTACAAGCTCTACCGGTACATTTGAAGTCCCTTATAACGTTTATGAGGATCTGCTTCAAAGTGATAAAATTGCAGAAGCTGTTATCACCAAAACCGATATTAATGATTACAATTTTGAAGGTAAATTAAAAGAAGAAGAAAAAATTCTTATTGGCGGCAGATACGAATCCGTTACAAAATTTACTACCTATATTATTGAATCGGATATACCGGAACAGAAAAAAATATGGCAAGCCAAAGAAATTAAATTTACTTTCACAAAGGATTCTAACCAGTGGTTTACTGTTTTAATAAGTTTCTTGCCCTGGGTATTAATAATTGGTGTGTGGGTAATTTTTATGCGCAGAATGCAGGGCGGCGGAGGCGGATCGCGCGGAATTTTTAATTTCGGGAAAAGCAAAGCAAAATTAATTTCGGAATCTAGTACCAAGGTCACATTTAAAGATGTTGCCGGCGCCGATGAAGCAAAACAAGAACTAGAAGAAATTATAGAGTTTCTGAAAGAACCTACAAAGTTTCAGAAGCTAGGCGGAAAAATCCCCCGCGGTGTTTTATTGCTGGGCCCTCCGGGAACCGGGAAAACCTTGTTGGCCAGAGCTGTAGCAGGTGAAGCAGGCGTGCCTTTTTTCTCAATAAGCGGCGCGGATTTCGTTGAAATGTTTGTGGGTGTAGGAGCAAGCAGGGTTAGAGATTTATTTGAACAGGGTAAAAAAAGCGCCCCTTGTATAATTTTTATCGATGAAATCGATGCAGTGGGCAGACACAGAGGTGCAGGTTTAGGAGGCGGTCATGATGAACGCGAGCAGACTTTAAATGCTCTGCTTGTTGAAATGGACGGCTTTGAACAAAACAGCGGTGTAATTATTATTGCGGCTACCAACAGACCCGATGTTCTCGATCCTGCCTTATTAAGGCCAGGCAGGTTTGACAGACAGGTTGTTGTTGACCGTCCAGATGTTAACGGAAGAGAAGGAATCTTTAAGGTTCATACAAGAAAAATTCCTCTTGATGTTGAAGTGGATCTGAAGACTTTGGCAAAAGGTACACCAGGGTTAGCCGGCGCGGATATCGCAAATTTGGTTAATGAAGCGGCCTTGCTCGCTGCAAGAAAGAATAAGAAAAAAGTAGATATGATTGACTTTGAGGAAGCGAAAGATAAAGTAATGATGGGTATGGAAAGAAAAAGTATGATTATTTCCGAAGAAGAGAAAAAGATGACTTCTTATCATGAAATTGGACATGTACTTGTATCAAGAATGCTTCCGGATTCGGACCCAGTGCACAAGGTTACTATTATTCCGCGCGGACGCGCATTAGGCGTAACTCATTATCTGCCGGTTGATGAAAAACATACATACTCAAAAGAATATATCGAAGCTAAAATTAAAACCCTAATGGGGGGAAGAGCGGCTGAGATGATTGTTTTTAACAGGTTTACCACCGGCGCAGGAAATGATATTGAAAGAGCTACCGATCTTGCCCGTAAAATGGTGTGCGAATGGGGCATGAGCGACTTGCTTGGACCTTTGTCATACGGCAAAAAAGAAGAAGAAATTTTTCTGGGAAGAGAAATTACTCAGCATAAAGACTATAGCGAAAAAACAGCTCAGGATATTGATTCCGAAGTTAAAAAAGTTGTTACCGCATGTATGGACGACGCGGCAAGAATACTAAATGAAAATGTTGACCTTCTTCATAAAATGTCAATGGAACTTTTGGAAAGAGAAATTCTGGATTCCGAAGATATTGAAAAAATTATGCAGGGTGAAAAGCTTCCTCCTATTATTAGAGAGAAAAGCGTAGAAAAACCAAAAGAAAAAGAACCTGAAATACCGGATCACGTTAAAAAATTGATAGATGTAAAAAAGAAACGCGAAGTAGAGAATACTGAAGAAAAAAATGACAGCAATTGACCGCGGGACTATAGATTACAAAAATGAAGTATTAAGAAAACTTATTCATCTTTGTTCTTTGTCCATTCCTACCATTTATTACTATATTACAAAGGAATTAGCATTAACCATACTAATTCCTTTGTCTTTATTTTCTATTGTTATGGATTTAGGCAGATATTTTATCCCTTCATTAAAGAAACCTTTTTATGACATATTCGGATTTCTATTAAGAGATCATGAAAAAAATGAAAACAATAAAAAATTAAACGGCGCTACTTATGTGCTGCTTTCAGCCGTAATTATGATTTCTTTTTTCCCTAAAGTAATTGTTGTCACTGCTTTTGCTGTTTTAATATTAAGCGATACTTTCGCAGCTTTAATAGGCAGAAAATTCGGAAAACATAAATTTTTATATAAAAGCCTCGAAGGTTCACTTGCCTTTTTTCTTATCGGAATTGCGATAGTGCTTTTTGCCCCCAAGATTGAACATAATATTATTGAATACTTAATCGGAATTATTGCAGTTGCCTTAGGAACAATTGTTGAGAATATTTCTAGCGGCTATGCTGATGATAACCTTACCATACCAATCTCAATCGGGTTGACAATGTGGATTTTATATTCAATATTACTACCCGATTTGAATCTAATATTAAATAATGTTCCTCTATAATTTAATTGAAACCAATAGTTCTTCTAAATGTATAAAAACAACAAAAAATTATACTGTTATGAAAAAAAATTATACTTCAATTAGAAAATTAATCCCAATAATTATACTTGCCCTGTTTGCTTTAATTCTGATTTCTGCATGCGGACCGGTGAAAAAAAATGCTACCGGACTTGAGGATGAGATTTTTGTTATTGCCGATTCCGTTGAATTTGAAGAATTGGAAGCATCTTTGCTCCAAGTATTTTCAAAAATCATTTATACGCCGCAGCCAGAAAAATTATTCAGATTAACAAGAAAAAGTATTAACCAGATTGAAAGTTTAAAAAAGAAAAAAAATGTAATAATTGCCGCGCCGCTGAATTCAGGTTCGCTTACTTCAAATTATATCAACGGATTGTTAAATCCTGAAGTTAAAAAAATTGTTGAGCAGGACAGCGCGTATGTATTTAATAAATATGATTTGTGGGCTAATGACCAGCTTGTAATGGTTTTAACTTCGCCGACTATAGAACAGCTGAACAAAAATATTTTAAATGGTCATGAAAATTTGATTCATAATTTTCAGACTATTTCGGATAAAAGATTGTTTAAAAGTCTGTATAACGCAAAATATGAGAGGAAAGATTTAGAAGCTCAAATATTGCGCGATCACGGATGGATTCTTTATGTTCAAGCTGATTATTTACTAGCAATGAATAAACCGGAAGATAATTTTGTTTGGCTGAGAAGAGCAGTAAATACTGATATGGAAAGATGGATTTTCGCTTATTACATTGAAAACGCTTCGCCTGTCTATTTAAATGCTGATTCAATTCAGGTTATAAGAAATAGAGTGACTGAAAAATATTACAGATCTTCCGATAACCAAAGTTTTGTTGAAATTTCAGATGATTATAAAACTACAAACGAGGTTAACTTCTTAGGACGCTATGCCTTGCTTACTCAAGGTTTGTGGCGTATGAGTGACAAAACAATGGGGGGTCCGTTTTTGAGCTATACATTTTATGATGAAGATACAAAAAGAATTTATATGCTTGACGGTTCTCTTTATGCGCCTAAGTACGAAAAGAAATCTATAATTCAGCAGCTTGACGTTACTCTGAGTTCTTTTATGACTAAAAAGGATATGAGTGAAGAAAAAATTGAGGAATTAATGGACGAACTCGACTAGTGCCTTAAATCCGCTATAGTATAATTTAAAATTGATAAGAAATTAAGTAATCTATTTTATTAAAGTATAGACCAATTGTAATTAATTAATACCTACCGCTGTTAAAGCCCTATTTAAAGTATTTTCCGCAATAGCTTTTGCTTTTTTCCCGCATTCATTCAGAACATCTTTAACATAATCCGGATTTTTTAAAAGCTCTTTTCTCTTTTCACGGTAAGGAGCAAAATAATTTTCAATTTCCAGAAGCAATTCTTTTTTAGCGTGACCGAAACCGTATCCGCCTTTTCTATAATTTTCTTCCATTTCAGATATTTTTTCAGGCGAAACCATCAGTTTATACAGAGCGAATACATTACATTTTTCCGGATCTTTAGGTGCTTCGAGCGGTTCTGAACTTGTTACAATACTCATAACTTTTTTCTTTAATTCCTTTCCTTCATCAAATATTCCGATGGAGTTCCCATAAGATTTGCTCATTTTTTCACCGTCAATTCCCGGCACATACGGCGATTTGCTTAATTTATAATCGGGTACTATAAAAACTTCTCCAAACTGGTTGTTAAATTTTTGAGCGATATCACGCGTCATTTCAATATGCTGAATTTGGTCCTTTCCAACAGGAACAATATTTGAATCGTAAGCCAGTATATCAGAAGCCATTAATATCGGGTAATTAAATAGACCAACGTTCGCTGATAATCCTTTTGTAATTTTATCTTTATATGAAACAGCTTTTTCGAGCATTGAGATCGGTGTAACATTCATCAATAACCATGTAAGCACGGTAAGTTCAGGCACGTCGCTTTGTTTAAACAATATAGATTTATTTGGATCGAGTCCGCAAGAAAGATAAGTTAAGGCTACATCAAATGTAAGCTGTCTTAATTTATCCGGGTCGTTTATTGTGGTTAACGAATGATAATTAGCGATAAAATATAACGAGTTATCCCCGTGCTGATTTTCGACGTGTTGTTTTATCGCTCCGAAATAATTTCCTAAATGAAGATCACCCGAAGGCTGAACGCCGGATAAATATCTTAATTCTTTTTTGTTTTCCAAACTGTGGTCCTTTTATTAAAATTAAACTCGGTAAAAATAAATAAAACTAAACTTTAGCTCAACACTATAAATACTTTTGTAAATACGAGTTGTTTAATTGAATGCATTGTTTTAATTCTTTATCAAATACAGCCGTATTATTAAATTTCATTTTAGCTGCAATAATTTTTCTGGTGTAATCCTCATCCTTTAAAGATGATCCTTTTGTATTAAATGTATTTTGATTAATCAGTTCAATAGTTTTTAAAAACTTAAATATACTTAATAGATTTTTCAATTCTAGAAACTCTTCTTCTGATTTTATAATTTTTTTGATTTTCTGTTTTGTGTCGCTTCCTATTGTTTTATAGAATAATTCCGGTCTGCACAAAATAATTGATTGAATAATAAACTCTATATTTATAATTCCGCCTTTGGATTTTTTCAAATCAAAAAAAGACTCAAAGGAACCGTAGCTTTTTCTCCTTAACTTCTCAAACATTTCTTTCAGTTCTTTTTTAATGATAGATGCTTCCAAATTTTGAAGTTGGTGATAAAGAATTTTTTTAAATTTATTAAACAGTAATTTATTACCGGATACAAATTTTAATTTACTAAATGCCTGAAATTCCCATATACGCGCTCGCGATTTAAGATAATTCTCATATGCTTTAATATCCCAAACAAGAGGGGAGTTTTTACCTTCGGGACGAAGTCGGAAATCAACGTCAATTAATGTCAGCTCTTTTTTTATCTCATTTAATAATTTCTGAAAATCGGATTGAATTTCAGGGAACCCTTCAATTTTTTCTGCTACAACAATCAGGTCAACGTCGGATGAAAAATTCATTTCATTAGCGCCGAAACTGCCAAGTCCCGCAATAAAAAAATTATATTTTACATTTAATTCAGCGCAAAGTTTGTTAATATTATGTGCAATAAAGTCGGATAATATTTTTGAGAATTTAGATTCATCTATAAGACCAAGTGTAAATTGCACAGATAGGATAAAAAAGAGTTTGTTAATTTTAATATTATCGAAGAGCTCCTTTACGTCAGATGTAAATACCTTCCTTGAAATCAGCAATTCCGCGTTAGATTTGTCAAGCGATAATAAATCAACCGCTTTTTGAGAGTACTCGCATAAATGAAGAAACATATTAAAAAATTTTACATTTGAAAATTCATAATACCAGATTGACTGGTTGGAAGTTGATTTTATTATTCGCACAAAATTATCAAGTACTTTATCCGGCGACTGAGATTGATTTAAATATTTAATTAAGGATGGTTCAATTTTGTGAAACATATTAATTATTCTGGAATCAAATTCTTTTTGTTCTAGCAGCCCGGTGCCGGTTTTTAAGTAATTAAAATTTTTCTCAGCCGCGGCTTTATTCAAAAAAACTATCTTTTCCAAAACATTGTTTTCTATCGATAAATTGGAAACATCTTTATCAATGATTGTATTGTAAATATGTCTGACCTTTTTCCTAAATGTTTCCAAATGCTGTTTAAAATCTTTTGCGCTAGAAAAATTCATAAACCCGGCTAATTTATCGAGCAGTTCGCCGTCAGCCGGAATTTCGTGAGTCTGCGTATCATTCATTAATTGCAGGAAATGTTCTACCTTTCTGTAGAATATATATGCCGATTTGTATAATTCAGCTTCATGTTTTTTTATAATATTATATTTCTGCAGAACTCTTAATGCAATTAATGTAGAACCTGTTCTTACCTCTTTAATTTTTCCGCCGTTAATTAATTGCAAAGCTTGAACACTGAATTCAATATCTCTTATACCTCCGGTAAAAAGTTTGATATTAAATTTATCGCCGACTCTGTTTTCTATGCTTTTTCTCAATCGTTTTATCTGTTCTACGGGAGACGTCGAAAATGAAGAAGGATAAATATAACCCTGAAGATAATTCGAAAATGAATTGTAAAGACTAATATCTCCGTCAATAAAACTTAATTTTATCAGCATTTGTCTTTCCCAATCTTCGCCGCGTGTTTCATAATATCTTAAATAATCGTTTATAGTTCTGCAGAGAGGAGAGTTTTTTCCATCCGGGCGAAGTCGAAAATCAATTCTGTATATATATCCTTTGTCTGTAATTTCAGTCGCGCTTTGAGTAAATAATTGCGCGGTTTCGGAAAGTATTTCATAATAATCTTTTTTATGTTTTTTATTTGTTTCAAAATTTTTGTCATAAAATAAAATAAGATCTACATCGGAACTGTAATTAAGTTCATCCCCTCCTAATTTCCCTAACGCGCATAATGCGTATCTTTTGTTTTGAACTTCTATTTCATACTTATTAAAAATTTCTTCATAACATATCTCAAACAGATATTTTAAAATACCTTTTGCAATAATAGAAATTCTTAATGTCGCTTCCTCAAGTTCAATATTACCAAGAATGTCGTTAATGCCAATATTTAGCGTGTATCTTTTTTTATAGGAACGCAGAAAATTGAATTTTGCACGCAGTGATTTAAATTTATTAATTCCTTCGTATAATTCTTTATCAATTGTTTCTTTAACTAATGGTTTTTGAAGATAATTAGTATCAAAAATCTGATACAGAAATTCCGGGTTCATTACAGCTATATCGGTTAAATAATTACTGTTTGCAGCTATTGCAATTAATATTTCAATATGATGAGGGTATTTTATACAATCGTTTAAAAGTGAAATAGGATCGAAAGAAGCGGAAAAAATGCGTAATAAATTGGATTCAGCCGAATAAGTGAAGTATTTAATTAATTTCGCTTCTTTTTCAAAAGAAGAAACAAGGTTTTCAAAATCCGTATTGTTGAAAAATCCGCCGGTAATTCCTACGAGTTTTTCAATAAAATCTTTTGAGAAGGAAAATTTTTTTTTCAAGTCATTTTGTTTATTAATTATGAGCAAGTTAACAAAATTTAGATTTGGATTCTAATTTCATAACAGGAATTACATAATTTTGCCCGACATTTTATAATTTAACTAACGGTACAAAATCAACTGAAACAAAACCCGTCCCAAATTGTCACAGTGCATAAGTTAAGAAAATATTTTTGCACGGAAATTCATTTAATTAAAATATACATTAGAGTTATACTATTATATCTTATTAAGCAATAATCGGCTTACATTGCTTTTCAGACCGTCTTTCTGTAACTTTATTGTTCGTAAAAACTGGAGAAATTGATGTTAAATGGTTTATTAAAGAAGATATTTGGTGATAAAAACACTAAGGCAATGAATGAACTTTGGCCTATTGTTGATAAAATTAATGCTGAATATGAAAAGATAATAAATTTGTCCGATGATGAATTGGTTGCAAAAACAGCCGAGTTTAAAGAGAAAATTAGCAATGAAACCAAAGATCTGAAAAATCAGATAGATGAATTAAAAGAAAAATTAAAGTCTAATGAGCTTGAAGAGGATCATCACTCTATTTATGATGAACTTGACGAACTTGAGGATAGCTTAGATGAAAAATATGAAGATATTTTAAATGAAATATTGCCAGAAGCTTTTGCCGTTGTAAAAGATACCTGCCGCAGACTTGTCGGGAAAACTTGGAACGCGGCCGGATACAAAATTGAATGGGATATGATACCTTATGATGTTCAGCTTATTGGTGGTATTGTACTTCATCAAGGTAAAATATCCGAAATGGCTACCGGTGAAGGTAAAACCCTTGTTGCTACACTTCCGATTTACCTTAATGCTTTAACCGGACGCGGAGTGCATGTTGTTACTGTTAATGATTATTTGGCAAAACGTGACAGCGAATGGATGGGTGAAGTTTTTAAATTCCATGGTTTATCGGTAGGGTGCATATTAAATACTATGAATCCGGATGAAAGAAAAGATGTTTACGGAAGAGATATAACCTACGGAACAAATAATGAATTTGGTTTCGATTACCTGCGCGACAATATGGCAGTTTCAAAAGAAAACCGTGTGCAGAGAGTTCATAATTACGCAATTGTGGATGAAGTCGATTCCGTTTTGATTGATGAGGCCCGTACTCCGCTTATAATTTCAGGTCCGGTTGGCAATACAGAACATAAGTTTTATGATATGAAACCCAGGGTAGAAAGATTGTTTAAAAAACAGGCGGCATTAGTTGCTTCGTTTGTTCAGGAAGCCGAAGCATTATTAAATGCCGAAAGCGGTAAACAGAATCCGGAAGCCGGCATTTTGCTTCTAAAAGCTTTTAGAGGATTTCCCAAAAATAAAAAATTAATGAAACTACTTAGCGAACCGGATTATAAAAAAAGATTACAGCAAACGGAACTTGAATTTTTGCGCGAGAATGCAAAACGAATGCCCGAAATAGATGAAGAATTATTTTACGCCATTGAGGAAAAACAGAACTCAATTAATCTTACAGAAAAAGGCAGAGAAGAGCTTGCAATCGGTTCGGCTGAAGGAAAGGAATTTTTCGTTCTTCCGGATTTGGGCGAAGAAATAAGCAAACTTGAAAACAACGGTGAATTACAAGAAGAAGATAAAATAAAAAAGAAAGATGAACTCTATAAACTTTACGGTGAAAGAAGCGATCAAATTCATACGATTAATCAATTGTTAAAGGCGTATACGCTTTTCGAAAAAGACGATGAATATGTTATTACCGAAGACGGTAAAATTGCAATTGTTGATGAGTTTACAGGACGTGTGCTGCCAGGAAGAAGATACTCCGACGGACTTCACCAGGCAATTGAAGCTAAAGAAAATGTAAAGGTTGAAAAAGATACGCAGACAATGGCTACAATTACGCTTCAGAATTATTTCCGTCTTTATAAAAAGCTTGCTGGTATGACTGGTACGGCGGAAACGGAAGAAGGAGAGTTTTTTCAAATATATAAACTGGAAGTAGTTGTAATTCCTACTAATAAACCGATTGCCCGCAAAGATGATAACGACGCAATTTACCGGACTAAACGTGAAAAATATAATGCGATAATTAATAAGGTAAAAGAATTACAGGACGCTAAAAGACCTGTGCTTGTTGGTACAACATCTGTTGAAGTTTCGGAAACTTTAAGCAGAATGTTAAAAAGACAGGGTGTTCAGCATAATGTTTTAAATGCAAAACAGCATCAGCGCGAAGCCGAAATTGTTGCTTTCGCAGGTCAGCCCGGCGCAGTAACAATTGCAACAAACATGGCAGGCCGTGGTACTGATATAAAACTTGGAGCCGGAGTTGTTGAAAAAGGCGGTCTATATATTTTAGGTACAGAACGTCATGAATCAAGACGTATTGATAGACAGCTCCGCGGGCGTTCAGGACGTCAAGGCGATCCGGGTGAATCCAAATTCTATATATCTCTTGAAGATGATTTAATGCGACTCTTCGGCGGTGACCGTGTTACCAATATTATGGGCAGACTTGGTCTTGAAGACGGCGAAGCAATTGAGCATCCGCTTATTACGCGTTCGGTTGAAAGAGCTCAAAAGAAAGTTGAAGAGAATAACTTCGCAATTAGAAAAAGACTTCTTGAATATGATGACGTAATGAATCAGCAGAGAGAAGTTATTTATAATAGAAGAAAACAGGCTCTTGAAGGGGAAAGATTAAAATCGGAAATTTTTGATTTACTTGATGAGTATGTTGATGAGCTTTTGGATGAAACATACGATAATGCGCTTATTGAAAAAATTCATGATGATCTGCTTAAACATTTACTGGTAGATGTTAAGATTGATCCGGCTACTTTCGAAACATTAGGAAAAGAAGGAATAAAAAATAAAATTCTGGAAGAGGCAAAATCATTTTATGCAAGAAAAGAAAAAATGCTTGAATCCGATTTGATGGCAAGACTTGAAAGATACGCTGTTTTAAGTGTGATTGATGAAAAGTGGAAAGAACATTTAAGAGAGATGGATGATTTAAAAGAAGGAATCGGGTTAAGAGCTTATGGCCAAAAAGATCCGCTTCTTGAGTATAAAGGGGAGGCTTTTAAATTATTTGTGACGCTTCTTGGCGAAATAAGAAATGAAGTTGTTTCATTTTGCTTTAAATTTTTTCCGCAGGAGCCTGCTCAAATTCAGGCAAGAAGAACCGCTCCTTCGAGAATTACCACAATTAAAGATAATGCTGCTAATATGGGAATACGTACTGGAGCTCCGGAAGAAAATGAAGCGGCAAGGCGAGGTAAACAGCAGCCGATAAGGGTTGAAGAAAAAGTGGGCCGAAATGACCCTTGTCCGTGCGGCAGCGGTAAAAAATTTAAACACTGTCACGGTTTAGAAACCTAGAGGTTAATATGAAAAAAATAGAAGCGATTATCCGCCCCTTTAAACTCGATGATGTTAAGGAAGCTCTGCTGGATGAAGGAGTAAGAGGTTTAACAATATCTGAAGTAAGGGGATACGGACGCCAGAAAGGTCATAAAGAAACTTACCGGGGTAGTGAATATCAAATTGAATTTGTTCCTAAAATAAAAATTGAGATTGCCGTTGACGACTCAATGGTGGAAACGGTTGTTCAAATAATTATTAAAACGGCTAAAACAGACCAAGTCGGCGACGGGAAAATTTTCATATATAATATAGAAGACGTTATAAGAATAAGAACAGGTGAATCCGGAATAGAAGCGCTATAATTTCTAAAAACAATCGGACCTACAATGCTTAACTACAAACAGATTTATTCTGCATGTCTAATATTATTTATTTTTATTAGCGGATGCAGTACGTGGGAAAATTTTACCACCTATTTTAATGTTTATTATAACGCTAAACTCAATTTTGATGAAGCAATGGAAGATATTTCCAAAAATGAAAAAGATATTTTTGAGTTCAAAGAAAAACCTGTTTCCGTTACCGCAGATAAAGCTTTAACAAAGGTTATTGAGAAGTGTTCGGCAATTCTGCAGTACAATGCTGAGTCCGCTTATTTTGACGACGCGCTTTTTATAATCGGCGTTGCATATTACTACAAGCAAAATTATTCGAAAGCACTTAGAAAATTCAGAGAACTTGAAGC
>Ga0180009_10000722_pt1 | contig 43389 bp, 30 predicted proteins | sample OS_PC_MetaG_FD_123537 | JGI IMG/M metagenome (GOLD analysis project Ga0180009, IMG submission 123537) | Groundwater microbial communities from the Aspo Hard Rock Laboratory (HRL) deep subsurface site, Sweden - OS_PC_MetaG | ecosystem: Environmental > Aquatic > Deep subsurface > Groundwater...
AAATTCCATAGGTCTTTGGCAATGATTCAAAATCATGGCTTAATTTAGGTGCTGGATGAATTATCCAAGATAGTTAACCATAGCCAATGGACTATGGAATTTAGGTGCTGGGTGAATACGTCCGTGTAGGCTCGACGGCGGCTATCCCTGCCGCCGACGCCTGTCGATCGAGCAACCGCACCCTCTTCGGAACCGGAATTGCCGGAATGGAGATTTTTATATCGAAAAATTAGATAAAGAGTCTTAATCTACGAACTTTCACAGTAATGACCGGTCCGCTTTTCAAACCGCCTTTTTAATTCTCTCCAGAGCATTTTCCAAGTTTTTCATGCTGGTCGCGATCGAGATTCTGACGTGACCGGGACAACCGAAGGCAGAGCCAGGCACCAGCGCGACACCGGCATTTTCGATCAGGTATTCTGAAAAATCCAAGTCATCTTTGATGTTGTCCATTTTGGCGATAGCTTGTTCGACATTCGGGAATACGTAGAATGTGCCGTCGGTTTCAAGGCAATCGATGCCGTCGATTTTGTTCAATTCCGAGACGACGAAATCATGGCGTTTCTTGAATTCGGTCATCATCATATCGATGAACCCTTGATCGCCGGTGAGTGCGGCTTCGGCGGCATATTGCGAAATCGAGGTCGGATTCGAGGTGCTTTGCGATTGAATGGTGCTCATTGCTTCGATTAGGTTGGCTGGCCCTGCCGCATAGCCAATGCGCCATCCGGTCATCGAATAGGCTTTAGAGACGCCGTTCATCACGAGGGTGCGGTCGTAAAGTTCCGGGCAAGCGTTCAGAATATTGACGAAGTTGCCTTTTTGCCAAAGGATATGTTCATACATATCGTCGGTCGCGATCATAATGTCCGGGAATTCTTTCAGTACATTGCCAAGGGCTTTTAGCTCGTCGAGCGAATAGGCGACGCCGGTCGGATTCGACGGGCTGTTTAGGAAAATCAGCCGGGTCTTGTCATTAATCGCCGCGCGCAGTTGTTCCGGCGATATTTTAAAGTGCTGCGCCTGTGTCGTTTCGATGACGACCGGTATGCCGCCGGCTAACAGCACCATGTCGGGATAAGAGACCCAGTACGGTGCAGGAATGATCACCTCGTCGCCTTCGTTCAACAGTGCTTGCGTCAGGTTGTAAGAGCTCTGCTTGCCGCCGCACGAAACCAGAATTTGCTTGGCTTGGTAATCGAGGCCGTTGTCTTTTTTGAATTTGTCGATGATTGCTTGTTTCAGGCTTGGCGTGCCGCCGACCGGAGTGTATTTCGTAAAGCCTTTATTCATCGCTTCGATTGCGGCGGCTTTGATATGATCCGGTGTGTCGAAGTCCGGTTCGCCGGCGCCGAGGCCGATAATGTCCTTGCCGGCGGCGCGCATGGCGGCGGCTCTTGCTGTGATCGCCAGTGTCGGTGAGGGTTTAACGGATTGAACTCTGCCGGAAAGTTTTATGCTCATAAGTACCTGTCAAATCAATGTAAAAGTAGTCATGATTATACTCTATGTATAATAGCTGTTGAAATTCCATTAGAGAGTGAGTGTGTGAAAAAGGCATTTAATATTCAAGGCCGTTTTCAACCGGCGGGCGATCAGCCGATGGCAATTAACCAATTGGTCGAAGGATTGAACGACGGCGAAGTGCATCAAACCTTGCTCGGGGTGACAGGCTCGGGCAAGACTTTTACGATTGCCAATGTGATTGATCAAGTACAGCGTCCGGCGATGATTTTAGCGCCGAATAAGACATTGGCCGCGCAATTGTACGGCGAGATGAAGGAGTTTTTTCCGGAAAATAGCGTCGAGTATTTCGTGTCCTATTACGACTATTATCAGCCGGAAGCCTATGTGCCGGCTTCGGATACCTTCATCGATAAAGATGCTTCGCTGAATGAGCATATCGAACAAATGCGTTTATCGGCGACTAAGGCGCTGATCGAACGCGAGGATACAATTGTCGTCGCGACCGTGTCGGCGATTTACGGCTTGGGTGAACCGGAATCGTATTTTCAAATGGTCTTGCATTTGGTGCGCGGCGATTTGATCGATCAACGCGCGATCGTGCGTCGTTTGGCTGAAATGCAATATACGCGTAATGAAACCGAATTGCGCCGCGCGACCTATCGCGTGCGCGGCGAAGTCATCGATATATTTCCGGCGGAATCTGAACAGGAGGCGCTTCGTATCGAGTTGTTCGATGATGAAATCGAGCGACTGTCGCTGTTTGACCCGTTGACCGGCGAAATTAAGCAGCGTATTGCGCGTTACACGGTCTACCCAAAGAATCATTACGTCACGCCAAGGGATCAACTATTAGCAGCAGTTGACGCGATTAAGATCGAACTGAAAGAGCGGTTAGCGCATTTATATTCACTGAACAAATTGGTTGAAGCGCAACGTCTGGAGCAGCGGACTTTATTTGATCTCGAAATGATCATGGAAGTCGGCTATTGTTCCGGCATCGAAAATTATTCACGTTACCTGTCCGGTCGCGGCCCGGGAGAGCCGCCCCCGACGATGTTCGATTACTTGCCGGATAATGCCTTGGTCATTGTCGATGAAAGCCATGTGACGATTCCGCAGATCGGTGCGATGTATAAAGGCGACCGCTCGCGTAAAGAAACCTTGGTCGAATACGGGTTCAGATTGCCGTCGGCGCTCGATAACCGCCCGTTGACCTTCGAAGAGTTCGAAGCAAAATCTAGGCAGCGAATCTATGTTTCGGCAACGCCTGGACCTTATGAAAAAGCACATTCCGGTGTCTTTGTAGAGCAGGTCGTCAGGCCGACCGGCTTGCTTGATCCGGAAATCGAAGTTCGGCCCGCGACGACTCAGGTCGATGATTTATTGTCGGAGATCAACAAGCGGGTCAAGGTCAATGAGCGCGTGCTAGTCACGACGTTGACCAAGCGCATGTCCGAGGATTTGACCGAGTATCTGGCCGATCACGACGTTCGCGTGCGTTATCTGCATTCGGACATTGATACGGTTGAGCGGGTTGAAATTATTCGCGATTTGCGGCTCGGACAATTCGATGTGCTGGTCGGTATCAATTTGCTGCGCGAAGGCTTGGATATTCCCGAAGTTTCGTTGATCGCGATTTTGGATGCCGACAAGGAAGGTTTCTTGCGTTCGACCGTGTCTTTGGTGCAAACGATAGGCCGCGCGGCGCGCAATGTACGCGGTAAGGCGATCTTGTACGGCGATAAGATCACGCGTTCGATGCAACAGGCGATCGACGAAACCGAGCGTCGCCGTGAAAAGCAAAGCCGGTTTAACGAGCTCAACCATATCACGCCGACAACGGTATTCAAGTCGGTTAAGGATATTTTGGAAATCGCCATTCCGGGCGCCGGCTTTCAACCGGTTGCGAAGGCCGTAGCCGTGACCGAGCCCGATGCGGACTATAAAGCGATGACGCCGAAACAAAAAAGCAAGAAGCTCAAACAGATGGAAGAGCAAATGTATAAGCATGCTCGGAATCTGGAGTTTGAAGAAGCTGCGCGTCTTAGGGATGAGATTAAATTATTGCAGGAGATTTATGTGGCGGAGTAGTTTGTTGGCAGTTAGCAGTGAAAGGTGAAAGGTGAAAGGGGCAAGGTTAAAGGGGGAAGAGGTAAGGTTGTTGGTGGGTTTAGAGGGTTTCCCTTAAGTTAAGGGAAACTCGTCGTTCCGTCATGGATGGCAGGCTTTTGAGGCGCATTCGGTCCTGAATGCCAGCATTACTTATTCTGTGAAGGCGCTTAATGGCATGGGGTTTAGTGGGTGATGGTTTATTTGTTGTGTTTTTGGGAGGGTAGGCAATGAGGTTTAAATTAGGTTGCGATCTCGAATATCAGGTTGATTCCTTTAGTACGTTTATTTTTAATTTTCGAATCGCGCAGATCGACTGCCAAAAGATTATTAGCGAACATCTGCAATTGAATCCTGTTATTCCTGTTGATGAGTTTGCGGCGCCCGTTCTAGAAAATCGATATTTCAGAGTCAATGTATCGGCAGGAACGAATTTGCACGTTTCGTATCGGGCAGAAGTTGAAATGTCGCACTTTTACGGTGATCCGAACCGAATCGTGGAGATTCAGCCGGCGGATTTACCGAAAGAAACCTGGCCTTATCTCTACCCAAGCCGCTTCTGTCAATCGGACCGGCTAATTAATCTTGCCCTTTCGGAGTTTGGTGGAGAGTTGATGGGTTATTCCAGAGTCACGGCCATCTGTAATTGGATTTTTGATAAAGTTTATTATCAATACGGTGTCAGTAGTTCGCATACTTCCGCATTCGATACCGCTACTGAGCGAATCGGGGTGTGCCGGGATTTCGCGCATTTGGGCATTGCGTTTTGCAGGGCCTTGAATATTCCGGCGCGGTTTGTCTCCAGTTATGCTTATGGGTTGGCGACACCCGATTTTCATGCCTGTTTCGAAGCCTATTTGGATAATCGATGGTATTTATTCGACGCCACCCGTCTGGCGCCGCAGAACGGTATCGTGCGTATCGGCACGGGGCGCGACGCGGCCGATGTTTCGATAGCCACAATCTTTGGAAATGTTTCAATGAACGATATGCGTATTTTTATCGAGCATGTTCCTGATCCGGATTGTCCCGGAATTCCGGAGCCGACGACGGAGGCCATTGCGATTTTATGAGGCTGAATTCTGCCGGGATTTTCAGAATAATCGAGTTGTTTGGTCTTATTGCTCGCCATAAACCCTTTTTATCAGTGCCAGGAACCATTGCGGGCGGAAGATGACGATGAACAGCGCGATTAGACTGACAGTTGGGATGGGTCCGATATCGAGCAGCATGAACACGATCATCGCCGATAACAGTTGAAGCCGGGCGACGGCTGACGCAAGGTTTTTTTTTCGCCCCGGATTGCCATCGGATGCGCCGGAGCTATCCGGCGAAGTTGGATTTTGCCGCGAATTTCGATAGATATTATCGACAAGGGTCTTAAACCAGCGCGGGCGGAACAAGGCAACGAACGCACCAATCGGTGAGGCGATCGGAAACGGTCCGATGCTTGCGATTACGATCAGAATCAATGCAAAAACGCACTTCAAGCGTATCGTTGTCATTTTCTATGTCCTATTATCACGATTTTGTTCGATGGCTCGGAAATGGCTAAATCAATTAACATCAGCGTAACTTGGAGTGTCGGTACCGTCAATTTACGATTTAAGTATTGATCCTAAAAAGAGCAGTTGAGAGCCTCAAACTACCGTTCGCCCTGATCCCTTCGGCTACGCTCAGGAGAGCCAAGTCGAAGGATGAGCGGGAGTTTGAGGCTTCACCCGGTCGGTGAAAGTGTTGTAGCCCCTTCATGCTTCGACTTGGCTCAGCACGAACGTTCTACAACACATGCCAACAGCTCTTTTCAGGTTGATCGTTCATTAATTCCACACTTTAAGTATTGTGTAGCGAGGCATTGTGGTGGTTTATGTTCGGATGGTGCCTCAAATAAATTTAATTTAAATCGTTGCAAAAAATAAATGCTTCGATATAATAGCGGGCCTGAACACAAAGACCTTAGGCGCGTAGCTCAGTTGGTTAGAGCACCACCTTGACATGGTGGGGGTCGTTGGTTCGAATCCAATCGCGCCTACCAAATTTCAAAGCACCGTATATCGGTGCTTTTTTGTTAGTGAACCTTGATAAGCTTAAATTAACATGCCGGTAATCACACTTCCCGATGGATCACAGCGTGAATTCGACCATTCCGTCACAGTTATGGATGTGGCTCGTTCTATCGGTTCCGGATTGGCAAAAGCTACATTGGCCGGTCGTGTTGACGATAAATTGGTCGACGCCGAAACGGTCATCGAGCAAGATGCCCATTTGCAGATTGTAACCGCTAAAGATGAAGAAGGCGTCGACGTAATTCGTCATTCGGCTGCGCATTTGCTGGCGCAAGCGGTTAAGCGTTTGTTTCCCGATGCGCAGGTAACGATTGGACCGGTCGTCGAAAACGGATTTTATTACGACTTTTCCTATAAAAGACCCTTTACGCCGGACGATCTTGCTGCGATCGAAAAAATGATGCAGCAAATCGTCGGCGAAGATATAGCAATCAAACGCTTTCTTCTGTCGCGCGACGATGCGGTTAAGTTTTTTAAGGATCAAGGCGAAGCTTATAAGGCCGAGATCATCGAGTCGATTCCGGCCAATGAAGACTTGTCTTTGTATGCCCAAGGTGAATTTACCGATTTATGCCGAGGACCTCATGTTCCGAGCACAGGTAAACTAAAGGCCTTCAAATTAATGAAGATTGCAGGCGCTTATTGGCGCGGCGATTCCAACAACGAAATGCTGCAGCGTATTTACGGTACTGCCTGGGGCGATAGCAAAGAGCTGAAGGCCTATATGCATCGCCTGGAAGAAGCCGAGAAGCGCGATCACCGTAAGTTAGCCAAATCTCTCGATTTGTTTCATGCTCAAGAAGAAGCTCCGGGTATGGTGTTTTGGCACAGCAAGGGCTGGACGCTCTATCAGCAGGTTGAGCAATACATTCGCAATAAACTGCGTCTAAACGGCTATCAAGAAGTTAAAACGCCGCAAGTCGTCGATCGTTCGCTGTGGGAAAAGTCCGGGCATTGGGATAAGTTCGGCGATATGATTTTTACGACGCATTCGGAAAATCGCGATTATGCGATCAAGCCGATGAACTGTCCTTGCCATGTGCAAATTTACAATCACGGACTAAAAAGTTACCGCGATTTACCGATTCGCATGGCCGAATTCGGTTCCTGTCATCGTAACGAGCCTTCAGGGACCTTGCATGGCTTAATGCGGGTTAGAAACTTTGTGCAGGATGATGCGCATATTTTCTGTACCGAGGATCAAATTCAACAGGAAGTCTCGATATTTATCGACTTATTGTTTGAAGTTTACAAAGATTTCGGCTTCCGCGAAGTCATTATTAAATTATCCACTCGGCCGGAAAATAGGGTAGGTGACGATTCGGTCTGGGATAAGGCCGAGGACGCGCTGGAAGTCGCATTGAACAATAAAGATTTGGATTGGCAGTTGCAGCCGGGTGAAGGCGCTTTCTACGGGCCTAAGATCGAGTTCTCGTTAAAGGATTGTATTGGCAGGGTCTGGCAATGCGGTACGATACAGGTCGATTTTTCAATGCCTGGTCGACTCGGTGCGAGTTATATCGCCGAAGACGGTTCTAAACAAGTGCCTGTCATGTTGCATAGAGCAATACTCGGTTCGCTCGAACGTTTCATCGGTATCCTGATCGAACAGCATGCCGGTACCTTCCCGCTCTGGCTCTCTCCGGTACAGGTTGCTGTACTCAATATTGCCGACAGACAAGCCGAATATGCCGAACAAGTCGTACGTAAGCTGGAGAAACAAGGCTTCAGAACGATAATTGACTTGAGAAATGAGAAGATAGGCTTTAAAATTCGCGAACACTCTATGCAACGGGTGCCGTATCTTCTGATTATCGGTGATAAAGAAATGGACAATCAGTTAGTTACGGTTAGGACGCAAAAGGGTGAAGATTTAGGCAGTCTTTCAATCGATCAATTGACCGAACGGCTAGGTAGTGAGATTGAAGACAAAAAATAATCATTGTTTGGAGGATTAGGGTATCTCAGCGAAAAAAGACGAAGTGCGCATAAATGACACGATCACCTCGAGAAGGGTGAGAGTCGTTGGCGCAGATGGCGAAGCGCTCGGCATTATATCGATCGATGAAGCAAAGCAGCTGGCTTATGATAACGACCTGGATCTGGTGGAGATTTCACCGAATGCGGATCCGCCGGTTTGCAAGGTCATGGATTACGGCAAGTTTCAGTTCGAGCAAAATAAGAAACAGCAGGCCGCCAAGAAAAAGCAAAAACAGATACAGGTTAAGGAAGTCAAGTTTCGTCCGGGCACCGAAGAAGGAGACTATCAGGTTAAATTGAAAAACCTGACTAAGTTCCTCGAAGAAGGCAATAAAACCAAAATTACACTCCGTTTTCGCGGTCGTGAAATGGCTCATAAAGAGCTAGGTATCGATTTTTTGAAGCGTATCGAAAAGGATTTGGAAGAGCTGGCCTTGGTTGAGCAGTTCCCTAAAATGGAAGGCCGTCAAATGGTTATGGTCATGGGGCCGAAAAAGAAAAAATAAAAGGGCGTCGTTTGATGCGTCCTTGTTGCTAGGAAGGCAGCAGAAAGCATTGCCTAGGGTAATGCGACACAAATTCTTCAGGGCCTTGCATTTTGCCTTGTCGAGTTTAAATCTCAAGGAAACTTACTATTTTAATCGGAGCAAACAAATGCCAAAAATTAAAACTAATCGCGGTGCGGCAAAGCGTTTCAAAAAAACCGCAGGCGGATTTAAGTGCGGACAATCGCATCGCCGTCACATTTTGACAAAAAAGTCCACTAAAAGAAAAAGACAGTTGCGTAAAGCGGCTCATCTTCACCCGTCCGACGTGCGCATGGCGACACGTATGATGCCTTACAGTTAAAACGACAGGAGAAGAACAGTGGCAAGAGTTAAACGTGGCGTAACAGCCAGAGCAAGACATAAAAAGATTTTAAAGCAAGCGAAAGGATACTATGGCGCGCGCAGCCGGGTTTATCGCGTTGCTAAGCAAGCAGTGATCAAGGCGGGCCAATATGCTTACCGTGACCGCAAACAGAAAAAACGTCAATTCCGCGCATTATGGATTGTTCGTATCAACGCCGCTGCGCGTCTGTGCGGAATGTCCTATAGCCGTTTCATCAATGGTTTGAACAAAGCCAATGTTGCGGTCGATCGTAAAGTGTTAGCCGATTTGGCCGTGCGTGACATGGAAGCTTTCGCGGAATTGGCTAAAATTGCACAAGCCAACTGCAGTAAGCCCTAAAAACAGAAAAACCGGTCGGGTTGGTTCATTCTAGATTTTCGCGATTTTTTGAAATGGCTATGACGCAGGGTGCGCATCGCGCACCTTCCTCAATGGCAACCGATCCCCAAGTGTTTTTCTTTAAAGTGCGCGATTCTTAGTACGGCCGCTTTAGTAATGAGGCGGCCGTGCTTTTTGGATATTTCCCATTCATTTCTAATAGCGAGTTGAGCAGTGTCGGCTACTCTCGAAGATCTCCTGGCGCAAGCTTTACAAGAACTTGCGAATTCTCAAGACCTCAATCAGTTGGATCAGGTGCGCGTTCATTATCTAGGCAAAAAAGGCCTATTTACGCTGCAGATGAAAGAATTGGGCAGGCTCGATCCGCAGCAGCGACGAGAAGCCGGGCAGGTCATCAATCAAGCTAAAAACCAATTTCAAGAAGCGCTTGAAGCGAAGAAGCAAGCGTTAGAAGCAGCAGCGCTGCAACAACGGTTAGCGAGCGAATCTATCGATGTGACATTGCCGGGACGAGGGCAGCAGGTTGCGGGGTTACATCCGGTTAGCCGAACCTTACGCCGTATCGCCAAGATATTCGCCGGCGTCGGCTTCGATGTCGTCGAAGGTCCCGAAATCGAAGACGATTATCACAACTTCGGGGCATTAAACATTCCGGATCATCATCCGGCGCGAGCAATGCACGATACCTTTTATTTCGATGCTCATACGGTACTCCGCACCCACACATCACCGGTACAGATTCGTGTCATGGAAACGCAGCGCCCGCCGTTGAAAGTGATCGCGCCGGGGCGTGTCTATCGTTGCGATTCGGATATCACGCATACGCCGATGTTTCACCAGGTCGAAGGCTTTTTGGTCGATAGCGGAGTAAGTTTTGCTGATTTAAAAGGCGTCGTTTATGAATTTCTGAGTGCCTTCTTCGAAAAGGACATTCAAGTCCGCTTCCGGCCATCCTATTTTCCGTTTACCGAACCGTCCGCAGAAGTCGATATCGAGTGCGTGATGTGTGGAGGAAAAGGCTGCCGCGTTTGCGGACATACCGGTTGGCTCGAAGTGATGGGTTGCGGCATGATTCATCCCGAAGTGTTTAAATCGGTGGGTATTAACGGCGAGCTGTATTCGGGCTTCGCATTCGGTATGGGGGTCGAGCGACTGGCGATGCTGCGTTATGGAATCAACGATTTAAGGTTGTTTTTCGAAAACGATCTGAAATTTTTGCAGCAATTTAGGTAGGTTAAGGTCGGATCATGCAATTAAGTGAAGCTTGGTTAAGGGAACTGGTCAATCCGCCGATTTCGACGGCGGAACTGGTCGGACAATTGACAATGGCCGGTCTCGAAGTCGATTCGGTGACGCCTGCGGCGGCCGATTTTAGCGGAGTTGTGGTTAGCGAAGTGATGGCGATGGAGCCGCATCCGGATGCCGATCGATTGCGAGTCTGCCGGGTCGAGGTTGGTGAGGCCGAACCGTTGCAAATCGTTTGCGGGGCTGCAAATGTTCGCGTCGGTTTGAAAATTCCGGCGGCACTGATCGGTGCGGTATTGCCCGGTGATTTCAAAATCAAAAAGTCGAAACTGCGCGGCGTCGAATCGTTCGGTATGCTGTGTTCCGAAAAAGAGCTGGGTTTGGCAAAAGATGCCGAAGGCTTGATGGAATTACCGGCCGACGCGCCGGTGGGAACCGATATTCGAGATTACTTGTCGCTGAACGACAATATGATCGAGGTTGATTTGACGCCTAACCGGGCCGACTGCCTGAGCGTCGAAGGTATTGCCCGTGAAGTGGCGGTGTTGAATCGCTTGGATTTTAAACCGGAACATGTGATGCCTGCATCTGCGGTTCATCAGGAGACATTAGCGGTCGCGGTGTCGGCAGCCGAATATTGCCCTCGTTATACCGGTCGATTGATTAAGAATGTGAATCCGGATGCTGAAACCCCGTTATGGATGCAGGAACGTCTGCGAAGATCCGGACTGCGTAGTCTCGGGCCTTTGGTCGATGTCACTAACTATGTGTTGTTGGAGATGGGGCAGCCTTTACATGCCTTCGATGCCGATAAGTTGACCGGCGGAATTCGGGTGCGTTTAGCCGACGCCGGAGAAAAACTGAGCTTGTTGAACGATCAAGAAATCGTGCTCGATAACGAAACGCTGGTTATCGCCGATGATAGCCGTGCGTTGGCCTTGGCTGGCGTAATGGGCGGTAGCGAAAGTGCTGTCGGCGACACAACAAACAATATCTTTTTGGAGTGCGCTTTTTTCTCGCCGGATACCATCATGGGCAAAGCGCGCCGATACGGTTTGCATACCGATTCCTCGCATCGCTTCGAACGTGGTGTCGATCCTTATTTACAATCTCGAGCTCTGGAAAGAGCGACGCAACTGATTCTTTCGATTGTAGGCGGCAGCGCCGGTCCGGTTACGGAAGTCAAAACCGAAACGGCCTTGCCGAAACGCTTGCCGGTTTTGTTACGCAAACAACAGGTTTTGGACATTCTTTGCGTCGAGCTTGAAGATGAAGTGGTTTCCGGTATTTTAGAACGTCTAGGCATGTCGGTCGAAACAGCGGAAGAGGGGTGGCAAGTTACTCCACCCGGATTCCGCTTTGATATCGCTATCGAGGCTGATTTGATCGAGGAAGTTGCCCGTATTGTCGGCTACAACAATCTGCCGCAAAGCGAATTATTCATGCGCTCGGAGTTGAGCAAGGCGCCGGAAGCGATGCTCGAACTCGATAGAGCGAAGGATTTTTTAGTCGATAGAGGTTATCAAGAAGCGATCACCTATAGTTTCGTCGATGAGGCGATACAAAAAATCATCGCGCCGGATGATGAGTTTATTCCATTGCAGAATCCGATTTCATCGGAATTGGCTGTGATGAGAACCACTTTATGGTGCGGCTTGCTGCGTGCCGCCTTGCATAATATCAATCGGCAGCATACTCGGGTCCGGTTATTCGAAACCGGTTTACGTTTCGTGCGTCGTGGCGGCGCGATTCATCAGCAAAAAATGCTGGCTGGTCTCGCGATAGGCGATGTTTATGCCGAGCAATGGGGAGATAATGGCCGTGCAATCGACTTTTTCGATGTTAAGGCTGATCTTGAGGCGTTGTTTGCCTTGACCGGTATAACTATGCGGTTTGAGGCTGCAATTCATCCGGCATTACATCCCGGCCAGTCGGCGCAAATTCTCTCTGTGTCAGGAGAAAATGTAGGCTGGTTAGGCATGTTGCATCCGTTGCTCGAAAAGCAGCTCGATTTCGATTCAAGAGTTTTCCTGTTTGAGTTGGACCAAGATTTGTTGCTGAATAAAGCGATTCCTGCGTTCAAGCCATTATCGAAATTTCCTTCGGTACGCCGCGATATGGCTTTGATCGTCGATGAAAAGGTGACGGCCGGTCAAATTGTCGATGCGATAAAAAGCTGTAACGAACCGATGATACAAGACATTATGATTTTCGACGTGTATCGTGGAGCTGGTGTCGAAGCCGGTTGCAAAAGCATTGCCTTAGGGCTGGTTTTTCAAGATTTTTCACAAACTCTTACCGATTCGCAAATAGATGCTATATTTAGCAAACTGTTAGCGGCTTTAGCCGATAAGACCAATGCAAAACTGAGGGATTAAATTTATGGCATTAACGAAAGCTGATTTTGCCGAGAGGCTGTTTGACGAGCTTGGATTAAACAAGCGCGAAGCGAAAGACATGGTGGATTTGTTTTTCGAAGAAATCAAAGGATCTTTGGAAAACGGGGAGCAGGTTAAATTATCGGGATTCGGCAAATTTGAACTTCGGGACAAAAACAGTCGGCCGGGTAGAAATCCGAAAACAGGTGAAGAGATACCGATTACCGCCCGTCGTGTGGTAACATTCAGGTCCGGTCAAAAACTAAAAGCCCGAGTAGAAGCTTATGCTGGAACCGAGTAATAATAATGAACTGCCACCGATACCGGCGAAACGCTATTTTACGATAGGTGAAGTCAGCGAGTTATGTGCGGTCAAGCCGCACGTACTAAGGTATTGGGAGCAGGAGTTTTCAGAGCTAGCCCCAGTAAAACGGCGGGGTAACCGTCGTTACTATCAACGGCATGATGTATTGATGATTCGTCAGATTCGATCGCTCCTTTATGAGCAAGGCTATACGATAGGTGGCGCGAGGGCGCACTTATCAAGCGACGATGCCAAGGAAGATTCAACTAGGACCAAGCAGTTGATTCATCAAATGATCGGCGAGTTAGAAGATATACTGGAAATTCTTAAATAATTAGCAAGCTTTGATTATTCAATAGATAGGCCTGAATAGTAATGTTTGTATTCACTTTTTAATGAATATCCAGTATCATTCATATCTTTTTATATTGTCGGGGCGTAGCGCAGCTTGGTAGCGCACTTGCATGGGGTGCAAGGGGTCGAAGGTTCAAATCCTTTCGCCCCGACCAATTGATTCAAAAGCTTATGATTTTCGATTAAATCATAATGCTATCATTTCGAGGTGCCAATTATAGGTGCTTCAATTTTTATGTTTTGCTCGGATTATCGATCGTCAGTCAATGACGACAGGTCCCGTCCAATTGAGTTCGTCGATCGCTCTTTGAGCCGACTCGATTGTTGGATAGGATGTGTTTAATACATGTCCGGCTTCGCTTCCGATAACGATGAATACCCGAATGCGATTTGAATCGTTATTGATCCTAATAGAGCACACTATCCCCCGTCTAACGAGCCTACGCGCTTCGTTGGCTGTAATTTCAATCATAAAACAATCATTCATATTGATACCTGTGTTGGACAGTCTAGTTTAAGGCTCATTTTGGCACACTTTGGTTTCGTCTGTCTGTTTCCGGCTCATTACAACGATTATTTTTCGCCAAGCACACTTCTCGCTCTTGTTGATTTCCAAATTGGGTATTTGCAGGGCTACCCCATGACCGTAGATTACGCTGATTTGCTATGTAGCTTTTGCATGGCTTGATCGAATTGCCCTTGAAGCAATAATGATAAGACTAAAGCGCTTTCGTCTATCGATTGCTCTATAACTTGCAGTTCGTTTTTTGAGGGTGTGTGTAGCACGTAATTGACAACGGCATTTCTATCGCCTGGATGACCTATGCCGAGTCTTAAGCGCCAGTATTCATTGCTGCCTAATTGCGCATTGATATCTTCCAGGCCGTTATGACCGCCGTGACCGCCGCCTTTTTTCAGCTTGCAAGTACCGGGAGGAAGATCAAGTTCGTCATGAATGACTAGGATTGCTTCGGGGGGAATTTTGTAAAATTTAGCCAACGCGCTAACCGAACGGCCGCTGAGATTCATGAAGGTTGAAGGTTTTAAAAGCCATGCCTCATGACCCGAAGTATTCAGTTTGCCGGCGTTTCCGAAAAACTTGGCTTCGGCGTTCATTCGAGTATTATTGAGTCGTCCGATATGATTTATCCACCAAAAACCTGCATTATGTCGTGTATCTTCGTATTGCTTGCCGGGGTTGCCAAGGCCGACAAAAAGTTTGATTCCTGTCATTTAAAAAATAATTTGTGAAAAAATGGAAGTATTGTTTTTTTAGTGAGGCGCTATTATATACTTCGCGCGGCAATTTTTTCGGAGGTTTGTCGTCCCTTTTGTCCGATAGCAGTATTGCGGAAGATATATGAATGCAGAAGCAAATTTTCTGTCCTGCATCGCTAAAACGCTTGCTGTTGATGCCCTATGCCATCCTTGGCGATCGCAAAGCTTAGACAAAGCTAATGGCGAACGGGATTTTGGAGTGTGTAACCGCTCCTTTTGTTAAATCGTATCGGGTTGCGGTTCAGGTTGTTTTGAAGGCAGTTTTTTTTCTAATTGGCGGCCGAATTCTTCAAGTTGTTTTTGCAATTGCTCACCGAAAGATTCGATCTCTTTTTCAAGCAAGGGCAGTTGTTTTTCAAATTGATTTTGGAATCTTTCACCGAGGTTTTGCAGGCTTTTGAAAAAGTCGTCGAATACGGTTCCTGCCATGTTTTGTCGTGTTTGGAGATAGTCGATTCGCCACAATTCGTTTTCGAAGACCAGTGCCGTTTCAAAGGGTCGAGCACTAAGGCTCGTTTCTTCGGATTTAAGGATCGTTTCGACGGAGGCAATATCGCCGTCGATGATCATTTTGCCGGTTTCGAGCGAGGTGATGTTTGAATAATCGTGAGAAGATGCGGCAAGCGAAGCCTTGCTGGCATCGGTTACGTAGCTTTCGGCGGTAGTTAAGTCGTTATCGATTAGAGCTGTCCAGAATGAGCGGGTGACTTCGTCTGGTGTTTTTGCGCTGTCGCAGCCGCTCAATGCGAATACAATAAACAAAAGCCCGGCGTATACCGGGCTTTTGACGCGCAGTGTGTTTCGATCAATCATCGCCGCCGAAGACGCCAAGCAATTGCAACAAGCTCAGGAACAAGTTGTAAATAGACACATACAACGAGACCGTCGCCAGAATGTAATTGTTTTCTCCGCCGTTAATGATGGCGCTGGTTTGGAACAAAATCATGCCCGACATCAGCAGAATGAACATCGCGGATACTGCCAGTGACAGTGCAGGCATCGAAAATACGACCGCGCCGATTCCGGCCAAAAAGGCAACGAGAATGCCGACCATCAAGAATCCCCCCATGAAGCTGAAATCTTTGCGGGTCGTCAACGCGTAAGCGGAAAGGCCCAGAAAAATTACGCCGGTGCCGCCTAGTGCCGTCAGAATTAATTCATGACCGTTGCTGAATGCATTGATATACATGCTTAAAATAGGTCCCAAGGTCAGTCCCATGAAACCGGTCAAAGCGAATACAAAGACTAGGCCAAGACTGCTGTTACTGAATTTGGTCGTCAGAAACAGCAAACCGAAATAGCCGATCATCGAGACGATCATGCCCGGATGAGGCAGGTTCAGCGTCATTGCCAAACCTGCTGTCAGCGCGCTGAACAATAAGGTCATCGACAACAGCATATATGTGTTTTTCAGCACTTTATTGGTCGCCAGAATGCTTGCTTCCGGCCGTGAAACTGCGGTATTCAATCTCATGTTTAATGACTCCTATGTCAATTAATAACTTACGGATTATACAGACCTCCCAATATTACAAGAGTTTCATTGTGTTTGTAAGTCATTTGCAGCGAAATGTGTAGTCGGCTCATTATTAAAGCTATGTATTCGGTAATTTTTGAAACCACCCACCACTACCGGAAGCACTTAAAAGTTCAATGTGAATTTTAGTGCATGCTATGCCTACCTAATGTCGGCAAAAGGCAACGCATGAAGACACGTTAAACTATTGGTGGTACTGCCTTGGTAGGTAAAGCCTACAATTATGTTTTGAGATTGGTGTAGTATTAATGGCTAATGGATTAACCTTTTTAAAATGCTGAATTACAGTAAAATACGTCGTTTTCCATTAAACCTTCTATTCCATGTCAGAACCTACCGGATTAACGCCTTATGAGTTGATAGGCGGAGAAAAAGCCTTGTTGAGCTTAGTCGACCGATTTTATTTTTTTATGGATACCTTGCCCGAGGCCGAAGGTATTCGCACAATGCATCAACCGGATTTGTCCGGCGCGCGCAACAAACTGTTCAAGTTTTTGTCCGGTTGGCTCGGCGGGCCGGATTTGTTCATTCAAGAATACGGACACCCAAGACTGCGAGCCCGGCATTTTCCGTTTGCGATCGGCGAGTCGGAGCGCGATCAATGGATGCTGTGTATGAAAAAGGCCCTGAGCGAACTGCCTATGGATGCTCGGCTCAGAACCGAATTAAGCGAGGCGCTTCAGCAATTGGCTACGCATATGATTAATGTTCAAGGTGAAAGGTGAAAGGTGGAAGGTGGAATGGGGCTTGACAAGTGGTGGAAAAGCCGCATCATTTCACTATTCACTGAACCAACCCGAGACAAGACAATTTCCAGCTTACCTTTTACTTATCAAATTCGCCGTAGTTCTAGGGCGACTAAAGCGCGGATTACGGTGGCGCCCGGAAAGGTGCAGGTTGTCGCGCCGGCGGGCATTTCCGAGCGAACTTTGCATCGTTTCGTCGAGCAAAAACAACAGTGGGTCGTTCAAGCACTGAATCGCTTGGAGGCGCGCGTTCGGCAAGTGGAAAGCTTGGCGCCGGAATTTTATGTCGACGGCGCCGAGATTCCTTATCAGGGTGAGCGCTATCGGCTCAGCGTCTTGCCGACCCGGTTGAAGCGTATCAAGATCGAATTTTCCGATCGTTTCATTGCACATATACCGGAAACCTTGCCTTCAGACGATCATAGCGAAGCGATACGGGATGCTTTGATTCGTTGGATGAAGGTCGACGCCAAGCTCAAGACCGAATATTATGTCGAAAAACATGCGCACAAATACTTGTTGTCGCCCCGGTCGATTTCGATCCGCTCGCAAAAAAGCCGCTGGGGTAGTTGCGGCATTCATAACGATATTCATCTCAATTGGCTGTTGATTCTGGCTCCGCCCGAAGTATTCGAATATGTCGTCGTGCATGAATTATGTCATATTAAAGTCAGAAATCATTCGAGCCTGTTTTGGCAGTTGGTCGCCGACCATATACCCGATTACCGGCAGCGGCGGAATTGGCTCAAAGAGCAGGGTAGCCGGCTGATGATGGGGCTATAAGGATTTCGCTAAAATTAACTTTCTGGAGTTATGAGCTTTGTTGAGGGTTCGGTAACTCGCCTGGCAGGACGCCGTGAATCCAGCACCTAAATTCCATAGGTCTTTGGCAATGATTCAAAATCATGGCTTAATTTAGGTGCTGTGAATACGTCCTTGTAGGCTTGACGGCGGCTTTCCCTGCCGCCAACACCTGCCAATCGAGTTACCGAACCCTCTAAAATAGGGAAGTTATTTATGACCAAATCCTAAATACCGATGACGATCAAAAAAATTTTGTTTTACGTCGTAATTGTCTGCATTTTATTTGCAGGGCAGTTTTTATACAGCCGGGGGCTGGCGACCGGAAAACCGCCTGAATTGGCGCAAACGACAATTCAGGGCGAGCGTGTTTCCGACCGAATTGCGACCGGCCCCGGCTTGATTTATTTCTGGGCCGAATGGTGCCGAATATGCGCGATGATGCAGGCGCCGGTTAGTGCGGTACTGAACGACTTTCCGGGCGTGACTGTGGCTTTGAGATCGGGAGATGCGGATGAGGTGAAGGAATATCTCCATAAGAAAGCATTAAATTGGCCTGCGATCAACGACGAGGACGGCTTGATCGGTGATCGCTTCGGGATTCGTGGTGTACCGTCGGTTTTCATTTTAAATCCTGAAGGCGAGATTGTTTTTACGTCGGTCGGCTACAGTACCGAATGGGGCTTGCGTTTTAGGCTTTGGCTGGCTGCTTGGTTTTGAACTTGAAAGATTCCGAGATGAGGTCATCAAGTCGGCCGCTCGCGTCTGTCGCTGTGCTGTTTTTCCTGACCGGCATGGCGGCATTGATTTACGAGGTGCTTTGGCTGAAAGAACTGGGTTTGTTGTTCGGCAATACCAGTCAAGCCATGGCGACGACATTGGCCGCATTTTTTTTGGGACTAGCCGCCGGCAGTCATTATTGGGGACGGAAAGTTGCTGCTTTCCGGGAGCCGCTAAAACTGTACGCCGGGCTCGAGGCCGCGGTTGCCGTTTGCGCGGCGGGTTATTTCATATTACTCGCGGCCTATGGCCGGCTCTATCCGTGGGTATTCGATTGCTGCGGCAATCATGCCGGATTGTTTACCGGCGTCAAATTCGCCTTGTCGCTGACGATATTGTTTCCGCCTGCTTTTTTCATGGGCGGCACGCTGCCGGTGCTGAGTCATTTCGCGGCGCCGAATCGTAACGATTTAGGTCGTAACACGGCCTTGTTATACGGTATCAATACCTTGGGCGCGGTGGCCGGTGCGCTGTTGGCAGGGTTTTATTTGCCGGTTTGGCTAGGTTTCAAGGCCAGTTACGGATTGGCGATGGCGATTTCGTTGACGGTCGCGGCGGGCGCTTATGTCTTATCGAAACCGCACACTGAGCAAAGCCGAGCGCCGATTGAAACCGGCGGCATCGCTTTTCGTCCGCTCGCCTTCATCGCGTTCATGTCGGGGCTTTCGATGCTGGCCCTGCAAGTATTATGGGGGAGGATGTTCGCGCAGGTATTGCAGAATTCAGTCTACACCTTCGCGTTGATTCTATCGGTATTTCTTATTTGCCTGGCTTTGTCGGGGTTTCTGGCGCGCTGGTTGATTGCCGTTCGTTTCGATGCCGGAAAGCTGTTGTTCGGGTCGCTGATTATCGGCGGCCTTTTGGTTAATCTCGGGCCTTTCGTGTTTTTGGCGTGGACTGACGAACTGCACTATATCGGTTCGGATGTCGGTTGGTATGCTTATTTGCTGCAAATCGCGGCGCCGGCGGCGTTTATCATGGGGCCGCCATTGCTGCTGTTGGGGATGGCTTTGCCGCTGTCGATTCGTTTGGCGCAAAATCACGGACCAAGCGGTGGAACGCTGGTCGGGCAATTGGTCGGGATCAATACCTTGGGCGCGATAGCCGGTTCCATCATCGCCGGTTTCTTGATATTGGAATGGATTGGGCTATGGGCCGGAATTCGATTGATTGCGGTGCTGTATTTTTTGACGGCCACTTATTGGTTTAGTCGGACTACGGAGACGGCTTCCAACTGTCGACAGCCTAGCTGTTCCGATAGTCAGAAATCATTTGAATCGGACTGGCGTCGGCGGGGAGGGTTGTATTTACCGGCAATCGGCATTTTATTGGCGGTTTCAGTATTCGATACCGGCAAATTGCCCCTGGTCAAAGTCGACCCGGTCAACGAAGAAGAAAGCCTGCTGGCGTTTTGGGAAAGCAGCGCCGGAACAGTCGCGGTGATTCGGCGTGGTGAACATTTGAAAATTAAGGTCAATAATCATTATACGTTGGGTGGAACAGGGTCTTTCGAGCTCGAGCAATTGACCGGCTCGTTGCCGGTTGCCTTGCATCGTGAGCCGCGTTCGGTTTATGTATTGGGCCTCGGTACCGGCATCACGGCGGGCGGCGTATTGAAACACCCGATTCAGAGACTGACTGTAACCGAGTTGCTGGACGATGTCGTCGCGGCATCGGATAAATATTTCGGCGCTTATACCAACGGCTTGTTTTACGACCCGAGAGTGCGTGTCTTGCATGAAGATGGGCGTAATTATTTACGCGGCGCCCGTGAAAAATTTGATGTGATAATCGGTGATTTGTTCGTACCCTGGGAAGCCGGTACCGGAAGTCTTTATTCGCTCGATCATTTTAAGACAGTCTCCGAACGCTTGAATGAAAACGGTTTGTTCATGCAATGGCTGCCGGCTTATCAATTGTCGCAACTCGAATTCGATGTGATCGCCAAAACGTTTTTGGAAGTGTTTCCTTATGCGACAGTGTGGCGCGCCGATTTCGGCGCATTAAGGCCGGTTTTGGGTTTGTTGGGGAGCAAGAGTAACCAAGATCTTGCGGCATTATCGGTGGGGCATCATCAAAAACTGCTGCTGCATTTTGCCGGCGATTTGGTTTCGATAAGCAGTCGTTTCGAACAGGCGCGACTGAATACCGACGACAGGCCTATCATTGAATTTTCCGCGCCGGTGAGTCAACGCTCGATTAAAACCGGACGGCAGGAGTGGCTGGTCGGCGCCGAGTTGATTGAACTAATGGAGGCGCTACAACCTAGCGTTTCGGATTATATAGTCGATGTGTCGGAGCCTTCGATGCAATGGCCGCAAGCCGGTTTTAACTTGCAAAAGGCGCAATGGCTGCGCTATCAGGGCCGGCTGAAAGAGGCCGAGCAAGCCATGGCGAACTATCGGGAATTGCTTGGCGAAGAAGAACAATAGCGAGAAACTCGCTTGTTTTTCTCGTTTCCACTTCGGCTTCGATATCATCTGTTAGTTATCTTAAGCTTCCGGCTTTCCCTCACCTAGCGTTAGGTGAGGGAAAGCCGGGAGCGTAGGTGACAACAAACGGTATCGAGGTCAAATTAGCCAAACCTCGTAGGATACGCAATGCGTTCCTCGTTCCCATGCTCCAGCGTGGGAATGCATACCGATTTTGCTTCTGCAGCCAAGGTATGGGTTCCCACGGAGGACCGTGGGAACCAGAATCCGATTCAGTTTCCACAGAATGCATTTATCTTTAAAAAACGTATCAAGGAATTTTTATGCACGTCACTTTGGTTCATGTTCAAGTTAAGCCCGATCATATCGACGATTTTATCGCCGCCACGAAACGCAATCATGAAGCGTCGATTCGGGAGGCCGGCAATCGCCGCTTCGATGTGTTGCAATCGCCCGAAAATCCGGGGAAATTTGTTCTATACGAAGCTTACGTTTCCGCCGAAGAATCCGTAGCCCATAAACAAACCGAGCATTATTTGGCTTGGCGCGATACGGTTGCCGATTGGATGGCCGAGCCCCGTCAAGGGATTCGTTACGAAGGACTTTTTCCGCAGGGGTAAGCGATGCAATTCAAGCCATTTTCGATTTCACGCTTGCCGCGCATTAGCTACGGCAGGGGACGTCTCAACGAAGTGCCGGCCTTGACGGCTAGTTACGGCGGCAAAGCCTTGTTGGTTACCGGGAAGCAATCTTTTTGCGGTACGGAACGTTGGCCGTCGTTTATCGAGTCCTTGGAAATGCAAGGCGTTCGCTGGTTGCATGTCACCGTTTCGAGCGAACCGTCGCCGGATCTGGTCGATCAAACGGTTAGCAGGTTTGGCGGTGAGGCGATTGCTGTCGTGATCGGCATCGGCGGCGGTAGCGTGCTCGATGCCGCGAAAGCGATAGCGGGGCTTTTGCCGCACGGTAATTCGGTCATGGATCATTTGGAAGGCGTCGGTCGGAATATTCCTTATCGGGGGCCTAGTACGCCGTTCATCGCCGTTCCGAGCACGGCCGGTACCGGCAGCGAAGCGACCAAAAATTCGGTGTTGAGCGTACAAGGACCGGAGGGGTTCAAGAAGTCTTTTCGTGACGAATGTTTGATTCCCGAATATGCAGTGATCGATCCCGACTTGCTGGAAAGCTGCCCGCGCGACTTGATCGCGGCCGATGGTATGGACGCCTTCACGCAATTGTTGGAATCTTACGTCTCGCTAAAGGCCAATCCTTTCATCGATGCGTTGGCTTGGAGCGGCATGACCGCCTTCAAGGAAGGCTTTTTTGCCGCGTGGGAAGGCCAGGAACCGGAAGCCGCTAACGGCCGCGCTGCTATGGCGTATGCATCCTTGCTTTCCGGTATCACGTTGGCGCAAGTCGGTTTGGGTTCGGTTCACGGCCTGGCTTCGCCGTTGGGCGCCTTTTTCCCGATACCGCATGGCGTGGTTTGCGGAACAATGGTTGCCGCCGCCACCGAAATCAATATTCAAGCGATTGAAGCGCGAGAACCCGATAATCCGGCGTTGGCTAAATATGCGCAAGTCGGGCGTTTGCTGATCGGGCGTAACGATATCGGCGATTCGGTTGCGCGCGATTTATTGATCGAGTTGCTTGCCGAATGGAGCGAAACATTGCAATTACCGCGCCTTGGCAATTACGGCATCAGAGTGGCCGATTTTGCAAAAATCGTTGCGAATAGCCGGGGCAGCAGCATGAAAACCAATCCGATCGTGCTGACCGATGCCGAGATCGTAACGATATTGCGTCGACGGGTTTAAATCTAACGATTAAAACGAATAGTGTATCGTTATTTATCCACGGCGCGTACCGGATCGGCTTTTCCTTGTTCCCACGCTCCCGCGTGGGAATGCATACCGATGTTTCCTGCCGGCATGTGTTTCGTGCTTGTACTGGGCCTAGGTATGGATTCCCACGGATGACCGTGGGAACCAGGAAAAGTTAGTGGTTTATCGTGACTTGTTTAGTTTTTGCGCAAACCGGGTCGGCTTTTTCTCGTTCCCGCGCTCCAGCGTGGGAATGCATACCGATGTTTCCGTGCCGGCATGTGTTTCGTGCTTGTACTGGGCCTCGGTATGGGTTCCCACGGAGGACCGTGAGAACCAGAAAAAGGTAGTGATTTATCGTGATTTGCCTAGTTTGCACGCGAACCGGATCGGCTTTTTTTCGATTTCTTAAGTTTTTTTTCAGAGCCGGCTTTTTTAAGGCGTGTCTGGGCTAAGTTAATCAGCGTTTCTTGGGCTCCAACGGTGTCCTGTTCGTTTTTCGGTTGGCGCTGAACATAGCTGCCGTCGGGCTGCATCTCCCAAACGCTTCTTTGGTTATTCAATTGTACGTTCAATATTTCTCGTAGCTCGGCTTGTAATTCGGGTTTCTTAACCGGCGTCACGACTTCCACGCGGCTTTCCAGATTGCGTTTCATGCAGTCGGCCGAACCGATGAAATATTCTTCGTCTCCGCCGTTTTGGAAATAAAAAATCCGCGAGTGCTCAAGAAAACGGCCGACAATGCTGATGACGCATACCGAGTCGGAAATTCCCGGAATGCCGGGTCGCAGTCGGCAAGTATCGCGGACGATCAAATCGATTTTGACGCCGGCTTGAGCGGCCCGGTATAGCGCGGCAGTGATATCGGCATCCTCTAAGGCGTTCATCTTGAATTGAATCAAGCCGGGCGCTTTTGGCGAATGTTTGGCGATTTCGCGTTCGATTTTTTCAATCAAGGCGGGCTTTAGGTATTTCGGCGAGGTGAGTAGACAGTTGTATTGACGCTTCGGAACCAGGCCTGTCGTCAGATAGTTGAATAACTCGGTAAGGTCTTGGCCGATGTCCGAATCGCAGGTCAAAATGCCCAGGTCCGTATAAAGCCTGGCGGTTCCGGCGTGATAATTTCCTGTGCCGATATGCGCGTATCGGCGCAGGCCATTGTAGTCCTGGCGAACGACATAGATCACTTTGCTGTGGGTTTTGAGTCCGACCACACCGTAAGTAACATGAATGCCGGCACGCTCCATGCGTTGAGCCCATTGGATATTGGCCGATTCATCGAAACGCGCTTTCAATTCCACCGATACGGTCACTTGCTTGCCGTTTAATGCGGCATCGATCAAATATTGGACGATTTTAGTGCCGGCCGAAGTGCGGTATAGCGTCATTTTAATGGCCCGAACATTCGGGTCGCGGCTGGCTTCCTTGACGAAGCGTTCGACCGTTGTAACGAAAGACTCATAGGGGTGTTGCAGCAGTATCGTCTCTTGTTCGCGAATGGCATGAAAAATATTCGGCGCGCCGGCTAATTTAGGGTGATCGCAGGGGTGGTGCGGGACGTCGAGCAAGTCCGGGCGATCGATCGCGGCGATTTGAAATAAATCGGACATCGCCAAGCGCTCGTCGACGATGAAGACATCATGCTCGTTCAGATTAAGTTCGGCTGTCAACATGCCGCGTTGTAACTCACCCATCGTTGAAGCGACTTCGAGTCTAACGACCGAGGCGAATTTGCGTTCGCGCAATTCAGACTCGATCATTTGCAGTAAGTCGTCGGCCTGGTCCTCGTCTTTTTCGGTGATGGCGTTGCGCGTCACGCGGAACAAATCCGCAAAAGCGATATTCATGCCCGGAAACAGTAAATCTAAATTGTTCGCGATCAAATCGCCCAGCGCAACGTAAACAAACTCGTCATTGACTTGAATGAAACGCGGCAGTCTGGGGCCGACCGGGACCTTGATCCTGACGAGCGTGACGAGTTCGGGGTCCGTGCAATAGACCCCTGCCAGCAGGTTCAACGCTAGATTCGAAATGAACGGAAACGGATGCGCGGGATCGATCGCCTGAGGTGTTACCAGCGGGAAAATATTCTGTATGTAGTAGTCGCGCATTTGTTTTTGTTGCGTGCGCGTTAATTCGGCGAAAGGAACGATACGGATGTCTTGGGCCTCGAGATGCCCCATTAATTCGACGAACAGTTGCTGTTTTTTGGCTTCGATTTCGCGTACGACCGCGTAGCATTCGTTGATTTGTTGTTGCGGGCTACGACCGTCCACGCTTAATTCGGTGATGCCCGCGCCGAGTTGTTGTTTGAGTCCGCCGATGCGCTTCATAAAAAATTCGTCGAGATTGGAACTGACGATCGCGATAAATTTGACTCTTTCCAGTAGCGGCGTGCGTTCGTCTTCGGCTTCGTGCAAAACGCGTTTATTGAACTCGAGCCAAGTCAATTCGCGGTTCAGATACCATTCCGGGGAATGGCTATCGAATTCAGGGTCTATCGGAGACGATTTAGGTTCGGTAAGGACGGTGGGTTGTTTCATTTTTAACGTTATTGGCAATGGGTTAAATGAATCATTCGATGCTGCGAGCAATACAGGTTCGGTTGCGTCCTTCCCGTTTGGCTTGATATAACGCGTTATCTGCGATGGCAAGTAGTTCTGTTCCGATTATTCGAGGGAAATGTGCCGAGTCTGCCAAGCCAATGGAGACTGTGCAATTGAATCGTTGGTTCCGATCTCGAAAATGAATATTGGCGAATTGATGGCGGATGTCGTCCAAAAGACGATAGGCATCGTCTTGATCGCACTCCGGTAGAACCGCGGCGAATTCCTCGCCGCCGTAACGGCCGATGATGTCCGAATGGCGAAGGCGTTGCCGAAGCAACATGGCCAGTGAGGCGATGACATTATCGCCGATCGTATGTCCGTAAGTGTCGTTGACTATTTTAAAATTATCGATATCCAGCATCGCGATTGAGACAGGTTTACCGTTACGTCGAGCTTGGGCCGTCTCCAAATCTGCTGCTTCTTTGATACTGGCATGCTTCAATAAGCCGGTCAGACTGTCTTTGGCGATGAGCGAAGTCAAACGGCGCGCTCTTTCGATACGTGCGCGTGTCGCGGCAATCAATTGCGCATCCGATATCGGTTTCATCAAGAAATCGTCAGCGCCCTGTCCCATGGCCAAAATTTGTATGTCAAGATCGCTTTCGGAGGAAAGAAAGACTATCGGCAAGCCCGACCATTCGTCGTATTGACGAATGACTCCGGCAAGATCGAGACCGGTAAAGTTGGGCATATGCAGGTCCAACAAGATTATTTCCGGTCGGAAACTCGCGATTTTGGTCATAACCGCCTCCGGTTGCTTCAAGATTTCCGCCTGCATGCCCGCGACAGTCAAAACCAATTGATAGTGGGTTGCTAGATCGATGTCGTCGTCGATGATCAAAACACGCTGGGGAGGCGCTCTTCTTTTTTCCAGAATATGCATCATGCGATTGATCAAAACCGTGATGTCGACCGGTTTGACAAAATATCCCTCGGCGCCGAGCCGCGCCGCGCGGACCCGCGAATTGAAATCGTCGGTCGACGAGACAAACAAAAGCGGACAGTCTAGCGATTTTAAGGTGATTCTATCCTGGAGAAGGATGGAGTCTTGTTCGGAAGGGCGGTGTAACAATACATTCATGATCAGCAAATCCGGGCGCTCGAATTGCGCGGCGGTTTCCGCGTCTCGGATAGATTTGAACAAATGGACTTCGAAGTTGAAAGACTCTAATTGGCGAGCCAACTCTTGTTCGAATGCCGTATCATCCTCGATCAGCCAAACTCGCACGGTCTTATCGATAGGCATGTCCGATGTCATCGCAAGCGCGGCGACCGAATGATTTTCAGGCGGCCCAATGACATTTTTAAGCGAGCCAATCTCTTTAATAATCGATTGCCGGATTTCATCGTCGATCTCGCCTGAGCGGTCTTCAAGCCATGCTTGGAGGCGGATTTCTAAAATTCGTGCCGCTTCGCCAAGCGTAGGCACTCCGAATGTGCCGCATGAGCCTGAAAGTTTATGTAGGCGATGGTGCAATTCGTTAAGAGCGGTGATATCGAAATCGCGTTCGTTCAGGTTTTCGGCGATGGCCTTCAGACTGTTTAATTCGACCGGTAAACGCTTTAAAAACTGAGAGCGTAATCGCGATAGTTGTTCCTGGGCATCACACGGGTTGGATTGGGGCATTTTGTTCTCGTTTTTCCCAAATTATGCGGATTTGGTCGGCCAAGGTCATCGGGTCGAACGGTTTGGCGATGACATCGACTGCGCCTAACGATTTATAATACGCAATTTCAGACGGTTGAATCTTGGCGGTCATGAAGACAATCGGAATTTCAGCGATGATTGGTTGTTTGCGTAAACGATTGAAAGTCGTCGGGCCGTCCATGCCTGGCATCATAACATCGAGTAGGATTAAATCCGGCATGAAATCGGCCGTTTCGGTCAAGGCTTCCTCGCCGGTAGAGCAGATTTTTACCGTGAAGCCGCCTACCATTTCCAATGCCAGTTTCGCCACGGTTTGAATGTCGGGTTCGTCTTCTACATAGAGTATGCGTTGAAATGTGCTCATAAAAGAATTTCTTGGATGGAATGGGTTGTATAGGTATAGAGGCTGTAAAAGTATTTAAGATTACGAAATAACCATGAAGACCATGAAGTAGCATGAAGAGTTATATTATTGATTTTATATGCTTTTACCTTCATTGCCTTCATGTTCTTCATGGTGAATAAATTTTTTATGATGTATTCACCAATACTTTCACAGACTCTATAGCGAAGGCGTTTTGATTTTATCCTAGAAAAAGCATTTCACCATGAAGATCATGAAGAATAGGAAGTTAATTCAATAGCTTATTACGCGTTTGTATAGAACTTTCGCTCACCAAAAAGGTTAGCGAGAAGGGTTTGGTAAGTTCTTGGAATCCTTTATGAGCTTCATGTTCTTCATGGTTAAACTGTCGAATTCAGGTTTATACGTTTGTTCAATCGATAACGGAAATTTTACACTTTTCGTATCGGTAATTCGAAATAGAAACTTGTGCCTTTGCCCTCGACCGAATCGAAACCGATTCGACCTCCCATGCCTTCGATCAATTCTTTGGAGATGGCCAGGCCCAATCCGGTGCCGCCTTTTTTTCGCGTGTCCGAAGCGTCGGCTTGGGCGAATTTCTGAAAAACACGATCGCGGAAGCCGTTCGGAATACCGGGGCCTCGGTCGGCGACCGTTATCCGTATGGATTCGTTAATTTGTTTCACGTTGATGTAAACGTCGCCTCCATCGGGAGAAAATTTAATGGCATTGGACAAAAAGTTCGATAATACTTGTTGTAAACGTTGTGCATCCGTATAGATATCGACCTTTGGTCTTTCTCCGGTCAGTATCAACGATACCCGGCGTCCGATGCCATAGGTTCGATTGGCATCGATTGTCTGTTCGATCAACGGCATCAAGGCTTGCTTTTGCATATCGAATTGAAGCTTGCCGCCTGCGATTTTCTCCATGTCGAGCAAATCGTCGATCAGATCGGCCAAGCGCCGGCTATTATCATAGGCAATGCTTATAATCTCAAGCACAGGTTTGGGTAATTCGCCCAGCACGCCGCCATTCAGCAAGCCTAAGGCGCCGGATATCGACGTGAGCGGCGTGCGCAGTTCATGACTAACGGTGGCAACGAATTCGTTTTTCATGCGGTCGACTCGCTTGCGCTCGGTAATGTCTCTTACCATGCCGACATACATGGCTTGATCCTGAAGGGTGATTTCGGAGATGGCCAGTTCCATTGGGAATAGCTCGCCGTTTTTTCGAAGGCCTTCGATTTCTCGTCCGATACCGATGATTCGGGCGATGCCTGTCGATTGGTAATGGCATAAATAACTATCGTGAGCATCCCGGTGCGGATTAGGCATCAATATTTTGATATTGCGGCCGGCGATTTCGTCAGCTTCATAGCCGAAAATTTTCTCTGCGGCAGGATTGACGGACTTGATTTTACCGGTTCGATCGATCGTGATAATACCGTCCACAATATTATCGAGAATGGCTTTGGTGTGCCGGCTTTGTTCTTTGAGTGCGGCTTCGGTATGTTTGCGTTCGGCGATGTTTTGGGCAATGCCGAGAAATCCGGTAATGTCGCCCTTATCGCCACGCATAGTTGTGACCACAAGCGATACCGGAATGTGCCGGCCATCTTTGCGGATATAAGTCCACTCGCGAGTTTCCGCCCCCTCTTGTTCGGGTTTTTCGGTAAAGACTCGAAAGCCTTCCACCGAGCGACCGAATTCTTTGCTCAATTCCAGGCCGCGTGCTACGACTTCTTCAGTCTTATGGAACAGAGCGGGCGTTTTTTTGCCGATGACTTCCGCCGAGGAAAAACCCAGCATGCGTTCGGCTCCCGGATTAAAAGTCGTGATGATGCCTGCTACATCGGTAGCGATAATCGACATTTCCGAGGCCGCATTTAATACACTAGTCAGCAAATGAGTCACGCGTTTGCGCTCGCTTTCGGCGCGCATGCTTCCAGTGATATCCACGGCACGTCCGGCATGGCGGATAATTTGGCCGTTAACGTCTTTAACGGGAAAAGATTGCGCGTGTACCCAACGGATATTGCCTTCCGGAGTCATGATGCGGTATTTCATATCGAACTGACCGCTGTGCCGGTATTGGTTCATTTTTTGGAAAAAAACCGGCTTGTCGTCTTCAACGATCGATTCGGCGAAAGAGTTCGGATCGTCGTATAAGCTTTGGCAGCTTCTGCCCCATATCTGTTCGTAGACCGGGTTGATGTAAATCAAACGGTCGTTATCCGCATTGCGCAGCCAAAAAACTTCTCTGATGTTTTCAGTTATATGGCGTTGTTTTTCCTCGCTTTCACGAAGTGCGGCTTCGGCTTGTTTACGGTCGGTGATATCAAGAATAAAGCCGTCGAGAAAGTCGATATTGCCGGCAATGTCGGCTATAGCCGTTCCTTTCTCGTAAGCCCAACGAATCGATCCGTTTTTATGAAGGATTCGGTATTCCATCTCCCACCCGGTGCCGGATGCGATCGCGTGATAAACCGAACGCTCCACTCGCTCTGTATCGTCGGGATGAATGATGCTGGCGTAACTGCGCACCGAGTTGTCGATAAAGTCGCTGGCCGGATAGCCGCTGATGTTGTCGACGATAGCGCTCATGTAGAGCATCGTCCAATTCTCGTCCAGTTTACAGCGGTAAACGATGCCGGGAATGTTGTTGACCAGCGACTGATATTGGTCGCGATTTTGTTTTAAATCAGCCGTTCTGGCTTGAACTTGTCGTTCTAATCCCGCTAGGATTTCGGATTGCTCGTTAAAACTGTCCGTCAAGCGTTGCGCCATCTGATTCAACGCCTTGCTCAGGTTGTCGTATTCCATGATGGGACTGGCCGGCAGATTCGGTTTGAGACCATTGCCGATTGCATCGGCCAAATCGAAACTGGCGGCCTCGAGATTACGGAGCGAATGCGTCAGCCAGCGGCTTAGTAAGTAGGAAACGATAATGCTCGACAATAGCAGCACCGCTAATGACAAAAACAGTGGTAGGCGGCCTTTTTCGAAATCAAGCACCAAGGGTTCGGCATCTTGTTCGATATACACTCGAGCGACATCCGAAGCGCCGGTAACGGGTACGCTGGTTAGGTAACGACCTCGTTTCCATCGATCCATGGCGGCCAATTCGCCATATGGCAGCCAGATGGACAGACCTTTGTTGAGCTGTCTGGTTTCGCCGGCTTGCTTATCGATGGCGGTTAATCGACCCTGCTCGATTAATATGCGCCCATCGTGGTCTAGCAAGGCTAGGCTCGTTTGCGGCGATAGTTGTGCTCGAGCGAGATGGTCTTGCCAGGTCTTAATCTCGGCGTCAGGCGCGAAGGAGATATCGGCGGCGGCTCGTTGAGCGATTTGTTCCAACCGTTCGAGCATGAACGCTTCATGGCGATCTCGCTGGGCGTTGCTTTCGACAATAATCGGTATGGCGCCGGCCAAGAGTATCGAGCATAACAAGACATGGAATAACAATTCGGACAACGACGGCCTAAAGCGGCCGGTTAGCCTTGTAGGCCGGAGTGCTGTTTGAACGGCGAGTAGAATAATACCGGCAATCATGGCATTGAACAGTCCGTTCAACGGTTGTTTAAGCGCAACCAATAGCGTCGATTGCCATTCCATGCCGATAATGCTGTGATAAAACAACAAGATCAACGGCAGACCTAAAAAAAACCAGAACACGAGATCGGCTAGAATTAAATTGCGCAGTCCGCGGCGATAAAGCAATGCCACGGTCAATGCTTCGGCGGTAAAAGTGATAAGAGCGTAGGGTTGATTCCAGAGCGCCAAGGTATAAAGACCGCCGGTCGCGGCAATGACGGTCGCAGCGGCCGGGCCGAGGAAAGCCGCCGCAAGCATTGCCGCGATCGACCCGAAAATGAAATCGACGCCGTAAAAAAGCGGCATGTTCAGCCAGTTACCGATCCATGCCAGAAAAGCAAAAAGCGTGGAAAGCACAAAGGTTTTACGGTCGATCGAAATCATGATGTTATTTTTGACGAGTCTCTGGCGACAATCGGCAAAGTAATAAAAAAAGTCGTGGCTTTATCCGGTTCGGATTCGTAGCCGATATTGCCGTTCATGCGTTCGACCAATTCCTTGGTTATCGCCAGTCCGAGCCCCGTGCCGCCTTTTTTTCGGGAATCGGAGGCGTCGGCTTGAGCGAATTTTTGGAAGACGTGTTTGCGGAATGCCTCCGGTATGCCGGTTCCTCGGTCGCTGACTTCGATTCTAGCCAGATTGCCGGTACTTAGAACGGCGATATCCACGGTTCCGCCTTTCGGTGAAAACTTGGCCGCGTTCGATAACAAATTGTCGAATATTTGTTGAAGGCGCTGGGCATCGACATCGACATGCAAGGCATCATCGCGTTGCGTGATTCGGAGGGTAACGCCGAATTGGTCCGCATAGGCTTGATTATCGCGCAGGGCATGTTCGACTAGAGGCATCAGCGCTTGCGGACGAAGGTCGAAATTTAATTTGCCGGCGATCAATTTTTCCATGTCGAGCAAATCGTTAATTAGCAGGGACAAGCGACGACTGTTTTTGTAGGCGATCGCTACGATTTCATTAACGGTGCCGGGGAGTTCGCCCAATGCGCCTCCGGCCAGCAAGCCGAGCGAGCCGGCTATCGCGGTCAATGGCGTACGCAATTCGTGGCTCACGGTGGAGATGAATTCGTTCTTCATGCGATCGTTACGTTTGCGTTCGGAGATGTCTTCGATGATTGACCAAATCATTTTCTTGCCCGACAAGTCTTCGACGACCATGCCGTTCAGCAAAACCGGATATCGGTCGCCGTTTTTCTTGATGTATTCTTTTTCGTAGGGGCCGTAGCGACCGGTGTTCTTCATGCTTTCCGATTGCTGTTTTTCTTTCGCTTCGTATTCTTGAGGAGTTATTTCAAAATAACTGAGCGACAAAAATTCTTCGCGGCTGTATCCGGTAGGCGTCAACAAGGCGTTGTTGACCTCGACGAAACGACCGGTGGCGTAATCGTTGAGCGCGATACCGACCGGCGAGAGTTCGAACAGACCGCGTAGCCTGGTTTCGCTGTCGTTCAAAGCCTGCATGGACATCTTTTGCTCGGAAATATCGGCATGCGTGCCGTACATCATCAAAGGCTTGCCGTCGTTCGTCCGGTTAACGACACGGCCTCGGTCATGGACCCATACCCAATGCCCTTTTTTATGCCGCATTCGGCATTGCGCGTCATAGAATTCAAGCTCGCCGGCAAAATGTCGTTGCAGTAAGCGCTCGGACTGCTGCAAATCGTCGGGGTGAGTTAATTTTAGCCAGGTTTCGATACTAATCGGTTCGAGCTCGCTCAAGGTATAGCCTACGATTTCGGCCCAGCGTTCGTTGAAGACGGTTTGGCCGGTTTGAACGTTCCATTCCCAGGTGCCGATATGGGTCCCTTCAATAATCGCCGTTAGCCGGCGTTGGCTGATCAAAATGCGTTCGGCATCGTTTTTTTCGCGGCTGATATCCGACTCGATCGCCATGAAACCTTGTAATGCGCCTTGCTTATCATAGAGAGGGTTGCATTGAATACGAACCCAATAGGCTTGCCCGGATTTATGATAATTGACTACATCGACATTGAAGGGTTGTCGTTCAATCAGAGCCCGATGTATCTCGGCAACGGCTGCCGGGTCGGTAAGCTCTCCCTGGAGTAGATCGCCGGGTTTGCGGCCGAGCATTTCCTCCAGTTGATAGCCGGAGAGCCGGGTAAACCCTTCGTTGATCCATTCCACGCAGCCTTCGGTGTCGGTGATGATGACGCCGTTGGTGGTTTGGCTGGCGACACGCGACAGTCGCGTCAATTCGGCTTGATTTTGATCATGCAGACGTTTGACGCGCGCGGCCTCGATTAATTGGCCCAGCGTCGTCAGCAACGGATGCAGGAACTTCACCCAGCCGGACTCGTAACCGCCGGGGCGGTTGGCGACTCCGATCATTGCTACGAGCTTCCGGTCGTAATGGACCGGAATACCCAAAAAGGCATTTAATGGCGGATGGCCGGGAGGGAGTCCGCCGCGTCTCCGGTCATGCTCGGGGTCGTTGGCGATCAGGGGTTTTTCCGAAACGATGACGGCACCGAACAAATTCTTGAGGTTGGAAAACTCCATGCCTTGCGCCGCATTCGCCTCGAAAAATGCGCGCGTTTCGTCATTCCAAGCGATGTTAGTAATCGCCCGAGTCTTTAAGTAGGGGCTACCGTCTTCGCGATGTAATATCTCGGCAATGAATCCGTATTCGCTGTCGGTGAGATTGAGTATGTCCGATAACAGGTCATCGAAAGCCCGGCTACGGTTCGATTCGAGAATGAATTGAGATTGGGCGCGCGAAATGATCTCGGCTATATGTTTTTGGCGATCGAGAGCCGCCTCCGCCGATTTTATTTCGCTAATGTTACGGCAAATCAGCAAAGATCGAGCGACGAGTCTCACAATATCTTGAGCGCAAGTGCTAAGGTCGCTCAGCACTTTGCGTTGTTCCGGCGTCAGCCGTTTCGGCTCGCGGCTCATGATGCAAAAGGTTCCGATAGCCAAGCCGTCTTCGGTCAATAACGGTGCTCCTGCATAGAAGCGGATATTGCTGGAGCCGGCGACGAGAGGATGTTGTTTAAAACGATGGTCGATCCGGGCATCCGGGACTTCGAAGATTTCGTTTTTGAGGAGGGTATGCGCGCAAAACGAGAGTTCGCGTGGCGTTTCGGTGATATCGAGGCCCAAGCAGGACTTGAACCATAGCCGATGTTCGTCGACCAACGCGATCAGCGCAATAGGCGCGTCGAGGCACTGCTGAGCCAGGCGGGTCAGCCGGTCGAATCGATCTTCCGGTTCGGTATCGAGAATGCCGAGCGCGTGTAAGGCTTTTACTCGCTCGATCTCGGTGCGAGGCTTTTTCTTTATCAATGCGCTGAAGATTCCGCGAAACGCTCGCGAATTTCGAGGATGGCCGGAAACTGTTGTTCGAAAATATCGACCAGATCAGGGTCGAAATGTTTACCGCGATTTTCCTTGATTAAATCCCAGGCTGCCTGGACGGTCCAGGCTTTTTTGTAGGGACGTTCCGAAGTTAAGGCGTCGAATACGTCGGCTAATGCCGCGATGCGTCCAGCTACCGGAATGCTAATACCGGACAGTCCGTTGGGGTAACCGCTGCCGTCCCATTTTTCGTGATGCGTCAATGCGATTTCGCGTGCCATGCGTAGCAAATCCGAATCGTCGCCTTCCAATAATTTCGCGCCGATGACGGCATGCGTTTTCATGACTTCCCATTCCTGCGGTTCGAATTTGCCAGGTTTCAACAGGATAGAATCGGGAATACCGATTTTGCCGATGTCGTGCATCGGGCTGGCGTTCAAAATCAAGTCGCATTGATCGTCGCTCCAGCCGAGTGCTCGGGCGAGCAGGGCGCAGATGTGGCTCATGCGTAAGATATGGCTGCCGGTTTCCTCGTCGCGGTATTCGGAGGCCATACCCAAGCGCTGTACGATCTGCAGGCGTGTTCGGTATAGTTCTTCGGTGCGCGCCCTCACCATGTTTTCCAACACCGTTTTTTGATCATGCAAAAGCCGATGCGCCAATTGCGCCTGTAACAAGTTATGCACGCGCATCAATAATTCGTTGCGGTCGAAAGGTTTGGTAATGAAATCGCGCGCGCCGGCCGTTAATGCGCGAAGCAAAAAATCCTTGCCGTGTTGAGCGGTCAAAATTACGATCGGCGGCAGCAAAGGATCGTTTAATGCCATGAGTCGCTCCATCACCTGGAAGCCGTCCAGATAAGGCATATTGATGTCGAGTAGAATCAAATCGGTTCGAGCTTGGCGATAACGATCGACGACTTGGCGCGGGTCGTCGATCAAAATCCGGTTTCGGTAACCCTGTTGTCCGAGCATTCTGTCCAATAGCTTGAGATTGGCCGGTTCGTCGTCGACGATCAGAATGCGTTCATTGCTTAGAGAATCAGAGGGCATGAGGTTTTCCGTCGGCGTTGGGTTTAAAACGGTCTATGCATTCAAGAAATTCTAGCACATCCAAGGGTTTCGTCAGATAATCGGCAAAGCCTGCGGCCATGCCGCGTTGGATATCGCTGTGCATGGCATTGGCGGTGACAGCGATCACCGGAATGTCTCGGGTGGCGGGGTTATTCTTTAAGCGGCGCAACGTTTCGAATCCGTCTATATTCGGCAAATTGATATCGAGCAGGATCAAATTCGGATGTTCGTGTGCGGCGATTGCCAATCCGTCCATGGCATTGACGGCAGTAAACAATTCCATGTTTTGGCGAGCAGCGAGAATTTTTTGTACCAGCCTCAAATTGGCCGGATTATCTTCGACATAGAGCAGTTTGCACTGGCTAGGGATGTTATTCGAAGCGTTTATTGCCGGTGGTTTAGCGGGAACGGTAGGGGCTTCGGTATCGAGCAAAACGGCCGACGGCAATTCGAACCAGAATCGGCTGCCTTCGCCGGGTGTGCTGTCTACCCCGATCTCGCCATGCATGGATTCAACCAGTTTTTTCGCCAGCGCCAGACCGATTCCGGTACCTTCGATATCCTGATAAGCCGATTCCAGCCGCTCGAAAGGCTTGAACAGACGGGGCAGCGATTCTGCGGATATGCCGTAGCCGGTGTCTTTAACACCGATCCGGAGCCTATTAGGGCCGGCGGACATGCAATCGACGGCTATCCGTCCGCCGTCGCGGTTGTATTTAACCGCATTGGACAGTAGATTCAGCAACACTTGCTTGAGTCGAGTAGAATCGGCCACAACCGAGCAATTGTCGATTGATTCAAAGCGGATTGCGATGCCGCGTTGTTCGGCCAGCGGTTTGATCTGTTTGACGCAGGATTGGATAAGCGGGCCGACCGCGATGACATCGAGGTTAAGCTCGATTCGACCGCTTTCGATGCGGCTCAGGTCTAGGACTTCATTGATCAGCGTCAAAAGATGGCTGCCTGCCTGGAGTATTTCTTGGAGATTGTCGGCCTGCATGTCGGTCAGTGGTTGTTCGGTGTCGGCTTCCAATAATTGCCCGAAACCGAGAATGGCGTTGAGCGGCGTGCGTAATTCATGACTCATGCGCGAGAGAAATTCCGATTTGGCGGCATTGGCGCGCTCGGCTTCTTCGCGGGCGGCGATTAGCATGGCCTCAGAGCGTTTACGTTCGGAAATGTCGCTGACAAAGGCGAAAAACAGGCGCTCGCCGCCTAGCTCGTTCAATGTGACATTAACTTCCACATCCAGCAAAGTTCCGTCTAAGCGGCGGTGGCGGGTGTCGAATCGGTCTCTGCCTAGCTCTATTACTTGAGCGATATGAGCCTCGAGTTGTTTCGGCGTTTCCATAGCTTCGATGTCGGCTATGTGTAAACCGAGCAGTTCGTCTCGGGTGTATCCGAGCATCATGCAATAAGTGTCGTTGCAATCGCGGATTCTGCCTTGCAGATCGGCGGTGAAAAAGCCGTCGATCGCGGCGTCGACGATCATTGTATTACGGCGGCTTTGTCTTTCCAGTTCTGCAGTGCGCTCGAGCACGCGTTGTTCGAGCTCGAGGTTGAGCCGTTTCAGTTCTATTTCGGTGCGTTTACGTTCGGTGAGATCGGTGATTACATTGGCGAAAGCGATGGGGTTGCCGTCGCTATCTTTGATTAAGAAAATGCTGTGGATAGTCGATATCACGCGTCCGTCGATGGCGGTAATATCGAATTCGCCTGTCCAGAACTCGTTTTGCAATACTTCCGGTAAAATCCGGGACTTCAATTCCACTAATTGATGTTCTTGATAGAAATCGAAAAATGTATAATCGCCCACCTCGGTGTTTTCCGGAACTGCCAACAGGCGTCTTAGGGCCTGGTTGAAATAATTGACTTTGCCGGTAAGATTCGCCCAGCCGATGCCTTGGACCGATGCGTCCGCCAACATCTGCAACATCTCGGCGCGTTGTTGTATCGCCCTGCGTTCGGTTACGTCTTGGCCGGTACAGAGTAGTCCCGAAATCGTTCCATTGGCATCGCGCATGATCTCGGAATGCCATTCGATGTCCCGTTCTTCGCCGTTTCGAATAACGATGGGGTTGATGTTGCCTTGTGCCGGTTCTTGATGAACAGCATGGCGGAATATTTGACGAATTCGATCTCTGTCGCGTTTCGGTAAGAATGATGCGAACCATTCTTTACCAATGATTTCGTGCAACCGATGACCGGTTAACTCTTCGAAATATCGGTTGACATGCAGAATGAATCCTTGCGGATCGAGGAGTAGTACGATGACCGGTGCGGTGTTGATCAAGCTGTTAGTGAAATCGCGTTCCTGCAATAGTTCTTGTTCCGCCTGTTTGCGTGCGCTGATGTCGAGAAACGAGGCCATCATGCACAAAGGCGCGCCGTCTGCGTCGTTTACCATGCAGGCCGAAAGTTGTACTTCAACCGTCGAACCGTCGAAGCGTTTGGCGATCAAGTCGCCTTGCCATTGGCCCTTAACGGACAGATTATCGATGACCGCTTTCGACTCGTCGGGATATTTCCAGAATTCGAGTGCCGAGCGGCCGATGGCCGATCCAGTATCCGGTAAATGCCATAGTTCGGCGAAAGCCGGATTGACATAGGAAAGCTTGGCGTCCGGTCCGGCGATTGCGATCGGGGTTATGGATGCGTCGACTGCTGCATTCTTGATATGTAAGCCGGCCTCGGCTTGCCGTCGAGCGGTATTGTCGGTAATTCGGCCTTCGATAAAAAGTAGCTTACCGTTTCTGCCGAAGACACCTCTTCCGTATTCGCAGACCCAACGAATTTCTCCGTTTCGAGTCAAAATTCGATAATCGATTTCAAATTCGCGGCGCTTGCTAATGGCGGTCTGAACTTCGTTCCAAACGCGCTCGGTGTCGTCCGCGTGAATCAGTTCGTTATAATTCAGGCTTCTCGGCGGTAGAAAGGCCTCTGGAGAATATCCGGTAAGCTGTTCGACGCCGCCGGTCATGAAATCCAGAGTCCAAGCCCGGTCGTTGCGGCAGCGGTAGACGAAGCCGTTGAGCGTATCGAGCACGCGCGATAGCGTATCGTTGGTCAATCGACCGGTCGTGCGTATCAACCACGCAAACGAAAGTGCGATCAAGATCGCGCATAGCGCTTTCGGCAATTGCACCGGTAGTCCTGTGATTTCGGCAAAGTGTTGCGCGGTCGGTAGCCATGGCAGCAAAGACAAACCGGTTGATACGAATAAGGTCAAGAAACCGTAAACGGCGAATGCCGCGGCTCCGGCAACTAACCAACGAATGTTTATTTCGGCTTTGTCGCTGTAAGCGGGATCTTGACGGCTTGCCAATAGCACATAACTTGCCAAAAACGCTCCGGGAGCACCGGCAAAATAGCGCAGACTAAACTCTATTTCCGCGAAAGGGTCGTTTGAATTGATGGCGAAAGCCGCGCTAACGGCCGTTAACATGCCATAGAGCGGTAATGCCGGTAGGCGTATTGCAGCGGATATCGAATTCAATCCGCGACGTCCGAATTCAAAGAGCGCGCAAAATGAGCCGGTTAAGAGTAAAGAGCTTGCGATAGTTAGCCAGTTCGCATCGTTGTGTAAGCGTTCCCCTTCGATGAGTTCCAGAAAACCGTGCAAAAAACCGAACCCCGCCAACCAATTTAAATGCCGGAAAACAAACAAGGCGTTGTTTGGTTTCGGTAATACGGAAACTACCGCGCCCAAGCAAATAAAAGCTAAAGCGTAAATTTGAAAGATCAGGCCAAGATAGGTTTCGCTCCATGCGTTCATGATGAATCCCGGTCCTTTTTAATACGGTTAAGCAAACCGTCCAATATGCCGTTGAATTGCGCGATGTCCAACGGCTTGGTTAAATAGTCGGCGAATCCGGCCGCTTTACCCCGTTCAATATCGCGCGGCATCGCATTGGCGGTGATCGCGACGACCGGTGCGGACTTAACGATAGGGTCGTTTTGAAAAATGGATAATACCTGAAAACCGTTCAAATTCGGCATGTTGATGTCGAGTAAAATGAGGTCGGGGCGGTGCGCTCGGGCTAACTCGATGCCCAGTTCCGGCGTATGGGCCGTGATGAGACGAATGTGCCGTTGTCTTTCGAGTATTTGAGAGACGAGCCGGATATTGGACGGATTGTCTTCGATATAGAGCACGAGCTGTTGCCTCGAGCGACTCTGGAATGTCGGTGTTTCGATGGCTGCGGCTGTTTTAGGCGATTCCAATAAGGCCGGGTTCGAGGCCGCCGGAAGCGTGATCATGAAACGGCTGCCCACGCCGACTTCGCTTTCGACCTCGATCGCACCGCCCATCATTTCAACGATACGACGAGAGATGGTCAATCCGATGCCGGTACCTTCGATCGCGCTGTTTTCAGCGTCGAGACGGTTGAACGGTTGAAAGAGTTCATGCAAACGTTCTTTTGGAATACCGCGTCCGGTATCGGTTATGTGTATTGATAAGTATTCGCTGTCTTTAGGCATGGCCTCTACGGCCACTAAGCCGCCTTCGCGATTATATTTGATTGCATTGGAAATCAAATTGAGTAGCGTTTGTTTGAGCCGTGTTTGGTCGGCCTGGACAGTAAAGTCTTCTTGCGTATGGCTGCGGAGGCTTATTCGGCGTTTATCCGCTTGTGTGGATACCAGGCTCAGGCATTCCTCGATAATCGGTGCGACCCTAACGGGCTCTATGGATAGCGAAATCCGACCGGATTCGATCTTGGCTAAATCCAATATTTCGTTGATTAAATCGAGCAAGTGCCTGCCGGCCTTGAGAATTTCTTCCACATCCTCTTTTTGCGCATCGCTCAAGGTTTCGTCGTATTGCAGCAGTTGGCCGAAACCGAGAATTGCGTTCATCGGCGTGCGCAGTTCATGGCTCATGCTGGAAAGGAAGTCGGATTTGGCCTGGCTGGCACGATCGGCTGCGTCTCTAGCGGTAATTAATTCCTGTTCGGCTTGTTTGCGCTCGGTAATGTCTCGCGCGAGGCCGACGAAGAGGAGGTCATCGGATAGTTTGACTTCGCTGACGGCAATCTCAAGCGGAAACTCGGAACCGTTGGCTCTGCGACCGATCAATTCCAGCTGACGATTGATAATTTTACCGGTTCCGGTCGCGTAATAACGCTGGAGATAGTTGTCGTGTTCGGATCGATGAGGTTCCGGCATCAGTTCATTGATTTTGCGGCCGACGATATCCGATTCTCGATATCCGAAGATAGCGCATGCCGCCGGGTTAAACGAGCGGATAATGCCGTCGGCGCCGATCGTGATGACGCCGTCGACGACCGAGTCGACAATATGCTGAAAGATGCGCAAATACTTTTCGCGTTCGGCTAGCGCCAGTTCCGCGCGTTTGCGGTCGTCGATGTCTTGTACCACACCAAGCATTTGCGTGGGCTTGCCCTGGTCGTCGCGTACTACGGCTCCGCGTTCGAGCAGCCAGCGTTCGGTGCCGTCCGGCCAGATGACGCGGTGTTCGATGATATAGGGCGAATCGCGTTTCAGGCAGGCGTCGACGGCATCGACGACCGATTGTCGGTCGTCGGGGTGTATCGCGTTAAGGAAGTTTTCATAGGAGGTTTCTAAATTCCCGTCCGGGTAGCCGAACAGCGGCGCGATGCGTTCGGACCAAAAGAGATCGCCGGATTGTATATTCCATTCCCAGGTGCCGATGTTCGCGAAAATTTGTCCGCGGCGCAGTCTTTCTTTGTGATATTCCACGGCGCGTTCGGCGCGTTTGATTTCGGTGATGTCGTGAAAGCTCCATACCCGACCGCCGATTTTTCCTTCCGAAACGAGCGGTTTTGAATGGCGTTCGACTATTCTGCCGTCTGCAAATTCCAATAGGTCTTGCGAATCTTGGCCGAATCGATAAATGTCTTGTACAGTCTTGCGGAACTCAAGCGGGTCGGCCAATTGATGCTCAACAGTATCCAGTAGGCGTTGGTCCGGTTGCCCGGGTAAGGCGAGTTCTTCCGGTATGCGCCACAGATCGATAAATTGCCGGTTAGCGAAAAGGATCGAGCCGGCATCGTCGACGGCCAAAATGCCGTCTTGTGTGGATTCGAGCGTCGCCCGTAGTTTTTCCTCGCCTTTTTTTAGCGCTTCGTTGCTGCGCACGCGTTCGCTAACATCCTTGATAATACCGATAAAATGCGTCAGATCGCCTTGTTCGTCATGGACCGGCGCAATCCGCAACTCGTTCCAAAACATCGATCCGTCTTTGCGGTAATTGCGTAATATGCCTTCGACTTTTTCGCCCTTTGATAAAGCCGAGCGCACATGATCCAGTCCGGGTTGATGGCGGTCATTGCTGTTGAGGAATCGACAGTTTTTGCCCAATATTTCCTCGCGTGAGTAGCCTGTAATACACTCGAACGCCTTATTAGTGAAAATGAGAGGCATATCGTGTTGGTTGGCATCGGCGATTACGATACCGCTGGTGCTGGCTTCGACCGCACGTTCCAGTAGTTTTAGTTGTTGTATCGACTTTTTGACATGACTGATGTCGGTACGGATCGAGACGTATTGATAAGGTTTTCCGTTGCTGCCGAGAAAGGGAGTAATCGTGGACTCGACCCAATATAGACTGCCGTCCTTGCGCCGGTTGCAAATTTCACCCTGCCAGACCTTGCCGCCGGCGATGGTTTCCCATAAGCCTCGGTAAAATTCGGGCGGATGTTCGCCGGATTTGACAATGCGATGGTTTTGTCCGATCAACTCTTCGTGCCGGTAGCCGCTGATCTCGCAAAACCTGTCGTTGACGTAGGTGATATTGCCGGAGCGGTCGGCGATGCTGACGATCGCGTGATGATTGATTGCCAGATGTTCTTGCTCGCGTTCGTACAGAGTGGTTTCGAGCCGTAGACGTAATGCGCTGTTTTGTCGAGCCCTGCGCGCTCTTGCCGAAACAGCGGCGACCAAATGCCGTGGCTGTACGGGCTTCACTAGAAAGTCGTCGCCGCCCAGGCTGAGCGCAATCAATTGTTGGGTCATATCGGTTTCGCCGGATAGAAATAGAATCGGCAAATGCAGATACTCGTCGCGCTCGCGTATGATAGCGGCCAATTCCGGACCGCTGGCTTCGGGCATGTAAACATCGAGCACCGCGACATCGGGCGAAAAATTGTCCAGTATATTCAATATGTCGAGGGGTTGGGTCGAGGTTTTGACTTCCATCCCGGCCGCTTGCAATTCAGCCGCGTGCGCATTGACTATGAGCGGATCGTCATCCATCAATAACACTCGGTAAGGCTTGGATGGTTGGCGTCCGGTCAGCGTATCCAAAATATCGACGATGCGTTCGGAATTGACCGGTTTTACAAGATATCGGGAGGCGCCGGCGCGAAATGCGGCGAGACGCCCAGCGATATCGTCGCGTACCGAGACGATAATGACCGGTATTTCGGATTCTTTGCCAAGATTGAGATTGCTGATGGCTTCCGCGCCTGCAAGGTCCCCGTCGGGGAATATCAGATCCATGATCACTGCGGCCGGCGGCTCAGCGTTTGGTTCCAGGAACAGGGTTTGAAATTGCGAGGGTTCGGAGAATACGCGTGTACGAAAACCGTTTTGCTGTAAAACGTTTTGCAAATGTAGCGCTTGGCCTGCATCGTCTTCAATCAAGTCGATCAAAGGCGAGCGGTTGGCGCGTTTCGGTGTTGGCGGCGGAGAAAGAGTAGGGGCGTTGGTTTGCAACCCTATGCTGACGAGACGGCTTAACCTGTCGAGCGCTATGCCAACGGCTTGCCATTCTGTTTCGACCGGGGGGAGGCCGGATCTCAGTAAATCCGACAAGCGTATTTCCATGTCGCGCGCGGCATCCGAGAGCGACTGCATGCCGAATGTCCCGGTCGAGCCACTTAGGCCATGAATCAGCCGATGCAAGATTTCCGCTTCTTCGGGGCGCCATGCGGACGGGTCTATGTGCTGAAACTGCGAACGGATAGCGTCGATTCGCTCTGGTAATCGGTCGATGAATTCAGTTCGTAATTCTTGCAGGGCGTCTGAAAATTCGGATTGCATGGCTTGATTTTAGAGATACTTTTGAAAATGTTATACCCATCGTAGATCAAAATTCGGCGCCTGGGTGTCCGCTAAAGGACGCCGTGAATACGTCCATGTAGATACTCTGTTTAAAATCAAGTTAAAAATAGGCATTTTTCTGCTATTCAGCGACTGACGGAATTGCATAAAAACGCGTGTTATCGAATGGTTTATCATGCTTGAGC